>LNQE01000920.1_pt1 | contig 19131 bp, 14 predicted proteins | sample 603111 | NCBI WGS metagenome assembly LNQE01 (sample SAMN04260313, study PRJNA301899) | hydrocarbon metagenome | isolation source: hydrocarbon-contaminated ditch | place: Germany: Bremen | collected 1998
CAGCCCGTACTGAGTCGTCCTTGTCGATGGCCGCCAGTGCATGTCCCAGGTCTCTGGCCATGGCCGGATTCCAGGCGTTCATGGCTTCTGGACGGTTCAGAGTGATGACGGCAACGTTGTCCTTGATGTCGAGCAGAATGGCGGTGTAGGTCATGGCTATACTTTCTCCTCTATAAGAACTTCTTCCCGGTGGTAAAGTATAGGAAGACGCCATTCCACGTCAAGGGGATTTTGGGTTAATGTCTAAAGCATGAAACAAATGATTTGTTTGAAGATGAGTTGATGGGGTCTGCTTTGTAAAATTTTCAATTCGTGCTGTGCTTTCGATAAAGCCATTGCGCTCATTGTCTCGATATGTTAAGCAAATCCTGAAGAACCACTCTCCGGAGAAATTTTAAAAATGAAAGTAATTGTTAATTCTTCTCTGGAATATAAAAAATGTATGTTTGCATAAAAAAGCCGGGGTTCTCCGGCTTTTTTTATTGTGAAAAAATTTATTTGCGGCTAGAGCCCTTTTTTTTCAAAAAAACGAAAGAGGCCCACAAATAACACACCCAGTATAATAATAATGAACCAATGATTTATTCCCAATGCATCCGGTACGGTAACCTTCCCGAAGTTACCCCAGGTTAATACGGTTTCTTTCAGTGCCGGATAGGCTTCCGCGAAAAAACCGGCTCCGACAATCATACCCAGAAGGCCAAAGGCGGCATCATAACGTCCCTCGCCCAGAGCACCCATCGCTGTTGCCGGACAGTACCCGACGATGCCCCACCCGATGCCGAAGATCAATCCGCCCAGAACGTTTCCGCCAAGAATTAAAGGTTTAATAGAAAGTTTGATTAATCCCAGATCATAGAGAAGGTAAATTCCGACCATGGCAACCAAAATGGTCGACAACATAAATTTTACAATAGTCATATCCTTGAAACGCAGCGCGCCCAATTGCCGGTCGAATCGGATGACTTGGGCTTTCTGCATACAAAAACCAAACAGAATTCCTGTGAAGGCACCCATTAAAAGTTCATTCATGACCATTACCTCCATACAAAATTCTGGCGATTATGACGCCTCCAATAAAGAAACATATCAGAGATACGTAACCGCTTACAGCTGCCTGAGCAAGACCGCTCAGTCCGTGTCCGCTCGGTCACCCATCTGCAAGGCGGGCGCCGAACATTAAAATAATACCACCCAGAAAGGCGGCAATCCAACGCTTGGTTCGCGAGGTTCCGAAACGCCCTTCCCATATTTGAGGAACTGCCACGGCTTTATTTTCTTTTGAGAGCAAAGCGGAAGCTAATGAGCCAAAGAACACGCCGACAACAAACAAAAACTGCCAATCGATTTTTACCTTCTCCTTGATAAAGTACTCCATACCGGCAACTTTATCAGGCGCGATAGTTTGCTCGATCAGTCCGGCGGCACGCACAAAAGTTGTAGAAGCGCCGAAGTACTTTCCTGTAATCAAAACAGAAAGGATGAGCAAAAGACCTGCCAGGACGCCGGCAGCATAAGGAGACCACTTTTTTTCACGCAAGACATTCATAAATCTTTACCTCCTCGACAAATGATTTAAAAAGGCCAGCCTGAATAATTACAATAGTATCTTGTTAGATGTAATTTTTTGAAATATCACTTCAACTTATGATAAGAACTATTTTCATTGTCTATAAGTATAGAAACAGGAGCGTTATGTGTCAAGAAAATTATGAAACGTAAGCCTTTCCGTTTGTAAGAAGCACATGAATTGTCCTTTTTTTGGTTTTCCGTCAGTCGCGACAATCGCGTCTCCGGGAATCAGATCACCATAACTTGTTGCGTTCGCCCCTTTCAAACCGGCCTGCTCGGCAGCTGACCCTTGTGCAATCCATAAAATGATGGTGTCGTTTGCATGCAACATCGCCTTGAGACGTTCATTTATCTTTGTTGTGTAATTCCAGGCCCAAATTCGATCGGATGAACTTGCCATTGCGGATAATCCGCGGCGACCCGATGACGGCGCTGGCTCCGCTGGGGTTGTAAATAGAGATGTTATTGCTGATACGCCTGCCTGCGGAATTCATAAAGAGCCCTCAAGGATTAATGGCGGCGTAAGTTTGAATAAAATGTTTGATCGTTTCGTCGTCTCCGCTTTACGACCGATCCGGTTTCGTAACATGTTTTTGATAAAGCCATTGCGCTCATCATTTCGATATGTTAAGAAGATCACCACTGTTTACTAGCCGGAGAGATTTTGAAAATGAAGTACGAACCGCAAGTTATCGAAGAGAAATGGCAGAAAAATGGGAAGATGAAAAGGCCTTCAAGGTTACCGAAGACCTGCAAAAGAAAAAATATTATCTGCTGGAGATGTTTCCTTATCCTTCCGGCAAAATTCATATCGGCCATGTCCGCAATTATACCATCGGCGATGTCGTTGCCCGATACAAACGCATGAAGGGTTTCAATATTCTGCATCTGATGGGCTGGGACGACTTCGGCCTTCCCGCGGAAAACGCCGCCATCGAACAGGTGGAAGACGGGCAGTGCTGGCGCTGCAGCACGGAAGTGCAGGAGAAGGTGCTGGATTAGTGATTTTTCAAAAATACCGACTATATCGAAGAGTTGACAAAGGAACTGAGCGCCATTCTGGCTTCCACTCATCACAGCGGTTATTGGCATTCGTTTCTGAAAATTCTGGGCCGTTAGGTTTGAATGACGGCACGCGAATGTCTTCTCCACGCAACCGTCCACATTCCGTTGCACCTTTGCGACTTTCTGAGGAGATCGGGTTGCTGGTGGCAACGTTTGCGGAGCGGCGCGTGCGATTGCACGAAGTAGTGGAGGTGACCCAAGGTCGGGGATATACGCTGTTGCTGATTCTACTCGCCTTGCCGTTTTGCACGCCGATTCCGTTGCCGGGAGTTTCTATGCCATTTGGGATGGTGATCGCAATCATTGGATTTCGGTTGACGCTGCGCCAACAGCCGTGGTTACCCGAGCGGCTGTTGGCGACGAAACTGCCACAAACATTTTTTCCGCGGTTTCTGGCAGCGACGCGGCGATTGGTACGCGGCATGGAATGGTTCGCGCGGCCTCGTTGGGTATTTTTGGTGGATACAAGTTTTTTGCACCATGTTTATGGTGCGATGATTCTTGTATCCGGATTGTTGCTGTTGTTGCCGGTTCCCTTGCCGTTCAGCAACGGGCTGCCGGCATTGACAGTGGTACTCCTGGCGGCGGCATTGTTGGAACGAGACGGTTGTTTAGTGCTGGCTGGCCTGTTGATGTTTACACTTACGGCGGTGTATTTTAGCACATTGTTGGTAAGCGGGTCGGCCCTGACGGAGTGTCTGCATCAATGGGGAAGCTATCTGTTCACTGGTGGCACCAACGATGTTCGATGACCAAGGGAACAAAGGGGACGGTTCCCGGCATGTGCAGTCCTTGGAAGGCTTTCCTGTCCAAGTAGTCGAAATACCGCAGGACCGAAGAAGATTTGAGAAAGTTCGTTATGGTTATGGCAGGGTGAATGGAGATCAGATTATCCCTATGTCGTAATTGGATGCGATATTCTGACCAATTCTCCTTCAGCATTTCAAAGAGATAACTCCAAACGGATTATACCATTCTAAATCAAAGATGATATTGAGGTGGCAGTGAAACTCGAATTACAGTTAGGCTGTGAACTGTAATTCGTTAGTTGAACTTTACCGCTTCGGCGTGGCTAGGATAGCGCCCGGCATTCGCCGGGGTTCCCTTTGATTTAGAATTGGTATCAGATAAAGGCATTGCGCTCATTGTGGTGATATGTTAAGCAAATCGTCAACATTTACCGTCCGGAGAAATTTTGAAAAATGAAGTACGAACCGCAAGTTATCGAAGAGAAATGGCAGAAAAAATGGGAAGATGAAAAGTCCTTCAAGGTTACCGAAGACCCGCAAAAGAACAAATATTATCTGCTGGAGATGTTTCCTTATCCTTCCGGCAAAATTCATATCGGTCATGTCCGCAATTATACCATCGGCGATGTCGTTGCCCGCTACAAACGCATGAAGGGTTTCAATGTTCTGCATCCGATCGGCTGGGATGCCTTCGGTATGCCCGCGGAAAACGCGGCCATCGAGCATAAAATCCATCCCGCGAAATGGACCAACGAAAATATCGAACATATGAAAAAACAGCTCAAGCGAATGGGCTTCAGCTACGACTGGGACCGGGAGGTTTCCACCTGCGAGCCGAAATACTACCGATGGGAACAGCTTTTCTTTATCTGGATGTACGAGAAGGGCCTGGCCTACAAAAAACGCTCCAGCGTAAATTTCTGCACAAAATGCGATACGGTGCTCGCCAACGAACAGGTGGAGGGCGGGCAGTGCTGGCGCTGCGGCACGGAAGTGCAGGAGAAGGTGCTGGATCAGTGGTTTTTCAAAATCACCGCCTACATCGAAGAGTTACTGGATTACTGCGACAGGCTGCCGGGTTGGCCGGAACGCGTCATGACGATGCAGAAAAACTGGATCGGGAAGAGCTACGGCTGCGAAGTTGATTTTCCGATGGCCGACGGGAAGGGAGCAATCAAGGTATTTACCACCCGTCAAGATACACTCTTCGGTGCGACTTTCATGCTGGTGGCTGCGGAGCATCCGCTGGTCATGGAACTGACCAAAGGCAAAGCCATCGAAAAAGATGTGCAGGCGTTTGTCGAAAAAGTCAAAAAACAGGACAAGCTAATGCGCACTTCCGAATATTATGAGAAGGAAGGCCTCTTCTTGGATTCCTACTGTCTCAATCCGCTCACCGGCTGGGAAATGCCTATCTTCGCGGCCAACTTTGTTCTGGCCGATTACGGCACCGGCTGCGTCATGGCCGTGCCGACTCACGATCAGCGCGACTTCGAGTTTGCCAAGAAATTCAATCTGCCGCTGGTTGTGGTCATTTCACCTAAAGACAGAACGCTCGATGCGGCGACGATGACCGAAGCTTACGTGGATGAAGGAATCCTGGTTAACTCAGGCCAGTTCAACGGTATGGAAAATACCAAGGTTCTGGAAGCCATCGCCGATTTCCTGGAAAAAAAAGGGAAGGGCAAACGCACCATTCAGTACCGCCTACGCGACTGGGGTATTTCCCGCCAGCGTTACTGGGGCGCGCCGATTCCGATGATTAATTGCGCTAAATGCGGCATCGTTCCAGTTGATGAAAAAGATCTGCCCATTGTGCTGCCCGAAAATATTAAATTAAGCAGTGAAGGCGGTTCGCCGCTGGCTGCTTCGAAGGAATTCGTTGATACAACCTGTCCGAAATGCGGCGGCAAAGCCACACGCGAGACGGACACGATGGATACATTCGTGGAATCTTCGTGGTACTTCGACCGCTTCTGCTGTCCTGATTGCGACACGAAGCCCGGCCTGGACCGCAAGAAACTGGATTACTGGATGCCGGTGGACCAGTACATCGGCGGCATCGAACACGCGATTCTGCATTTGTTGTATTCTCGCTTCTACACAAAAGTTCTGCGCGACTTCGGCGTGATCGGCGTGGATGAACCATTCACTAATCTGCTCACTCAAGGTATGGTCTGCAAAGAAACGATGAAGTGCAAAGAGCACGGCTTTCTTTTCCCCGAGCAGGCAGCGGACTGCAAGTGCCACATCTGCGGTAAAGATGTTATCATCGGCAAGACCGAAAAGATGTCCAAATCGCTCAAGAACGTCATTGATCCCGATTTTCTGATTAAAACATACGGCGCGGATACGGCGCGTATCTTCTGTCTGTTCGCGGCGCCGCCGGAAAAGGATCTGGAATGGAGCGAACAGGGCGTGGACGGGTCATTCCGATTTCTCAGCCGCCTGTGGCGCATACTAGAAGAGTATCTGGAAGATATCAAAGCCGTTGAACCGCTTTCTGGAATGATTGAGTTGGAAGATGAGTTAAAAGCGTTGCGGCGTAAGACTCATCAGACTATTCGCAAGGTGACTGTCGATATCGAAGACCGTTTCCATTTCAATACGGCCATTAGCGCCGTCATGGAACTGGTTAACGTTGTCTATCAGATCAAACGTCCCGCGAGCTCGAATAAAATTGCGCTTGGTGCAGTGCGCGAAGCGCTGGAAACGGCAATAGTTTTACTTACCCCGATTGTGCCGCATATTACGGAAGAACTCTGGCAGTTACTCGGCCATAAAGATTTGGCCTCCGATGTTGCGTGGCCGGAATTTGATCCGGCGATTGCCAGTGAAGAAGAGATGACAATCGTTGTGCAGATTAACGGCAAACTCAGGAGCCGAATGACCGTACCGGTGGATGAAGATCCGGAAAAAATCAAGGCTAACGCAATGGCAGATGAAAGAATAATAGCCATGACTGCAGGAATGCAGATCAAGAAAGTTATTTACGTGCCGAAAAAATTGGTCAATATTGTTGTTGGTTAGTAATGCCAGCAGTATTTCCCCTCGCCCTCGAGGGGAGAGGGTTAGGGTGAGGGCGAAGACCGGCGTATGCCGGTTGAAAAACAAAATGTCCCATCCCCTTAATCCCCGCCCACCAGGGGCGGGGAAGTTTATAAGGTATTGGAATGAAAAAAATTAATAAATCGCTGTTGATTAAAATCACATTTGTTTGTTTTTTGTCTGCTTGCCTGATCGGCTGCGGCTATTCATTTACGTTACGCGGTGATTCAATCGATAACCGTATTCAAAAAGTTTACGTTGAAGCTTTTATCAATAAAACAGCACAAGCGGAAATAGAAAACTATTTCCGGACAGCTTTTATTAATCAGTTTATTCAAAACAGCCGTTTTAAGGTTGTGTCCAGTGCGGAAGACGCGGACGCTATAGTTCGGGGGAAAATTCTTAATCTTAATACATCTCCTCTTTCATATGCCAAAAGTGGTCTGGCGGCGGAAGAACGGGCGACAGTTACCCTTGATCTGACTTTTGAAGATACCGCAAACAGCAAAATAATCTGGAGTTCAAAAAATATGGCGAGTTCAATTGATTATTCTTTGAACGAAGATATTAATCTGCTCCCTTCTGCCAGAAAACAGGCGTTGAGGAAACTGGCCAACGATATGGCGGAAAAAGCATTTAACCTGATGATGTCCGGATTCTAGTGAGACCCAAGCTTCAGGAACAGAGTGAATTGAAGCTTGCTGGTCGAACTATCACCGCAGCGCAGCGGAGTGGGATTTGAGACTCGCTAAGAACGAATGCCGGAGGTATCCCGCTGTCGTTTTGGTGAAAAATGGAAAAACAACAATGAAAAAATACTGGATTCCGTATCGCGCTTCGCTTGTACGGAATGACAAAAGTGGTTTATGACCCCTTCAGTCCCAAAATTCGGCCGTTTCATATTTCTGGCCATAAATGATGAAAAAGAGGCTCTAGATTTCTTTTTTTTCAAAAAACATACCGTTCAAGAAATAAAAAACATTTCTGCATATCTTGAAAAAATATCAGGCAAATATTTACTGGTAATTGATGCCGATAAAAAAATTATTGTTGATAAATTATCCCTTCGTCGTCTGATTGAAACTGCTGAAACAAATCAGGCAGGCATGATTTATTCAGATTTTATTTTACGCGACGGGAATAGGCTCGTTGAACATCCGCTTATAGATTATCAGGCGGGCAGTATCCGCGACGATTTTAATTTCGGGCATCTTTTCTTGTTTTCTTGTGCCGCGATCAAATCAAGTCTGCAGAAATACGGCTCTCTGCCCTCTGAAGGTGAGATGGCTTTATACGCCTTGCGTCTCAAAGTTTCCATTGACCATAAAATAGTTCATATTACGGAATTTCTATACATTGTGTCAGCAGAGAATAAACAAAAAATAAAAAAATCCGGCGGGAAAAAGGAAACGCATTTTGATTATGTTGCCAAAAAGAATTTTCTTCGTCAGAAAAAGTTGGAAAGAATTGCCACAAATCATTTGAAGCGCATCGGTGCATATCTTCCACCGCGCACAGCAAGCACGGAAGACGAACATGGTAATTTTCAATGGAAAGCAAGCATTGTCATTCCAGTGCTTAACCGTAAAAAGACAATTGCCGATGCTTTGGAAAGCGTCCTGAAACAGAAGACCGATTTCCCCTTCAATATTGTCGTTGTTGATAATCATTCCACGGACGGAACCACGGATATTTTGAAAAAGTTTACCGATAAATATCCTCATGTTCATCATATCATTCCTGCTCGGCGCGATCTGGGAATCGGCGGATGCTGGAACGAAGCAATTTATTCGCCATACTGCGGGCGTTATGTGGTGCAACTTGATTCCGATGATCTTTACAGCTCGCCGCAAACATTGCAGAAAATCGTAGATGTCCTGCGTGCCGGAAAATACATGATGGTCGTTGGTTCATACACAATTGTCGATGAGAGTCTAAAAATAATTCCGCCCGGTCTCATTGACCACCGTGAATGGACACGGCAAAACGGTCACAATAATCTTTTGCGGGTCAACGGTATGGGTGCTCCCCGGGCATTTGATTTATCCGTTATTCGCCGGATTGGTTTTCCCAATGTCAGTTACGGCGAGGATTACGCCGTGTCTTTGAGAATTACCCGCGAATATAAAGTCGGCAGAATTTACGAAAATTTATACTGGTGCCGCCGCTGGAAGGGTAACACGGATGCCGGCCTTTCCATTGAGATGAAAAACCGTAACGATTTTTACAAAGATGAGCTTCGTTCCATTGAAATCAGAGAACGGCAAAAGTTGAATAAAAAGATAGAAGATTTTAAAAATAAAATTTTTGCTGAATATTCCGGAGAAAAACAAAAATCATTAAAAACTCTATGTCTGAATCTTTTAAGGCAACAAAAGAAAAGCTGGCCTAAATTCGCTGTTGCCTGTCGTGACCTGGCGTCCGTTCAATCCAGGGAGATCCGCGGTGAAAATTACATGGTTGTTTTACAATACAATCCCGCCCGCGCTGTCAGCAGCGGAGCGGCAGTTGACGCGGAATCAATAAAGTCCAGACCATGTTTTTTATGTCAGGATAATCTGCCAACGGAGCAGAAAGGAATTTTATACAGAAGCAAGTTTTTGATTCTTTGCAATCCGGCACCGATTTTTAAAAATCATTTTACAGTAGCCACACTTAAACACGAACCTCAGGAAATAACATTCACTCTGCCTTCTCTTTTGCAAATGGCAGCCGATTTTTCGCCTGAATATGCTATCCTATACAATGGTCCGGCATGTGGCGCATCCGCACCCGATCATCTGCATTTTCAGGCGGTTCCCAAAAGCGGCCTACCTTTCTTTCGGGAATTTAAAAAACTGTCGCCGGTTAAAGAAACTCCTTATGTAAAATGCAGCAGATGGGAATTCTTCGACCGTTCTGTAATTCTGCTGGAATCGAAGAGTGCGAAAACATTAAACGAACAATTTATAAATTTACTGACGACAGCACAAAAAGTACTGATGATAAGTGATGAACCGATGGTTAACATTATTTGCGATTATTCCGGTAATTGCTGGCGGTTGGCTGTGTTTATGCGTCGAAAACACCGTCCGGATTCATATTTCGCAAAGGACGAAAAGAGAATTTTTGTTTCACCTGGAGCGGTGGATATGGCAGGATTTGTAATAACGCCTTTTCTGGATAATTACAATCGACTGGATTATAATGTTATTCGCGAAATTTATAGGGAAGTATCATTGCCGGCGAATGTGATGAATTCAATAATTAAAGAACGATAAAAGGAAAATGACAATGTTTTTTACGGAAGAAACTATTATAGACAGCTCCATGAGTTTTTCTGACGCGATAGAAGGGACAAATGCGCCGCCGGAAATTATTGATCTCTTGTCCATCGTTGATGTTTGTTATTATTCTTTTGACGGCAGAAAGCATCAGGGGCAGATTATCGTCAATCAGGAACTGGAAGACGATGTTTATGAGATATTTAACTTTATTGAAAAAACTCTGTTTCCAGTAGGAAAAGTTGTTCCCATAGTTGCTTATCAATGGGATGATTATAGTTCCATGGCGGATAATAATTCTTCCTCTTTCAACTTCAGGGTTATTGAAGGAACGACAAAATTATCAATGCATTCACTGGGTAAAGCGATAGATATCAATCCGGTACAAAATCCGGTTATCTATCCCAACGGCATTATAGCGCCCGAAGGGGCGAAATATCTGCCGAAAGAAAGGGGAACACTTATAGCAGATCATCCCGTAGTTAAGGAGTTTCTCAACCGAGGCTGGCATTGGGGCGGGAATTTTGAGCAGCCGAAGGATTATCATCATTTCGAGAAACCCTGATAATAATTAATTTTCATTCGCCTACCTTTGTTGGCGGAACATGCCCGGCGAATGCCGGGTCGTCAGCTTCCTCCTGGCCGCCGCGGTATGCTTTTGAAATTAATTATTAAATTGTTTCGGCCGAGTGACGATGATGCCGTTGAATTTCTTGTTGGATTTTAGATAAGCAGCAAGAGTTTTTTTCGAAATGACTACTGCACCTTCCTTGCTGGAAGCGTGAAGAAGTCGCAGGCTTTTTCCCTGCCAAATGGCAAAGCCAACATGCGCTACGTCCAGTCCTTGCTGATCTGTCGCAAAAGCAATGATATCGCCGTTATGTATTCTTGATTCTCGCCTGGTTACTTTATCTTTGGCAATTATATAAAAAGTTTTGCGGGAAAGTTTCTTTTCTGCCAAGACCATCCTGGAAAGTTGTGTTTTGTTCTGTAAAGCCGGATATAATTGGCAATGGAAAGTCATGAAATTGATTTTTTTTCGCTGGGGTTTCCCGCCAAGACTCCTCGATATATCGGATAAAAGCTTCTTGTTTTCATTATCGCGCAGCCAATCGGTAAAATAATGTAGACGTGAAGAGTAACCATCAATCTTCCCCTGGCGGTAACGGATTAATTTTAAGTTTTTTCTGAAATAATGATGTGAAATTTCCCTGGTCCGTATGCATTTGGCAAAGGCAAGAACAGTTTCCACAAAAGTGGTGCAATCGAAAGCCGACCAATTTATAACCAGATTCTCTTTGCCCGCAGATTCGAGCATTCCCGCTTTGTAGGGTGTATTAATAAACAGACGGGCGATCTCTACTATTGAATCACCCGAGGATAGATTACTGTATGGTAAAAGTTTATTTCGTGAAGGTGCATCAACTTCACATTGACATATTTTTATCATAATCAAATCGCCTTCTACGTCATTTTTAAATGATTATGAATGACAAAGCAAACAGAAAGATGAATTCTTGTGGAGAGAGGAATGAGAGGATTCCAATAAATTAAAAAGGCCGGTTTCAAAGCCGGCCTTTTTAATGTCTATATTATTTGTGCCCATCCGCTTTGCTTCGGGGATAATTTCACTTACGCTTCCTGTTGTCAGCGAATGTCATTGAACAGCATTGACTTTTTTGGTCAGTCGGGAAACTTTACGTGCAGCATTTTTTTTATGAATTAAGCCTTTACTGGCTGCTTTATTCAGTGCGGGGACAGCAGTCTTAAGAGCATTAATAGATTTTTCTTTGTTTTTGCTATCTACATTTTCAATTACTGATTTAATCTTTGTTTTTAGTGCGGACTTGGCGGCGACATTGCGCGCGCGGTGTTTTTTATTCTGTCGATCACGTTTTTCTGCTGATTTATGTGTTGCCAAAAGCATCCTCCTGAACTAATTTTTTTCAAAAAAATTTATTAAATATTACATTGCTGCGTTTTAAATATTTAGTTTCCCTAAATAAGGCCTTGTTGCTTAGCTTAATTATTTGGAGCTGTCAAGCACAAACTGGATTGTTGTATTTACGTATCTTATTGCTTTCAAAGGGAATTTGTAAATTTGCTCTAAAATTTATCAAAAAATACTTAAATTTTCTTGACATAATGCTTTTTCTTTATATCAACAGGCCACTCATATACTTCAAGAGAACATAAGTTCATCGAATTTCTGAGCCGCAATATTAGAAATTATTTATTAATAATTAATGTTTCTATTTAGCCTTTGCGGTTTTTTTCTTTTGTTTTACTTTCTGTTTCTTTTTCTGAGCGTTTTTTAAGGCGGCTTCAATGAATCTGCTGAACAGCGGATGAGGCTTAATCGGCCTGGATTTGAATTCCGGGTGAAATTGACATCCCAGAAACCAGGGATGGTCTTTTATTTCCACGATTTCCGCCAAACGCCTGTCAGGAGAAATGCCTGTTATGCGTAAGCCTTTGTCGGTAAGAGTCTTTTTGTAGTCATTGTTGAATTCATAGCGATGACGATGCCGCTCCGAGATTTTTTTCTGTCCATAGGCAGTGAAAGCGAAGGAATCCGGTTCGATAATGCAGGGCCAGGCGCCAAGTCTCATAGAAGCACCTTTTTCTTTTACATTGCGCTGTTCGGGCAGCAAGTCGATGACAGGATAGGGTGTTTCAGGGTCAAATTCGGAACTGTTGGCTTTGTTCATTGAGCAGATATTTCTGGCGTATTCCACAACAGCCATCTGCATTCCCAGACAAATTCCAAAGAATGGAATCTTTTTCTCCCGCGCGCGCTGGACGGCAAGAATCATACCTTCTATGCCGCGGATGCCGAATCCTCCTGGAACCAGTATAGCGTCAACGTCATCCAGAGTTTTGCCGATACCTTCAGCTTCAACTTTTTCAGAATCGATATATTTTAATTTAACCCGGCAGTTGTTGGCTATTCCTCCGTGCATAAGCGCTTCATTGAGGCTTTTGTAGGAATCGGTCAGGTTGACATATTTGCCGACAATGCCAATACATACTTCATCTGGTGGATTATTAAACCTACTAACCACGTCTTCCCATACTTCCAGTTTCGGCTGTCCCGTCCAGATATTGAGAAGATCGACAATTTTTGCATCGAGTCCTTCCCGATGGAAAATCAGCGGTACTTCGTAGATGCAATTGACGTCTTTGGCTGTAAAAACCGAGTTTACTTCTACATTACAGAAAAGAGCAATTTTGGCTTTAATATCTTCGGAAAGAAAATTTTCAGTCCGGCAAAGAAGAATATCCGGCTGAATACCTATCTCACGCAAAGCCTTGACACTGTGCTGTGTTGGTTTTGTTTTAACCTCGCCCGCTGTCTTGATGAGAGGTACCCATGTTAAGTGAATAAAAATTGCGTTTTCTCTTCCTGCTTCATTGCGGAATTGGCGGATAGCTTCCAGAAAGGGAAGGCTTTCTATATCTCCAACAGTTCCTCCTATTTCTACAATGGAAACATCAAAGCCGGCTGCTGTCTTGCGGATATAATCTTTTATTTCGTTCGTAATATGGGGAATAACCTGCACGGTTTTACCCAGATAATCGCCACGCCTTTCTTTGGTAATGACTGAATAATAAACCTGTCCGGTTGTCAGGTTGTTGCTTTTTCCCATGCAGGTAGAGCAGAACCTCTCATAATGTCCCAGATCAAGATCTGTTTCCGCGCCGTCGTCGGTGACAAAGACTTCGCCATGCTGGAAGGGGCTCATTGTGCCTGGATCGACATTAATATAAGGATCGAGTTTTTGATTGGTAACTTTCAGTCCACGGCACTCCAGTAAGGCTGAAATTGATGCCGCAGCCAATCCTTTACCCAGTGAAGAAAGAACGCCGCCGGTGACAAAGATGAATTTCGTTTTCATAATTGGTCCTCAAAACTTTTCATGTAGTTATGACTGTAAAAGATCAACCGCCTCAACCGCAAGCTTAAGTTGTAAACTTTAATTATTTGTATTTACCAGCTGTTTAATACGTCCGGCCAGAGTTTCCATCGGCTCACTGAACAAATCGGCGATCGGGAAATTTTCCAAATAACTGTCATCCCAGTTGATGTTGTATTCATTAACCAGGTTGCGAATATCATTGTAACGATAACCTAAAGCTTTCTTCTTTTCCCGAAGCGATAAATGCTCATTGTAGTCAACATGAAGTAAAAGCAGATTCTTGACAAAATCATTTTTATCCCGCAAAGGCAAAATAACTATTGAAGCTCCATCGGCTTTACCTTTGCCGATATAAACATGGCCCATGCTGACAATAGTTCTTTTTGTTCCCATCAGCAGCCTGGAAGTTTCTGTACGGGATTTCATCTGACTGGCTATTCCTTCCTTTTTTAGAATGGTGATTGTCGAATCTTCTGCGGGATTGCCCTGTGCGTCAAGATTGTTAATGTCATAAATGGTGTAACCACGCACAGCTAAAACAACAGGCTGTATCCTGCTCACAGTCATAACGTTTTTGTAGGTTAAATCTTTCGCGGAAAAATTAAGCTGCTCCAGTAAATCAAAAATGACTCCTTTGAATATTTTTTCTCTACGGGTTGTACCGACTGTAACCGTTTTGGCTTGATGGCGAATGGCATCTATCGGCCGTGTAAGTTCATCAATCGCTTTTCCCAGAACGGCATCCAGGAAGTTTAGCGGCGAAACAAAACCGTTATCGGTTTTGAATTCGTGACGGAAATCTTCCAGCGGCAACTTTCCGGCGGCATATTTCAGTAAAAGTACCAAATCGGAAATAGTCCTGACGCTTAACAAAGTAAATGCGCCTTCATTACGATGATGATTGAAAGATTTATAAAACTTATTGATTATTTGGCGCAGACTGACATCAGCAATTTTTTCGTAAAGAGAAAAATTATTCTTGTCTTGTTTAACCGTGACCATACTCAGGTTATTTCTGAATTCTTTAAAAATTAAAGCTTCTTCATTAATGCCGCAGGCGGCATAGTAACCCCATAAATGTCCGGCCATTGTATTGAGAATTACCGGTAGAGGCATCCTGGCGGTAGGAATATAAATAACAGCATCAGCAGTTTTATCAAAACGATGATCGTCTTCTTCTGCAAAAACAACAACGGCGGCTTTGTGTGCTTTGAAAATCGCTACTTCTTTAACAATATCCTCCATAACCTGTGCCGGGTTTCCGGCAGCACAAACCAGAATTAAAGGTTCGGCCGACAAATCTATGTGTTTTTTGTTTTCTACTATGTCGGAGGATATTGTTTTATAACAAAGTTCACTAAGCTTGATTCTGATTTCATCCGCTGCCGCTTTGTTGGGGCCGCTTCCTACGATAGCCCAGAAATTTTTAGCAGACGTTTTCTTAACAGAGGCGGAAATTTGGTCTCTTCGGGCAAAGACACGGGCCATCAGTTGCGGTGCTGCCTCCAAATTACGCAGTTTGGCTGCAATGTAATCGTCTGCTCTGGAACCTGAAAATTGTGCTATAAAAAGGGCCAGGATCTGTCCCGCAATAATCTGGGAATAAAAAGCCTTGGTAGAAGCCACCGACATTTCAATATCGCGACCATCACTTGTATAAAATACCCCGTGCGATTTTGCAGTGATGTCCGATTGTCTCCTGTTGACAATAGAAATAACCGAAGCTCCGCGTTCATTGGCCATGGCAACGGCGCGATTGGTATCTGTCGTGGTTCCGGACTGAGTGATAGGAATAACCAATGTATCGGAAAGATCTTCTTTTAATAAAAAACCGCTTAATTCGGAAGCCAGTCTGGACGTTACTTTTATGTTCTTATCTTTTAAGTAATGGTCAAAAGCATCGGCAACTACTGTTCCGGCAACCGCTGCCGTTCCATGGCCGATAACGATGATGTTATTGATAGAGCCGTTTTTAAGTCCTGATTGAACAGCGGCAGGGACGATATTTGTGCCTAAATTGAAAATAACCTGTTGTGAAGAATTTTTATCGGTTACAATTCGATATTTGCCTCGCAATGTTCTCTTGATGGAGACGGCCGATTCGGAAATTTCCTTGAGGAAAAAGTGAGGATAATCCCCTCGATCAATATCCCGAGTTGTAATTTCAGCTTTTTGTATGGAATTCTCTTTCAGAGTAATTTGGGTGCCATCATAATAACAAGCCCTGATTCCAGCCAGCTTTCCGGAAGAGTTTTGATCCAGAATAAAAATTTGTCCCGTTGCCATGTTTTCACCGGAAGCATTAATTTCCCCATTCATTTTAATAAAATGAGGCATTACTTCCACAAGACCATAAAGCTCTGAAGAAAACATGTACTGGTCAGTACTTATGCCGACATAAATCGACTGACCGCTACCCTTGAGTGCCAGATAAATCTTACCAGGCTCCAGATCGCTGGTCATTGCTATAGCATGCGAACCTTCAAAATCATTAACGGCGAGGCGGAAAGATTCGGTAAGATTTTCCCCCTGCTTCAAATATTTTTCGATTTGCAGGGGGATAATTTTTGTGTCAGTGGTAACTTCCGGATTGATGGATTCTTTGTCTATCTCCAGGCTGTTGTATAATGCCGGATAATTATCAATATCACCATTTAAGATAACATTAATGTGAGCTGCTGCGGATTCCTGATAAAAAAGGAAAAGCGGACTTGTCTGATTAGGTTTATAATTATTTACAGGATGACAATTTTCTTCTGTTATGGAACCGACAGAAGCCCATCGGGTATGCACCAGGGCGGTCTCATAAGATGTATCCAAAGAAGCAAAACACCGAAAAATCTCATCTTTTTTTATTGTTTGCCTCAGATCGCTGACATTGCGCCCCAGTTCGCCGACAATGGAAAAAGTTTTATACGTAAAGGAAATAGATGTTCCTTTCTTAGCTGCGCCGGATGTGTGAATAGCGACGCTGATTGAGCCGTTAAGAAGATCTCCTTCCTCCACCCGCTTCGAATAATCTTCATATATTTTCTTTTCGTTCAGTTTAAGAAATATATCTTCGATGTTTTTTTCTTTTTTCAGAGTAAAGACAATTTGCAGCCCTGCCGAATCTCTGCCCCGGACTTCCAAACGGTCCAGCGCGTTGAGCAGTAAATTAATCTGCCGGTATTTTTTAAAGGCTGCGGGCTTGACTTCGGATATCTTAGCTGCGCCGGATAGATCAAATATTTTCGAAAAATTGGCCAGAATATCTTTTTCTAAAATCCATTGAATATCTTTGAACAGAATAAGCCGGCTGTTAATAATTTCCAGATCAGCGGAACTGAATCTTATGGCGTTATCTTCCAGTATGTTTTCTTCTTCCGTCAAAAATAACTTCATTTTTTTAGCTAAATTGAGAAGCTTTTTGAATCTTCCGGTTTGAAAGAAAAGAAATTCCTGTTTACTTTCTTGTTTTAGTTCCAGAGTGATTTTTTCCAGTGAGCTGATCGTTTCGAGTCCGTCTAAATATTTTTCCGCGGTAATTTTTCCGTTTAGGGCGTTTTTTAAGTTAAATTTTTTGATTTTTTCCCATAACGTTGCCAGTGCAAGATCTTCGGATAAATCTGCAGGTTTTTTGACGGACTGAAAAGTCATTAATCCGGCAAACCCGCAGTTAAGCTGGGAAGTCATAATCGGAAAGAAAATTATTGCCGGGGAGAAGACGCCGGCTGGATTTTTTCCAACAAATACTTTACAGGTCGCAAAAAACCGGCCCATATTTTTTATGGCATTAAGCATTCGCGTAACAAACATTATCTTTCTTTCCGCCGCGAAGCGCTAGTGTTGTTATTTATACATTCAGCTATAATATTTTTAATAATACTTCTTAACCAGTCTGTGCCTTCCTGGGTTTGTGCAGGAGTTAACAATTGTATAGCGTCCAGATACGAATTGCCTTTTTTCGAAAGACGCTGCATTATTTTTACAAACGAGTCTCTTTTCTTCAACCCGATCTTTTCTTCATTGTTACCGGAAAGATATTCTTCCATTCGCGGCCAATTCTGCAAAAACTGTTTTTGAGCGTGCGACAGGCTGGCGGGGTATATTTTTTCCATTTTTTTTGTGACTACGTTCATAGAAATTTCTATGCTTTGAGCAAAAAGGCGCAACTGCTTGATTCTTTCTAAAATGGCTTCGTCAAGAACTCTGCACGCTCCGGCGTAAAGAAATTCGCCATACGTTTCTTTTATAAAAAATTCACGACGTGCATGGTGATACCACTGCCTCAAAGCTGATAAATTAGCCAGATACTCTATGTTATGGTTAACTTTTCGATTAATGTCGCTGCCATATGCGCCGGCAGACTCTTTCTTCTTTTCCAGCGAGGTTAACGACGTCCAATGTATCCCTTCGGTTTTAAAATCCTGTCGGCAGATAATACCTGCTGGAATTACCGTTCCATAGTCAATTTGTACCGGTCCCACAATGCCACCCTGACCGCCCAGGAAGATCGGTGGTTCCCGCAACATGACGCCACGCGGGACATCGCCTATCAATGAAGGAGTTGCTTTGTTTTGCCGTGGAGTAAAATTGAAATGAATGTAGGAACTACCCACTTCGCTGTGATTCCTGCGGTTTGTTCCTCCAGCCATGAGACAATCACAGAAATTTATCAGACTTCCCAACTGTACGAAAGGAAAGAGGATCGTTTGTTTTAACCCTACACAATGATTTCCGCCTGTTTCTTCTTCCAGAAGGCAACCGGAACGAACCTGAGCGTTACTGCCCATGGTTGCCTTGTTTAAAAACACCGAATTGGTGAAATAGCCTCCCCGGAGTTCTACCGCATTGCCCAGTTGGCAATTAATCAGTGTGACAGGTCCTTCAAAACCCAGTTTTGCTTCCGAAGATATTGCCGTATCTTCGCCGTAAATCCTTGCGGCACCGTAGATTATTGAAGTATTGGCGATCCTTTCCAGGTTGACTTCATCACCGATTTCTACAGAAAAAGGGGTCGTCATCCGAACCCCTTTTTTTAAGAGACAAATTACCTTTGGAGATAAGGTTACAGTTTTCTTAATAGTTTTAGTCATAAAGGTTTTTTAAGTAACTACTTATTATTTTTCCCGCAGCTAATACCCAGTTTAGCCATTTTATCGGTAAATGTGTTACGGTTAATGCCTAAAAAAACTGCAGCTGAGCTTTTTACACCGTTTGACCGGCGCAAAGCAATTTTAAATAGACCTTTTTCCACCATACTCATAACTTCTTCGTAGAGTTTGCTTTTGCGATCACCGGAAGAAGATAAAATCGTAGCAATGTCCTCCAATTTTTTCTCCATTATTTCTTCAACAGCCACATAAGGGGTTGACTTCACATTCATAACAATTTCTGCCTTGGCATGCTTTTTCGATCGCATTATTAAAAGCGTACTCCTTTCGGATAAAATTTACTGAAAAAAGGTATTTGAAAGAGTGATTAATTCAAAACCTAAAATGATAACAACTTTAAAATTATAAAGGCAGTAAT
>LNQE01000933.1_pt1 | contig 19056 bp, 16 predicted proteins | sample 603111 | NCBI WGS metagenome assembly LNQE01 (sample SAMN04260313, study PRJNA301899) | hydrocarbon metagenome | isolation source: hydrocarbon-contaminated ditch | place: Germany: Bremen | collected 1998
GCATTCTGCCTTAAATATATTACTATTCAAAAATAATCTAAAATACCAACAAAGTATATTAATTGTTCGAATAAAAGGAGAAATATGAAAATAAAAATATTTACATTTTGTCTTATTTTATTAATACCATTTACAGCCTTAGGAGGTGATAAGGTTAAACTTGCAAAGGAAATTATGGAGTTGACTAATGTTAACCAGGTGATGAAGCAAGTTGAACTGCAATTTGAACAAATGCAAAACCAAATGATTTCTCAATTAAATATACCCTCAGACAAAAAAGTAAAAGCCCAGGACTTTCAGAATAAATTGCGTAAGAAAATGTTTGAGATTATGAGCCCTGACAAAATGGAAAAAGAATATCTTGAATTGTTCACGAGTGTTTATACTACCGAGGAGTTAAGAGGAATAGTAAAGTTTTATAAATCCCCTGTTGGAAAGAGTATGCTTGAGAAAAACCCTATTATCATAAAAAAAGTTATGGAGATGTCTCAGAATAAAGTGAGAGTTTTAATGCCAGAACTTCAAAAAATGGTCAAAGAATTTGAACAAGAATTGAAAGAAAAATAAATTTTCGAACTGGTCAATACAGCGAATCGCTGCGCTCCAGTTGATTTTTTAGTTATCGGATAAAAATATGATAATAAACAAAAGAACGATAATAGCTTCATTGGTTGCACCGATAGCAATCATGTTAATTCCCATTGTTGGCAGTATCCTTGTTGCATGGGGAGTTATTGCAACCACGACAGACCCGATGGATGATGCACCTGTACGTTCAGCAGGAATATTTTTGTTCGTCCTTGCACCACTTGCTTATCCTGTCTTGACGGCTACAATCTTTCTATCTACTTGGTTATTAGGAAGACTACATCTATTGTCAAAATACTCCCTGACTATCATTGTCGTTCTACTATCCGTTGCTTTAGGTGTGTATTTCGGTCTCCAGAGTCCATTTGGAACAAAAGATCAACTAATTGGCGTTGGTGTCTTTACGTCAATTATTATAAGCTGTCTCGGTTTCGGGGCGGTTGTATGGTGGTTAATTGCAAGAAAAGACATAACCAACTAATACAGCCGATCTCAACGCTCCGGGCAATTTTTTCGTTGACTTTCAAATCAAAGATGATATCGAGGCGGCGAGGAGTAGGCCCGGCATGCGCCGGGTAAACTCTGAGGCGTATTTTACATACGTTGAGGAAACCGACGACGCTGCCAACAAAGTTAGCCGAAGAAAGCGGATGGTATGGTTTCTTCCAGAGCTTTTTTGTATTCACTCATCAGCGCCTCTTTAGAAACACCCAGATCAATGATATCCCACGGTAGAATTTCATCAAGTTGCTTTTGACGATAAACGTAAAAATCCGGATTGATATTTACTTCTTTTAACGCCTGCGCCCAATTTTCCTCCAAACGATTGACCGCCAGCAATATTTCACTCACCCGGCGATCACCTAAAGAGAGCAGTGCCTGAATATAGTTCCACTTCGGAACATCGTGAATGACTTTGATCTGCTTATCCTGACTGAAAGCATTCTTGATTTTTTTAATTCTTTTTCCTGTGTCGTGGACATCGGCCAGCGCGCACCACTGCAAAGGAGTTTTCGGTTTGGGAATAAATTGATTAATGCTCAGCGTAATACGCCGGAACTTTTTTTTGCCTTTAAAAAAATGCAGGATATGGTGCTGAATTTTTTTTACAAGTTCGATTATAGCATCGATATCTTTTTCTTCTTCTTCAGGCAGCCCCACCATAAAATAGAGCCTCAAACTGGTAATTTCTTTTTCCACCAGTAATTCTATAGCATTGATTATATCTGTTTCAGTTATGCCTTTACGCAAAAGGTCCCGCATTTTCTGACTGCCCGCCTCCGGGGCAAGCGCGACCGTCTCAATACCATTAGCTTTTATTAAATTGACAGTTTCTTCATTTATCCGGTCAATTCGCAGGGAGCCTAACCCGGCTTGAGCCCCTTGCCCGATTACATGTTCGCAAATATGTATTAGTTCAGGATGATCGGAAACAGCCGTGCCCACAAGGCCAACTTTCTTTTTTCTTTCCAATCCGCGGTCAATAGAAGCGATAATATCAGCCTTATTACGAAAACGCACCGGACGATAAACGAAACTGGCCGCGCAAAAACGACAACTTCTGGCACAACCTCTGTTTACTTCCACCAGAAACATGTCTTCCATTTCGGTCTGAGGCGCGCTGATAACTTCTTCTGTATAAAATGAATTAATGTCTTTTATATATTTTATTTTTATTTTTTCCGGTAATCCGGACTCGCATGGCTTTATTGATTGAATCTTGCCCTCAATGGAATATTTTACATCATAAAGATCAGGAACATAAATATTGTTTATTTTTGTCTGCAAATTTTTCAGCAAATTCCGGCGTTCATGACCGAGACGGCGGGCTTCTTCAAAATAACGGCAGAATTGCGGCAACACTTCTTCGGCTTCGCCTAAAATAAACAAATCGAAGAAATCTGCCAGCGGTTCGGGATTGAGCGTAGGAGCAATACCGCCGCCGATAAGCAAAGGATAACGCTCCGACCGATCCTTCGCCAGCAAAGGTATCCCGGCACGGTCCAGCATTTTTAATATATTGGGATAATCGTTTTCGAAGGATAAAGAAAACGCCAGAATATCAAATTCGATTATTGGTTTCTGATTTTCCAGACTAAATATTTCTGCCGTCCCGGAATTGGATGCGGCGGCGTCTCCGGGATCCGGCAGAAATACTCTCTCACATAGGAAGGAGGATTGCTCATTAAATATTTTATAAACCGTTTGGAAGCCCAGGTTTGCCATGCCTGTCCGGTAATAATTAGGGTAGGCCAGACAAACCGTATTGTATGTGCCCCAAACTTTTTTTACATATCCAGTCTCTCTTTCTAAAACGGCAGCATGTTTTTTTTTAAGTTTCCAATCCATTATTTCACATGGCCTGTATCCTGCAATCTTTTAGTCGGCCTGTCGGCGTAAAAATGTCGGAATCTGTATATCACTCATGTTGTCGGTTTCATCGCTAATGCTCGCACTTGTAAAATTCAAATTGTTTTGTCCTTTCCCCCGACGGATGAAAGCAGGCGTCGACAAATCATCCCGCCGGTAACCACCCAGATGCGTAACATTGCCCAATGATTCTTTTTTCTTTGATATATTGTCAAAACCGGTGGCAATGACTGTGATGCGAATTTCATCTCCCATATTCTGATCAATCACAGTTCCGAAAATAATATTAGCTTCGTCATCCGCTTCCTCCTGAATCAACGACGAGGCTTCATTGACTTCATAAAGACTCATATCCGGCCCACCGGTAATGTTGAGCAGAATTCCGCGCGCGCCCTGGATTGTGTTGTCTTCCAGAAGAGGAGATGAAATAGCTCTTTGTGCCGCTTCTACCGCCCGGTTTTCGCCGCTGGCCATACCGGTACCCATAATGGCTATACCCATATTGCTCATTACGCTCTTCACATCGGCAAAATCAAGATTAATCAGTCCCGGAACCAGTATCAGATCCGATATGCCTTTGACCGCCTGATAAAGAATATCGTCCGCTTTTTTGAACGCTTCCAGAAGCGATAAGTTGCGGCCGCCTAAACTTAACAGTCGCTGGTTAGGAACAACAATGAGAGTATCCACAATATCCCGCAATTGTGCGATACCTTCTTCGGCCTGCATATTACGTTTCTTACCTTCAAACTGGAAAGGCTTGGTAACTACAGCAATAGTCAGAATGCTGCATTCGCGGGCTATCTCCGCAATCACAGGAGCCGCGCCTGTTCCGGTTCCTCCTCCCATCCCCGCGGTGATAAAAATCATATCCGCGCCTTCCAGAAACGGCCTGATTTCATCGCGGGATTCCAAAGCCGCCTGTTTGCCGATTTCAGGATTGGAACCGGCCCCCAGACCTTTTGTTACCTGCGAACCGATTTGAATTTTGATCGGCGCACAGGACACGCCGAGCGCCTGCGAGTCCGTATTGGCGTTGATGAAATCGACTCCTCCCAGAGACGACGTAATCATCGTATTGACAGCGTTTCCGCCGCCGCCGCCAACACCGATCACCTTTATTTTCGCCAAATTTTCACTACATACTTCAGTTAATTCAAACATGCTCTCTCCTTCCTTTCAAAAAAATTCTGAAAACATTTTTTTTGCCGTTCTGATCATTTTGCCAAACACATTCGTCGTATTTCTGTATATCGAATCGCCGCCTAACTGATTATTCCCATATATAATTAAACCGACACCTATAGCGTGTGCCGGTGAATTCACGATATCAGAAAGGCCTCCAATACCGATTGGAATGCCTTTACGCGCAGGCATATCGAAGATTTGTTCGGCAAGTTCAGTAATACCGTATAAAAGCGATGTTCCGCCGGTCAAAACGACTCCTGCTGCCAGCAAATCTTCAAAGCCGAAACGGACAACTTCTTTATATGCAAGATTTAGAATCTCCTCCATTCTCGGCTCTATTATCCGTCCCAGTATCTGACGCGATACCTCACGATCTTCTCTGCCGCCTAAACTGGGTACGTTGATTGTTTCGTCTTTGGGAATCAGGGAAGTCAAAGCACATCCGTATTTCAGTTTAATTTTTTCCGCATCGCCCAGTGGCGTTCGTAATCCGGTGGAAATATCGGATGTAAGATAATTGCCCCCAACCGGTAAAATTGCTGTATGTTTGATGCTGCCCTCGGAAAAAATAGTAACTGAAGTATTGGCCCCACCAATATCAAGTAAAACTACGCCCAAATCTTTCTCGTCAGCGCTTAACACCGCCTCGCCCGCAGCCAATTGTTCCAGAACAACATCATCAATATCCAAACCTACCCTGTTGACGGATTTGACAATGTCCTGGATAGCTGAAGTGGCACCGGTAACAATATGTACTTTAGCTTCCAGGCGGACACCGGACATTCCTATGGGATCTTTAATTCCTTCCTGGCCGTCAATTACATAACTTTGGGGAAGAATGTGCATGATTTCCCGGCCTACGGGAATGGCAATGGCTTTGGCAGCTTCGATCGCTCTTTGTACATCGTTTTCACTTACTTCCCGGCCTTTTATGGAGACTATGCTCAACGAATTCTGTCCCTTAACATGACTGCCTGATATTCCGACATAGACAGAATTAATGCGGCATCCGGACATATGTTCAGCGTCTTCCACTGCCGTCTTTATTGATTCCACCATACTGTCGATATTGACGACAGTCCCCTTTCTTATTTCCTTGTTCAAAGATGTTCCTATACCAATTACGTTAATACCGGTTTCGGTAACCTCTCCGACAACAGCCGTGGTTTTTGTCGATCCGATGTCGAGTCCAACTATGACATTGCTTCTTTTTCCCATCAGCCCTTTCACCTCATTTTTAATTTTACCAGTTCATAAACTTTTCTTTTCATATCAGATACTGCTGGCCTTTAACGCTTTGTTCTATACGGCCAGGAGCATTTTTGCGCTGTACTGTAACTTTTGATTCATCAGACAAATCAATGCACAGATAACCGTTTTTCATTCCTCGTTTGTCCATGTCAGCCATAATAAGAGTTAATTGTTCCAATTTTCTTTCGAAATCTTCTTTGCCCAGCTTTAAATAAATGCCTGCATTGGAAATTAAGGACAATCCGAATACATCATCAATATGAATCTCGGAGATTGTACCCAAATAAACATATTTGCCGGAATCGGATATTGTTTTCAATAATCTAAGAGTGTTCAAAAAAAGCGGTGATTTAGTTTTGTCCTGGGCTGTAATCCCTGTAAATATCGGGAGATCTACTTCATCGCCTTTAGCCAGTTTCTTAAATACAAAACCTTCTCCATCCATCAGATAAAAATCACTTGCCTGCTTTACTAAAGCCAATGGATTTCTTTCCTGAACTTCCAGGACAAGCTTGTTGGGCAATTCCCTGCCAATATAAACATTTTTTACCCACTGATTTGTTGTAACCTTGCGTACAACGGCATCAGTATTTATTGCCAATAGATTCTGCGCAGGTTTAATATCCGCCAACTCCAGGACATCTTTTTCTGTCAGTTCCTTTAATCCGCGTACGGAAATTTCTTTTATTTCAAAATACGATCTGCTTATAAGGAGATTGTACGCATAAACAAAGAAAGTGGTCAGTACCGCTACAGCAAACAGTAAACATGCAGCGGCAAAAAAATCCCCCGACATACCGGCAAGACGGCGGCGTACACGGTTTTTTTTCGCTTTCAGACCCGATTTCTTCAAATTAATTTTCTCCAATAATCACAACTTCTGTTTCCAATTTTACACCTTTCTCTTTTTCGGCTTTGGATTGAATCAGCGCAATCAGTTCCAAAACATCCGCAGCCGTGGCACTACCCCTGTTAACAATAAAGTTGGCGTGCTTCGTTGATATCTGCGCGCCCCCTGCACTCATTCCTTTCATCCCCATGTCTTCAATAAGTTTGCCGGCTATCTGCATGGGCAGATTCTTAAAAATGGAACCGGCGTTAGGTAATTCCAAAGGATGTTTTTTCTGTCGCCATTGCAGAATTTCACTTATTATTTTCTTAATTTTCTCGCGTTCACCTTTTTTCAGCTTAAATTGAGCGCCCAGTATTATTGTGTCAGGAGGTAACAATGTTTTACGGTAACTGAAGGATATTTCTTCTTTATTCATTGTCTTTATTTCGCCTTCAGCATCTAAAAGAGATATTGCTTTTACAACGTCTTTCATTTCCTTACCGTAAGCTCCGGCATTCATCCACACGGCTCCACCCACGGTACCCGGAATACCGGCACAAAATTCAAGTCCTGTCAGTTCATTCGACAACGACATGTTGACAACCGTTGCCATTGCCGCACCCGCCTGAGCAGAAATAAGATAACCGGCATCCGGTGTATATTCGTAGCTTATTTTTTTCATTCCGGTCATCAGTAAAATTGCCCCCCGGTATCCGCCATCCCGTACAACAATGTTAGTCATATTGCCCACCGGCAAAAAATTAATTTCATTTTCTTTGAGTTTTTTTATAACCTCAAGCAGTTGATCTTCACTTTTTATAAACACGAGAGCATCGGCGTTCCCGCCAACAGCAAGTGATGCATGCTGTGACATCGGCTCATCGTACAATATTTTCCCGGCTATTATATCGCTCAGCACTTTTTTAATTTCATTCTTGCCGGTCATTATTTTTTAATTTTCCTTGTCCTCAATTGTTTCAAGAAATTTTCGCCAATTTTATAAATACTGCCCGCCCCCAGAGTCACAACAGTATCTTTCGCTTTTGCCGTTTTTAATAAGTATTTTACAGTGCTTTCCGCCTGCGAAATATATTTTACATGTGACTGTCCGGTTTGTCTGATCGCTTCGCACAGTGCCGCGGAATTAATTCCGGCAATGGGTTCTTCACTGGCCGGATATATGTCATTGATAATCAATATGTCGACATTCCTGAAGGCTTTGGTAAATTCATCAAAGAGTGCTTTTGTCCGGCTAAACCTGTGCGGCTGAAAAACCACAATCAGCCTGTCTTTCCATATTTGCCGCATCGCAGCCAGTGTTTCCCTGATTTCGGTTGGATGGTGACCATAATCGTCAACTACCGTTATACCGCCTGCCCTTCCTTTAATCTCCAGGCGGCGCTGCACTCCGGAAAAGCTTTGCAAACCTTTCCTGATCGTCGCGAAATCAAGACCAAGCTCGCGCGCTACTGCTGCAGCTGCCAAAGAATTATAAACATTAAACATACCGGGAACGGTTAATTCAATCTTGCCTAAATTCGTTCCTTTATAAGAAAGAATGTAAGTGGTTTTTCTTTTCAATAATTTTATTTCTCTGGCACTATAGTCTGCCGGCGATTCGATTCCGTAAGTTATCACCTTGCGCTTAATTAACGGAATAATTTCCCCCGCGTGAATGTTGTCGCTGCAAATAACCGTACAGCCGTAAAAGGGAACGATATTGGCAAACTTGAGAAACGCATCTTTGATTTCCGTAATACCCGCATAAAAATCCAAGTGCTCGCGGTCGATGTTGGTGATTACAGCAATTGTCGGCGACAATTTCAAAAATGATCCGTCACTTTCATCCGCTTCCGCCACAATAACTTCTCCATCGCCTAATCGGGCATTGCTGCCGATGCTGGCCAGTTTCCCCCCGATAACCATTGTCGGGTCCAAACCGCCCCTCGCCAGAATCGTGGAAATCATCGATGTAGTTGTTGTCTTGCCATGGCTGCCGGAAACGGCAACAGAAAATTTCATTTTGAGAAGTTCCGCCAGCATTTCCGCCCGCGGAATTACCGGTACGCCTCTACGGTGTGCTTCCACAACTTCCGGGTTGCTTGACTTTACCGCTGTGGAAGTTACAACGACATCCGCATTGCCGATATTTTCCGCAGCGTGTCCAATAACCACCTGCGCACCAAGTTTCTGCAATCGCGCCGTAGTTTCCGACTTTTGAACGTCGGATCCGCTGATGTGATAACCAAGATTAACCAGAACTTCGGCAATCCCGCTCATACCGATGCCCCCGATTCCCACAAAATGAATGCATTTTACTTTGCGTTGCATTGAACTGTTTCTTTTATCTAATCTCATTTATACCGCCATCTTTCTTAATCTTTGCAGGCTGAATAAGAGAAAGTTAATTTTTCTCAGCCATTAATTTAATACAGCTATCAACTATCGTTTTTGCCGCGTCAACCCTGCTTAGTTTTAATGAATTTTCTTCCATCCGATGCAGCTTTTGCTCATTTCGCAACAATTCTTCAATCACACCAAATAATTTGCCGCCGCTAAGTTCCTTCTGCTGAATCAGGATAGCGGCGCCTGCGGAAGCCAGAACTTCTGCATTTTTCAATTGATGGTCGTTTGCCGCCCAGGGATAAGGAATTAAAATCGCCGCTTTGCCCGCTGCCGTAATCTCCGCAAGTGATGTGGCTCCGGCACGACAAATAATTAAATCCGCATCCGCATAAGCTTTGGCCATTTCAACAATAAAAGGCGTTACTTTCGCCTGAATGCCGAATTGTTCGTAAGCCTTCGTCACTTCTTGCAGTTGTCGTGTGCCGGTTTGATGTAAAACACGAATTTCATTTTTCATACTTTGCAATTGCGGCAGCATATCAATGATGCTTTTATTGATTGCTTCAGCTCCCTGAGATCCGCCAAAAATCAGTAACTGCCGGTAATCCTTTGTTCCTTTTTCATTATCCCGTTTTGCAACAAGTGCCGCCCGGACGGGATTACCGCTGACAATAACCTTTGTTTGCGGAAAAGATGTCTGTGTTTGTGCGTATGTTACAAATATTTTATCCGCGAAACTGCCCAGTATTTTATTAGTAATACCGGGAATGGCATTTTGTTCTGCAATTACCGTGGGCATCCCCATGAAGTGCGCGGCAAGCACTGCCGGGCCTGAAGCATAACCGCCCACACCCACTACAATGTCAGGACGAAACTGCTTCAAAATGCGCCTTGACTGCCACATGCTTCGTGGAATCTGATAAGCACCTCTTATCAATGCCTTGCCTCCCTGTCCCTTTACTCCTTCAACATCAATCATTTTAAGTTCATAACCAAGTTGACCAAGCAGTTTGCCTTCAATGCCTTTTTTCGTTCCAATAAAAATAATTCCCGTTTTATTATCTCGTCTCAGAAATTCTTCAGCTATGGCAATTCCCGGAAACAAGTGTCCGCCTGTTCCTCCTCCCGCAATGGCAATGCGTCTTGCTGCTTCAGACAAATTCAAATCCTTTTAGCTTTTTTTCAGCAAACAGCTGAGCTGCCTCAATTTTCTTTCATCAGGTCTGGGTGGAAATATTCAACAAAATACCCACCGCCGTCATAGTCATAATAAAAGCAGTACCGCCATAACTCAAGAATGGCAGCACTAAACCTTTTAATGGTATAAGTCCCATTACACCTGCGATATTTACGAACGCTTCCATAGCAATCACCATGGTCAATCCGGCAGCCAGCAATGTCCCGAACAGATCAGGCGCTTTCAACGCAATCATAAAACCGCGCAAAGCAAAAACAGCAAACATGACAATTACAATAGCGACTCCGATAAAGCCGCTTTCCTCGGCGATGATGGAAAGAATAAAATCAGTATGCGGTTCGGGCAAATAAAATAATTTTTGCATACCGTCTCCTATTCCCACGCCAAACGTTCCGCCGGAACCAAACGAAAGCAGCGACTGGATAATCTGGAAACCGGTATTGTGGGGATCTTTCCATGGATCTAAAAAAGCAGTTAAGCGTGTCAATCTGTATCCCTTGTACATAATCAAAGCCACACCGACCGGTATAAAAGCCGCCACCAGTAAGGACAGATGCTTTATCTGAGCACCTGCTATAAAAAGCATTAGAAGTAAAATCGCGGCAATAATCACGGCCGTGCCGAAATCAGGCTCCAGCAAAATCAGCAAAATAGCAATTGAAGTAACTGCTAAAGGAGCCAGAACTCCTTTACTGAAATCCTTTAGCTGATGCGCCTTCCTGGTAAGCAAATGCGCCAGAAAAATAACTACCGTAATTTTAACCAACTCCGTCACCTGAAAAGAAAAGCCTCCCAAATTCAACCAGCGTGTTGCCCCTCCACGTTTCAGTCCCAAATGCGGCACCAGCAGGCACGAAAGTAAGACGAAAGACAATAACATCCCCGGATAAGCCCATTTTTTTAATTGAGTGTAAGGAGTTCTGGTCATAATAATCATGACAGCCATGCCTACAAATACAAAGAAAAGCTGTTTTTTTAGGAAATATTGCCCGTCTTTAAATTTTTCCAACGCAATAATGGAACTGGACGAATAAATCATGGCCGTGCCCACAGTCACTAAAATTAAAGTAACTAAAAGTAAAACAATGTCCGGCAATTTATCTTCTTTTCTGACTACAGTATCCATTAAAGATTCTTTACGACTTCTTTAAAGAAGTTACCCCTTTCCTTGTAATTGGTAAATTCATCAAAGCTGGCACAACCTGGTGAGAGTAAAATAACATCGCCGGGCTGCGCAATTTTGTACGCGGTTTCCACAGCCTCCTTTAACTTAGTTTTTTTGAAAGCCGTTATATTGTCACCAATCAAGGACGCAATACGGTTACGCGCTTCACCAAACAGTATTACTTTTTTAGCTTTTGCGGACAGTACCGGTTTTAAAGTCTCAAAATCGCCTTCTTTATCTCGACCGCCCAGAAGAAGGATTACGGGCTGATCAAATGTTTCCAGCGCCCGTAAAACGGACCCGACATTCGTCCCCTTAGAATCATCGTAAAACTTGACCGACTTCTTTTCGCCGGCAAATTCAATCCGATGCGGTAATCCGTGGAAAGCGGTAACAGCTTCTACGATTTTCTTCTTCGAACAGCCGCAGAAATGTGCAGCCATTATGGCAGCCATGACATTTTCCACATTATGTAACCCTGGAATCGAAATCATACCCAGAGGATATTGTTCTTCTTTCATTCCCGGCATTTTAAAAATCATATTATTGTTCTTAAGAAATATCCCCTTTTGCACGGCCTTTCCTGAACTAAACCTGACAACCTTTGAGCGGATGCCTCCAGACATTCCTTTTTGGACCGGATCCGCGGCATTAAGAATCGCAAAGTTATCTTTCGTCTGATTGGAAAATATTCTAGCCTTGATACGCCGGTATTCCTCGAAAGAGCCATGATAATCAGTATGATCACTGGTAATATTCAGAAGCACGGCAATAAACGGCCGGAATTTTTCAATCCATTGAAGCTGGAAACTGCTGATTTCAGCAACGACAAATTCCGCTTTTTGAGAACCGTCAATATATTCGATTAAAGGATTGCCGATATTTCCACCCACGAAAGTTTTCTTGTCTGAACTTTTCAGAATTTCACCAAGTAAAGTTGTTACTGTCGTTTTACCATTGGTGCCGGTTACAGCAATTACAGGAGTTTTTATGAACCGGTAAGCCAGTTCAATTTCACTGACAACAGGAATATTCTTTCTCAGCGCATCAACCAGTAACTTATTATGAGGAGGCACACCGGGAGACGGAATAACCATACTCGCGCCTTTTAGAAGGTTCTTGTCATAGTTCCCGATTTCCAGCCATTTTGCTTTGGCAATCCTTTTAAAACCTTCGCTCCATTGATCAGACGATTTTTCGTCCGTTACTAATACCTTTGCGCCTCTTTTCCCCAGAAATCCGGCAACGGCAACACCGGTTTTCCCCATTCCGATTATAATTATTTTTTTGCCGTCAAAATCCATCTGTCCCCTACCGCAGCTTTAGTGTGCTTATGGCCAGCAAAGCCAATAAAATAGAAATAATCCAAAACCGCACTATCACCTTAGGTTCAGCCCATCCCTTCAATTCAAAATGATGATGCAAAGGCGCCATCCGAAGGATACGTTTTCCCCCGGTCATTTTAAAATAACCAACCTGAAAAATAACCGAAAAGGTCTCCACGACAAATATACCACCGACAATAGCCAGCAATATTTCCTGCTTTGTTATAATCGCCACCGTTCCCAATGCTCCGCCGAGGGAAAGCGAACCGACATCTCCCATAAAAATTTCCGCAGGATATGAATTAAACCAGAGAAAGCCCAGACCTGCCCCCACAAGAGCTCCGCAAAATACCGCAAGTTCACCTGCACCGGTAATGTGAGTAACCCGCAGATAAGAAGCGACTTTCACGTTTCCGGCAAAATAAGCAAAAAGTATATAAGTGGCAAAACAGATTACTACGGGACCTATAGCCAGTCCATCCAGGCCATCCGTCAGATTTACGGCATTGGCCGCACCGACGATGATAAACGTAGAAACCAGAATGTAACCCCAGCCGAGATCAGGCAGTATAGCTTTGAAAAAAGGAACCGTTATCTGCAAATTAAAACCGGGCTTCAAATAAAGTACAACACTTATGAACAAGGCAATGATAATTTCCGCTATCAGTCTTACTTTACCCGGAATACCTCTGGAACTCTTACCCGCAAGCTTACTGTAATCGTCAATAAATCCAATCAATCCGTAGCCGACTGTTGCCAGTAATATCAGCCAAACATAATTAATGGAAAGATTCGTCCAGAGCAAAGTGGAAATTACCACGGCAAAGATGATCAACACTCCTCCCATTGTGGGTGTACCTTTTTTGTTTAAATGACTCTGCGGTCCGTCTTCTCTGATCTGCTGACCTATTTGCATTTCCTGAAGTTTCCGAATCATCCATGGACCGATCACCAGACAAATTAAGAGTGCAGTGATTGAGGCAAAAATCGCGCGAAAAGTTATATAACGAAACACGTTAAAGAACGAAATCGTTTCATGTAACGGATACAATAAATGGTAAATCACTTTTAAATTCACTCCCGCTTAATGAATTGCTTTATTATTACCGTTTATTTTATCGCTGCCGAAATTCTCGCATATTTGACTCACTATTTTCTCCATCTTCATTCCGCGTGAACCTTTTACCAGGATCCAGTCACCTTTTTTTAGGTTTTCTTTCAGATAATCAATCCCGCTACTTTCACCGGAAAGGAAAAAAATGTTTCCCGGTAGCAGCCCTCCCTCCATCGCTCCTGCGGCAGTCACTTTGGAAAAATCACCTTGAAGAAAAAGAGCATTGATTCCTATCGTGGCTATCAGCATCCCTATTTTTCGATGCATTTCTTCTGCTTCCGTCCCCAGCTCCAGCATATCGCCTAAAAATACATAGCCATTATGGTGAACTTTTAAATCTTTTAATGTCATGAGCGCTTCACGTACCGAAGCGGGATTGGCATTGTACGAATCATCCAGAAGAAAAGACCCGTTACGCAGTTTAACCATTTCCATGCGTCCGCTGAATGGACGGAATTCCGCCAGACCTTCCGCTATCGTTTTGATGTCCATACCAACAGCTAAAGCAGTTGCAGCCGCAGCCATGGCATTATTAACATGATGTAGACCGACTATTTTCATTTCCACTTTTTGTATATTTTCACCGATAATCAGATTAAAACTCATACCCTTTATACCATTGATTTTTATATCGTTGACGGTAACATCGGCATTAGGACTCATACTGAAAGTAACTTTCCGGCCAGTCCATCTTTCGGCACAAAAGGCAACTGCTTTATCGTCAATATTAACTATAATCGTCCGCGAAGGCGACATGTTAAGGAATAAATCCCCTTTTTCTTCCCGGACAACATCTATGGAACCGAATCCCGCCAGATGCGCCGGACCAACGTTAGTAATCAAACCTATATCCGGTGCGGCAATTTGCGTGAGTCTCTTGATTTCCCCACGTATATTCGTGCCCATTTCCAAAATAGCCAACTCATGTTGCCCGTTAATACGAAATATCGTCTGAGGCAATCCGATCAAATTGTTCAAATTGCCTTCAGTTTTTAGAATATTTTTCTTTCGACCGGTAATTGCCGCAATCATTTCCTTGGTTGTTGTTTTCCCTGAAGATCCCGTTAATCCGATCATAGTAATAGGAAAACGTGTCCTCCATTCTTGAGCAAGATCACCGAATGCAATTAATGTGTCGGCAACTTTAATCACAGCAACACTTTTATCCGTCACATCTTTACTGACTTTTGAATCACTGACTACAACTCCGGCTGCTCCCTGTTGCAGCGCTTGCTTTATGAAATCATGTCCGTCAAACTTTTCTCCTTTCAATGCGACAAAAAGATTCCCTTTTTTTACCAGACGGGAATCAGTGGAAATTCCATAAAATGTTTTCTCCGAAGTCCCGGCAATTAAATTTCCGGCCGTTGCTTTTAACACATCTTCTAATAAAAATTCCGGCAAATAATAATTCATCGATCTAACTCAAGCAGTTTCCTGATTCCAAAATTTGTTTTACAACAACACGATCATCAAACGGTATTTTATCTGTTCCTAAAATCTGATAATCCTCATGACCTTTTCCTGCGATTAGAACAATATCACTTTCTTGTGCCACGTTTATCGCTGTTTCAATGGCTTTTTCCCGGTCGGGTATTACTGTATAGCTATGAGTACAATTCTTCAGATGCACATTACCGGGCAATATTTTCTGTATCTTGTTTTGATCTATTCCGGCTTCAATTTCGGCAATAATCGCCAACGGATCTTCCAGACGCGGGTTATCCGAAGTTACAATAGTAAGATCACTGTATGTTGTGGCAGCTTCGCCCATAAGTGGTCTTTTGCCATGATCGCGGTTTCCGCCACAGCCGAAAACAGTGATAATGCGTTTGTTCTTAAGCTCTGTTAAATTTTGCAGAACACGTCTCAACGCATCATCTGTATGCGCATAATCAACAAAAATATTAAGTCCTGATGACGATTCAACTTTTTCCAGGCGACCTGGAACACAAAATAAATTCTCTATTCCTTTTTTAATTACTGAAGGAGAAATTCTTAAAACAGAAGCGGCACCGGCAGCAGCCAGAATATTATAGAGATTGAATTTTCCTATAAGAGATGATCTTATGGAAAATGTTTCTCCATCTAAATCAACCGCTGCTTTAATCCCGGATAAGGCCAGCTCATAGTTTGTTGCCCGAATTGAACTTTCACTTTCTATGCCGTAAGTTACTGCCGGTAATTTTACCTCTTTTAAAATTCTTTGCCCCCACCGATCATCGGCATTAATGACCATTTTTTGCGGGTAATTTTTTTTGCTCTTGGGTAATACTTCAGAAAAAAATCGCTTTTTAGCCTGAAAATAATTCCCCATCGTCAAATGATAATCAAGATGATCACGGCTTAGATTGGTAAAAACACCCAAATCAAAATCACAATCATCAACCCTCTTTAAATCGACAGCATGAGATGAAACTTCGGCAACAGCGTGAGTGACATCATCATCCAGCATTGCGCGTAAGATTTTCTGTAAATCGTAAGATTCGGGAGTAGTATTAGGTGCCGGATAGATCTTATCGTTGTAACGGTAATTAACCGTCCCCAGAACACCGCATTTAAAACCGGCCGCTTTAAGTATGGATTCCAGAAGATAAGATATTGTTGTTTTACCGTTTGTTCCGATAACTGCAGCAAGTACTAAATCGGCAGAGGGATTGCCAAAAAAGTTTTTGGCTAATACGCCTAGCGAACGCCTGCTGTCGGTAACTTTAACTGCCGTTACGTTCGATGAGGCATTGAAATCTTTTTCATGAACAATAGACCGCGCTCCACGGGCTACCGCATCTGCAATATAATCATGCCCGTCATGTTTTAATCCTGTAACAGCGACAAACAGAGATTCTTTTTCGCATTTATCCGCGGAATAACAGACAGAAGAGACCTCTTGACGAGTGTCTCCGGAAATATTGATCACTTCCAGTCCTTCAATTAAGAGGTTAAGTTTCATTAAAACCTCAATTGTTCAACTCAAAAACAACATTACACACCCGCTCTTCTCCATGTGGGGTATGGGCCGGCGGGTACTGACGTACAGCCCAGCCATTACCTGTTACCTTAAGATCTACTGATTCGGCTTTTGCTTTTTTCATCGCTTCTCGTAGCGTCAAACCAACAAAATTAGGCATGGTCGATTCATCATCATTAACAATATTTTGCTCAGTTAAGGTTTGCTGTGTCGAAACCAGTTCAACCTTATTTGGATTTTCTTCAAAAACAGGAGTTTCCCTGATATTTGTCTTGAAACAATTTAGTATCTGTTCACCGATATTTTTAAACACCGGCGCGGCGGCAACGCCACCCCACTTATCTCTCTGGGGTTCATCAAGCATTACCAGAATAGCAACCTGAGGATTATCAGCGGGGAAAAATCCCATAAAAGATGTACGTACCCTCTCCGATGAATATACACCAAGTCTAGAATCGAATTTTTGTGAAGTTCCCGTTTTACCGGCAACAGCAACATTGGCAATACGAGCACTCTTTCCGGTACCGTCAGGTGCATCGACAACTTCCGTCAGCATATTGGTAAGACGCTTTGCCACGTCCGGAGAAATAACTTTACGCACAACCGTCGGCGCATAAAGTTTGACTAGACGATTATTTTTATCGGCAATGCCCCGCACAATGTAAGGCTTCATTAAAACTCCATCGTTGGCAATTGCCGAAGCAGCTGTAATCAATTGAATCGCCGTGACTGATATCCCCTGGCCAAAAGCAATCATAGCCGTATCAACCGGCACCCATTTTTTCACCGGTCTCAACAATCCCGATGATTCGCCGAGCAAATCTATACTAGTCTTCTCCCCAAAACCGAATTTTTGAATATATTCATTAAATTTTTCCTTGCCCATCTTTTGAGCGATTTTCGCTGAACCAATATTGCTCGAGTATTTCAATATATCCCTGACCGTCAGCATTCCGTGGCGCTTTTTCTGTGCTTCATGAATGACACGATTAGCCACTTTGTATTTTCCATTTTCACAGAAAAATCTATCTGATTCTTTAATTATTTTTTCTTCCAGCGCACCGGCCACTAAAAAAGGTTTGAACGTTGATCCGGGATCAAAGATATCGGTAATGGCACGATTGCGCCATTTCTCCGCTGTAAGCCCCTCGATGTTATTGGGATTGAAACCTATCTGATTGGCAAGTGCCAAAATTTCTCCCGTTTTGGGGTCCATTACAATGGCTACGCCGGACTTGGCACCCTTGTCGAGCACAGCTTCTCTTAAATGAGTTTCCACAAGATATTGAATCCGGTTATCGATGGTTAAAACAAGATTTTCACTTTCATCCCTCCTAGTCTCATTTTTTTGTACGCGCAGAAACAGCTTTTGCCCCTTGGCATCTCTGGCCCAGGCTAACTTCTCCGGTTTACCTCTCAAGGATTCATCGTATTTTTTTTCCAGTCCTTCCAAGCCACTGGCATCCAGGCCGACAAACCCAAGTAAATGCGCAGCCAGTTCACCATTGGGATAAAAGCGTTTAGGTTCTTTGACCAAAAATATTCCTTCAATATCCGCGTTTTCTACAGCAACGGCCTGCTGCGGAGAAATCCTTCTGGCCAGCCAGCAAAAGTTTTTGGGTGCCGATATCTTTTTGTATACTGTTTGATTATCCAAACCAAGAATTTCGGCGATTTGCCTGGAAACCTTAGCGGGATCAGCAATCTTAGTGGGATCGGCGCAAACGGAGTTTGTCATAATTGAAATGGCCAGTTTTTCGCCATTGCGATCAAAGATTATTCCTCTTTCCGGCTGCAACTGCAGGACAGTGGTGTGCTGTCTTTGTGCCAATGATTTCAGCTTTTGACCCGATAAAACCTGCAACTGGAACGCCCGTGATATCAAGGCAATAAAGAACACAAGGAAAACCGATAAAAGAATGACTATTCTTATCTTCAGCCATTTTTTCGATTCGGCTACCATATTATTCTCCCGATTTCTTTAAAACAATTACCTGGCTGCTATCAGGATACGACATTTGCAATTTGTTTCTTACAATGCTTTCAATTCTCTGCGGTGATTTGAGCATTGCATATTCCAATTTTAATTTTTTTTGCTCCTCCAACTTCTGCTCTTTGATGCTTAGCTCCGTAGCGATATTATATTCCAATTCGGTCATACGAATATGGGAACCGACATAGATTAAAGCAACAAACATGAATACAATGGCAAAAATAATAAATGTCGAATATTTAATTCCGAAAGAACCTTCTTTTGCTTCCTGAAAACGGGGGACAACTCTTGTTCCGACAGATTCTGCAGATTGTGCCATTTTAAACTCTCCGGGCTACACGCAACTTAGCACTGCGAGCGCGTGGATTAGCTTCGATTTCTTCTGCCGCAGGAATTAGCGCTTTTCTAGTCACTATTTCCAGCTTTGCTTCTTTTTGACAAACGCAAAACGGTATGTCCTTCGGGCAGACACAAAATCCGGTTAAAGTGCGAAATTCATTTTTTACAATGCGATCTTCCAGCGAATGAAAAGAAATTACGCAAAGGCGACCGCCTGTTTTCAGCGCATCAGCCGCAGCGTTAATTGCCGGTTTGATATTATCCAATTCGTTGTTGACGGCGATTCTTATGGCTTGAAATGTTCTTGTGGCGGGATGAATTCTCTGCCATTTTAATTTGGCAGGCATGCAGGAAGCAACAATTGCCGCCAGTTCCGCAG
>LNQE01000912.1_pt1 | contig 19055 bp, 18 predicted proteins | sample 603111 | NCBI WGS metagenome assembly LNQE01 (sample SAMN04260313, study PRJNA301899) | hydrocarbon metagenome | isolation source: hydrocarbon-contaminated ditch | place: Germany: Bremen | collected 1998
CCAATAACCACATTATACGTATTGGCAGGTATCGAACCTGAAGTTACAACGATGCCACCGGCGCCGCCACCAGAGCCACGATTTGAACCTCCGCCACCGCCGCCGCCAACCATAATAACATCAACAAAAACATCGGCAGTACACACAATCGCACAGTTTGATGTGCATGTGCGTACTGTATAATTGCCGTCAGTTGTTGCGGTGCCGCCTGTACAGGGATCGGAGGCGAAAGAAGGAATGACATTAATAAAAAATAAAAGTGTACCAAGAATTAATAAAATAGATAATTTTTTGAGCTCTTTGATAATTTTCATTTTTATTCCCTTTCATTTTTCCCCGGCAGCCGACGGGTTTACGCTTTTAATTTATTGTATCAGATGTTTTCTCTTGTCTTTCCTCCGAACTATCGATTGAATACAACTATCATTATTTATTACCTCGAAGCACAATAATAGGATGCTTTGGCAAAGAATACCTCCCTGTTTTGCCAACAAAACAAATCCAACTTCTCTTTTTGGGAACTCGGTGCCTGATACTGAAATACTTGCTCAAAATTTTGAGCAATAATTAAATTTCGTTTTGACTTATTTTGTCAATTTGAGAATGGTGAAACCAGAAATCTAATTGTGAACACAATTATAAAATATAATAAACGTTGTCAATAATAAAACTAATCATGAAACAAAATACCATTTCATAATGAAATAACATTGTCATTTCATCTTGCTTATGCCAAATCTACTTCTTAATCAGATACAAAAACAGTAATAAAAACAGCGTCTACGTGTTTTTTCACCCACTTATTTAGAATCAAACGAAACATGAAACACAAATGGTATTTTAACGAAACAGGTCTAATTCAACATTAAAGAGATGAAATGATGGAAGAAGATCAGGTATCTTTACAAGAAACGACAAACTCATTTTAGAATATATTTCTTGACAAGAAAAATTTAATTTAATATTCGACGATAGCTTATTTTTCCATTCAAAAAAGCATTATTTTCACAATTAAATTCATATTTGAAATTTGCAGTTGTAGTTTTCGTTTGCAAAGGTTTTTCTCAGCATTGGCAGAAGAAGTCATCAAATGCAGTATTTATCGTATTCAAGCAAATTATTAAACTTTTACAAGGCATATTATGAAACAAACGGTAAAAGAAAGACGACACAAAGAAAAAGGTTTTACTTTAATTGAAATTCTCGTTGTTATGGTCATAATCACACTGCTTGCCTCTTTAGTAGCGCCAAGGCTTTTTCCAAAGTTAGGAAAAGGTAAACAATCCGCAGCAAAAGCACAAATTGAATTGCTTGAACAGGGATTGGATCAATTCCGTCTCGACACATCAAGATACCCGACTACGCAGGAAGGCCTAAGCGTTTTAGTAACCAATCAGAATATTGAAAAATGGGAAGGTCCTTATCTTAAAAAAGGATTGCCTAACGATCCATGGGGTAAGCCGTTTAATTATCAATGTCCCGGCACTCATGGCGAATATGATTTGCTTTCATATGGAAGAGACGGCGCTATTGGTGGCGAGGGCGAAGATAAGGATATTGTAAGCTGGGAATAACAAAAGACTAATGATGGTAAGGAAGGTATTGTGCACAAACGCATCATAATAGTATTTTTTTCTCTTTTTTTTCTTTCGATTTTTGCTTATGCGCAGGATGCAGATAAAAAAGAAAGTGTTCAGAAAAATGCTCCAATCGTTTCTGTAAATAATACTGCACCCGTACCTGCTTTACAAAATTTCGCATCGCCTGAAATCCCTGAATCAAAACAACAGTTGCCCATCCCCCTGTCTGATAAGATCATTCAGGATTTAAAACAAATTCAACCTGAAAAAGAATCCAACAAATCACAATCTCAAAAGGAACAACAGATACAATCGTTAAAGCCAATATTCCCCCCGGCAGCACAACCTAAAGTACCGCCGGAAACAATAATTTCTGATTCTAAAGTTTCTCCAGGCATTTTGCCTGCTCCAGAAGAAAATAAATCATCTTCAGATAAAGCACCGGCGACTTCGGCAACAGATACTAAACCGATGATGTCTAGCCCGCCGAATACTGCAACCAATAAGACATCAAATTCCAACGGGAATGTCAGTTTAAACTTTGACGATGCTGATATCTATTCGGTTATTCAAACTGTTTTCAGTGAAATACTAAAAGTCAATTATATTATCGAACCGAAAGTAAAAGGCAGGGTTACCTTCAGATCTGTCGCACCTGTTCCGAAAGATAATGTGCTTCCTGTAATGGAAGTTATTTTGCGGTTAAACGGTGTAGCTGTAATAGAGGAAAACAGTCTTTACCGTATTATACCGATAGGCGATCTGGCGCGTGAACCTTCGGCCATTAATATCGGCAGAGATGCGGAAAAAGTTGAAATTAAAGGTAAGGCATTATTGCAGGTTTTGCCTGTTGAACACGTACAATCGTCGGAAATAGTAAAATTAATTACTCCGTTTGTATCTGCTAATGCTGTTATTGTAGATATCCCTAAAACAAACCATATTATCGTTGTGGATACGGATGCCAATGTCAAACGTCTTCTGCAATTGGTAACTATCTTTGATTCCGAGCAACAAAAAAATAAAGGGCCGCAGGTTTTTGTTCATCATATTCAAAATGGCAGTGCCAAGGATATAGGCGCTTTGCTTCAACAGATATTTTTAGGTTCCAAAACTCCGGGACAAACCACTGCTGGCAGCGTTTCGGTGTCAACAACTTCACCTGCGACATCCTCATCGTCCGCATCTGCGCCACGACCGCATATGCAGACAGCAAACCAGGGTAGAGCCGATGTATTGGTTTCCGATCTGGTAAAGATATATGCCGATGAAATCATGAACGCGATTATTATTTTAGGTACACCGGAAGATTACGAAGTTATAAAAGGAACTATCGCCAAGCTCGATATTGTTCCCCGGCAGGTTTTGATTGAAGGAACGATAGCCCAGCTCCAGCTGACCGATAAATTGAGTCTGGGACTGGCCTGGTCGCTCCAAACCAATATGTTTAACATGAACCCGGTGTCAATATCGTTCAATCCCTCTAAATTGAGCAGCGATACTTCAAAGACTTCCGGTCTTTCTCTAATCGGAATTGATTCGGGAGGTTCGGTAAGAGCCGTCATCAATGCATTAGCTTCGAACTCCAAGGCAAAATTATTAGCCTCACCGCATATTATGGTTTCCGATAACCGGGAAGCAAGAATACAGGTCGGTCAGCAAGTTCCGCTTGTCACATCGGAAACATATGGCAGTTCAGGCAGCAATTCTGTGCCGATTAGAACTATTCAGTACAAAGATATTGGAATGATTCTTAAGGTTAAACCGCAGATTAATGACAGCGGCCTGGTCGCGCTACAGATATCGCAGGAGGTCTCCACGTATTCAAAGGACACTCTTTATGCTGATGAAACACAAATAATTTTAAATAAGACTGAAGCATCAACCAATCTTGTAGTGCAGGATGGACAAACAATAGTTATCGGCGGCTTAATCAGGGAAGATGATTCCAGGGCCAGAGGGGGAATCCCTCTCTTGAGCAAAATTCCGATACTGGGCTATTTATTCGGTAATACCGAGAATGAAGCTCTGCGAACAGAATTGGTAATCCTGCTGACTCCGCATGTAGTAAAAAACCAACAGGAGTCCGTATCCATTACAAGTAAAATTGCCGATAAAATAACTGATGAAAAAATGAACATGGAAGTTAAGAAAGGCATTCAGGAAAAAACGACAGAACATAAAAAATAAGGATTGAAATAATATCTGAGTCAATAAGGGACAAGCAAAGTCCGGCGAATGCCGGAGGTCACGTAGCACGTAGCAAGGGAAAGAAGTTATTAACAGTCCTATAATAGTAACGACATTTGACATGTTCCATTTGGAGTCGTCATCCCGGCGCATGAGACTGTGTCGTAATTGCAAATATTGGTTGTGCGTAATGACTAATGTCCCCCGCTGGCGGGGGCAGGGGGTGGAAGTTTTTATAACATACGTAATATTAGCCAGTTACGTATTACGTGAATTTTATCCACCTCCATCACTACGTGACACCTCCGCCAGCGGAGGATACGCACATTATATAGATTATGCAGAATATAAAATATTTAGATCCTGAAAATTTTCCCAAGGTTCCTTTCGTTTTGGAAACACTGTCCGCGCGTTTCATCCGCGAAAAAAAGATTGTCCCTCTGGAATTTAAGCAAAACTCTTTAAAAATTGTCATGGCCGATCCGGATAACCAGGAGGTTATTGACGCACTGAAAGTTGCAGTTTCCCACGATATAGAAGTTTATTCCAGCGATCTGCAAGCAATCGAAGAATATATCGAAAAATTTTATACACAGGAAATTCAGGATATCGGTAAACTGATCGAAAATATCGAAGATAATTCCCTCCAGTTTATTCATGAGGAAGAAGATGTAGGCCATCTGCAGGATCTGGCGTCGGAAGCGCCGATTATCAGGCTGGTTAATATGCTGGTTACCCGCGCAGTGGAAAGCAGGGCCAGTGACATTCATATTGAACCTTACGCCGATGAGCTGAAAGTGAGATACCGAATTGACGGTGTTTTACATGATATCGAGTTGATACCAAAGAAACTGCAGGCTGCAATTTTTTCCCGTATCAAAATCATGGCCAAGCTGAATATCGCGGAAAGACGTCTGCCGCAGGATGGGCGAATAAAATTAAAAGTAGGAGGCTCGGAAATAGACATCCGTGTTTCCAGCGTACCTGTTCTATACGGTGAAAGCCTCGTTATGCGCCTACTGCACCAGGAAGGCATTCTAATAGATATGGAGCAACTGGGGTTTCCAGCCGATACTCTCCTGACTTTCAATAACATAATAAAGAATACCAACGGTATAATCCTTGTTACCGGCCCGACGGGAAGCGGAAAAACAACTACGTTATACGGCGCGTTGGATAAAATAAATTCTGCCGACAGAAAAATAATCACGGTAGAGGATCCGATTGAATACCATCTCAAAGGAATAAACCAGATACAGGTTAAACCGCAAATCGGGCTGGATTTTCCCAATATACTGCGCCACATTGTCAGACAGGATCCTGATGTCATAATGATTGGTGAAATCCGCGACCTGGAAACAGCAGAAATAGCTATTCAGTCCGCCTTAACCGGCCATCTTGTTTTTTCCACTTTGCACACTAATGACGCTCCCACAGCCATTACCCGTTTAATAGATATTGGTGTGCAGAGTTATCTTCTGGCGGCGACAATTCGCGGCATTCTCGCTCAACGTCTGGTGCGCATAATATGTCCGGATTGCGCCGAGATTGATGAAACGGCGACGAATGATGAAAGAACGAATTTAAAATGCGGGCCGGACATTAAATTATTCAGAGGTAGAGGATGCGAAAAGTGCGCTCATACGGGGTTTTACGGCCGCTCGGGCATTTACGAGCTTCTGGAGGTTGATAATTCGATTCATCAGTTGATTATTAAAAATGCCGATGCCCGTCAAATCCGGGAGAAAGCAAAAGAAAACGGAATGCGTACTTTACTGGAAGACGGTTGGCTTAAAGTAAGAGCCGGTCAGACAACGGTTAATGAAGTTTTCAGAGTTACTCAGGAGATTTAATTGCCGACATATTCTTACAGCTCAACAACCCGGGAAGGCGTTATCATGGAAGGCGTTATTGAAGCGCATGATGAAAAAAGCGCTCTCAATATGTTGAAAAACAGCGGCGTAATTCCGTTAAAAATAAAGCTTCAGAAAAACGGCTTAATCAGCGCCGAGAATTTCGGTTTTAGATCAGCGAAAAACGAAGTGCTGACATTCACTACAGAACTTCACGCACTTCTCGGCGCTGGACTGCCGCTTGATCGCAGCCTGAATATACTTGCGGAAATAGCAGAAAACAAAAAGATGAAAGAAATTATCTCCGCAATCTTAAGATCTATCAGAGAGGGGAGCTCTTTTTCAGATGCTTTGGAAAAACATCCTCAGATATTTTCCAGTTTGTATGTAAATATGGTCAGAGCGGGGGAATCCGGCGGTGTATTGGGAGTCGTGCTGGAAAAGTTAATTGATTTTTTAGAATCATCAAGGGAGTTAAAAGATCATATTTTTTCCGCCCTTATTTATCCGGCTATTCTGGTTATTACCGGAATAGCATCAATCATTGTCCTTGTCACATATGTTTTGCCTAAGTTTTCAGTTATTTTTCGTGACATGGGAACACAGTTGCCCCTGCCGACACAAATACTTATAGTTTTCAGCAACATTATTTTATCCACCTGGTGGATTATTATTTTGATTATTATCGCGGGAGGCTTCGCTTTAAGAAATTATCTAAAAACGGAAAAGGGCAAATACAATTGGGACTCGCTGAAAATTAAAATTACGGGAGATATTATATTAAAACTGGAAACCGCCCGTTTTTGTCGTACATTAGGTGCTCTATTGAAAAGCGGAGTGCCTCTTTTACAAGCTATAAAAAATGCCAAGGATATTGTCGGTAATTATGTCATATCATCGGGTTTAGACAAAATATCAGCAGGAGTCAAAAAGGGTCAGGGCATCGCAAAACCTCTTTCCGATGCTAAAATATTTCCTAATTTAGCTTTGTCCATGATTAAAGTTGGAGAGGAAACCGGACAGCTTGATACTATGTTGATAAAAATAGCCGACACGTATGAAAAAAGTTTGAGAGTATCTATCAAAAAGTTTGTTAGCTTTCTGGAGCCGGCACTGATTCTGTCAATGGGCCTGCTGACAGGATTTATTGTTATTTCCATGCTGATGGCAATATTTAGTATAACGGATATCCCCTTCTAGAGGATTGGAAGGTTGGAAGATTAGAGGATTGGGAAAGTGAAAAGTGAAAAGAAAAAGATCATTCCTTTGAATCGGGGGTTTACGTTTATTGAGATTTTGATTGTTTTGTTTTTGATGTCATTGATTGTCGGCATTACAACAGTTTTCTTTGCCAATGCTTTGCCTGCGGCAAAACACAAAGCGGCTGCCAGAGAATTAGCCGCCACTATTAAATATGCCCGGCATCTGGCCTTTATTAAAAATGAAAGTCAAATCGTCAGCATTGATCTTGACACCAGGAATTATTCAATCAAGGGACGGGAAACAAGATCAATCGCTCCCAAAATTTCGATAACCGTTTATAACAAAGATGCGAACGCAAATCCGGTTCGTGAAGGCAAGTATATTATCAATTGCGACACAACTGCCGGAATTGAATGGGATACCATAGAACTCGTTCGAAAAGACAGAATAATTACGATTAAATCAGATCCGATAATGACAGCCGAAGTTGTTGATAACAAAAACAATGAAATTAAAAAATACTAATTGTCAGTTAATTATTAAAAAAGAGGAAGGTTTTACCATCCTGGAAATTATGGTAGCGCTTGTCTTGATTGCTGTCGTGGTTTCCTCCTTTATTCAATTATCATCGGCAAATTTGAATAATCTTTCTTCCTCCGATGATCAGATTGATGCTTTAATTCATGCCAATGCCAAGATGCGCGAAATTCTGGATTTGGAAATAATTGAAGATAAATCATGGAATGAAACGGACAATGACGGGTATTCATATGAAATTACGATGGCAGAAAGCTTAGCGGATCGCACTGATTCCTTGAATGTTAAAATGGAAGAAATTACGCTGCTGACCAAGTGGGTTAAAAACAATAAAAAGAAAGAAGTTGTTTTAAAAACAGCAAAGGTTATTTCCAAAGCGGACGCGTTAAAAAACGCAAACAATTAATTATTTATTAAGGAAGCTATTGTCCATTGAATAAACGTGGGTTCACACTTTTGGAATTACTTATTTCTATCACGATGCTGGCTTTGATTGCGGGTATTATGGGTTGGACTTTGAAAGCGGCTCATCGGACACTGGATAAAGGCGAAAGAAAAATAAGTTATCTGGAAAGAGAAAAGATATCTTTCTCTCTGATAGAGTCACAGATTTTATCATTATTCCGGTATCAATATGATGATGACGGACAAAAAAAATTGTTTTTCTCCGGCAGTAAAGACAAATTAATGTTTACTTCGAATTTTTCGCTATGGCGTGGTGCGAGAGGCAACACATTTGTCACATACGAAATACAGTCAAATGAAGGAGACAAAAGCTTTTTAAAAATAACTGAGCAAACCATAGGCCTGCAAGAAAAAAACGAAACGATTCTTCTTAATGAATGTAATAACATAAGTTTTGAATATTTTTTAAAAAACGCTGTTGAAGAAGGTAAATGGGTGACTTCGTGGCCTGAAGATGAAAAAGGATTGCCGGATAAAATAAAGATCAGCATTGCCTGTGGTGTAAAAAAGATTGCCTTAACTCTCAGACCTCCGGTTGGGGAAAAGAAGATTTAGGATCTAGTGAAAAGTGAATGGAGTGAATGGAGAGAATGGTGAAAGGTGAATAGTAATGCGTGAATCTTCCTCTCTGTCATTTCGAGGAGTCCCGATTTATCGGGACGACGAGAAATCTTGATTGATGTCAAATTAAAGATTCCTCACACGCCTGCGGCGGATTCGGAATGACATCAAAAGCATTGATAAGTGAATGGCGAAATGTAGTTCTATGTTCTATGTTCAAGGTCTTAGTTCAAGGTGCGAAGTGTAGAAAATTAGAAAGTTGAGAAAAGAACGAAAAGACCAAAAGAGATAACGGATAGCAAGGAATATATGAGTAGAGAAAGCAGATTGCAGACGAAAAAATATGGAAAAGAATCGGGGATAGCCCTGCTTATAGTGTTATGGGTCACTGCTCTTGTCATTGCTATCGCATTATCCTTTTCCGTCATGGCACGGACGGAAATATTTTCTACAATAACTTTCAAAGAACAAATGATAAATAAATATTTGGCCGAAGCCGGGATGCAAAGAGCCATTATGGAAATATTTTACCGCAATACAAACAAAAACACCCAAATTACCTTTGAAGGAGAAGAACCATATCTTGTTGATGGAACATTCTATTATGGCGAAATGAGCAATGGTTATTACAAAATAAGTATCAATGACGAATCCGGAAAAATTAATATCAATGCTCTAACTGACGTCTCAGGACTAATTTTAAATAATTTACTGGTTAATCTTGGTACGGAGAAGAAAACAGCGGACACAATTGTTGATTCCATTCTGGACTGGAGAGACGCTGATAACCTGACGCGTCTTTCCGGGGCGGAAGATGATTACTATATGAGTTTACAAAATCCTTACAAAGCGAAAAACGCGAATTTTGATAATCCGGAAGAACTCCTCCTGATAAAAGGCGTTACTAATGAAATTTTATACGGCAACGAAGAAAGGCCGGGATTGATCAATTTCATCACATTGTATTCTTCCACGGATAAGATAAACATTAATACGGCCTCTCCGGAAGTTTTAAAATCGATACCTTTTATGTCCGATAGCGATGTTGAACAAATAATCAATTATCGAAAAGCCGATAATACGAAAAAAGACGGTACTACTATTCAAACAGTAATCGCGGGAGATTATGCGAAGATTTCCCAGTATATTTCCACCGGTGATTCTAATGTTTATGCTATAGAAGTATTAGGCTGCAAAGAAAAGAGCGATAATAATACAAAAGGCTATCCGATTAAATCAGTAATTATGATAGAAGGAAATGATCGTTACAGAGTTCTATATTATCAAAGCCCGGCAAACATAAAGAAGTCATAAACTATGATAGATTACAAAAGCAAATTTAATTCAATTTTTTTATCGCTGGTAAAATACGGCAGGTTACTATGGAAATACTTGTCGTTTAGCCTTGCTGATAATTATTTCTCCATCGCCAAAGTCGTCTCTATATCAATTGAAGATGATGGCATTTATTTTATCTCCGGGACAAAGATATTCTGGAAGGTATCAATTGATTATTTTAAAAAATTCCCATTGGAAGAAAACAAAGAACTTACTCCGGAATATTTTTCCACGGTAGTTTCTAAAAGTGTCGGCGAAATGGAAGCAGCTAAAGCTTCATTTATCTTGAGTATACCCAGATCGTGGACAATCGTGCAAATAGCCGAATTTCCCGTAACAGTTAAGGATGATTTAGCCAATGTAATTCGTTACGAGCTTGATCGTCTTACACCACTGACACCCGAAAACGCCTATTATGATTACAAAGTAATTGAAGAACATCAGGATAAAATAAAAGTCTTATTGAGTGTAGCCAGAGCTGACCGGATAAATCCTTTTCTGGAAGCTCTGCGCGGTAAAAACATAAAAATTGAAAAAATAAGCATCAGCGCTTTTGTGCTCAAAAAGCTGATTAAAGATACTTACAAAAGCAAAAACTCAATTTTTGTGTCCGCAAAGGAAAAGTCTTATGAATGTGGCGCGATTATCAATGATTTTACTGTCGTCTCCATATCGGGCACGGTACAGTCTATGGATGATTCTCAGATTGATAAAATCATCAAAGCAACACATCCGCTTATTGATCTTATGACAAAAAACGGCAAACAGGTAAAATTCGTAATCAATACTGATAAAAACCTCTATAAACTAGTTTTCGAAAAACTGTCTAAATTTCCGGTTCTCAATTTGAACCGGGATACTAAACTCAACCTGCCGAAAAGCAACAAAGATATTTCTTCTTTTGCCCTTGGCTACTTTTTTGAAACAGTTACCGCCGATCAAAATGAATTTAATTTATTGTCTGTTAAAAACGGGAAAGAAAAAAAGATGCCGTTTATTGTAACCGCAATATTACTTACGGTAATTCTTTTAATTGGTGCGTTCTATCTCTTATCTCCCATCATTGCCGGTCAACAAAGTATCGAACAGATAGATGAACGCATAAATTCGTTAAAACCCGAAATAAAGAAAATAGAAGCATTAAAAAAAGAGATTGAAACAATATCATCGGAAATTAAAGCAATTAATAATTTCAAAAAACATAACATACCTGCAATCGATATTTTGAAAGAAATCACGAAAATATTACCGGCTAAAACATGGCTCACAAGAGTAAGGATTTCTGAAAATGTGGTTGAAATCGAAGGGTATGCTTCATCAGCTACGGAAATTATTTCCAAACTGGAAAATTCCAGGTATTTTCAAAAAGCAGAATTCATGTCTCCCACGTTCCGGGATCAGCGGCAAAATAATGAGCGTTTTGTAATTAAAACTGAACTGAAAAATGAAAATAAACCGACCAGGCAAGAAGAAACAGGCAAAAAAAATGAAAAGAAAAAGTAATTTTTTAATTATAGCCATTCCTTTAATAATTATACTGACTGCGGGAGTAATTTATGAATACGTAATAAAAGGTATCCGTGAAGAAGTCAGCTCTGTCAATGATTTGAAGATGGTAAAAATACAAACTTTGCAAAAATACATGGATGCAATTAATCAAAAAAGCGATCTGGAAAAGCAAATTCTGGCGCTTAAAGATTTGCGCCAGAGCGAGAATATTAAAATTATGGCAGCGCAAACACCGGCTATCGCAGCTGCTAATCTGCAGGATTCGGTTAAGATAATTATTGCGGGCAGAGGCGGTACGATCAATTCTGAAAGAGTGGAAAAACCTGAAGAACTGGGAACATTTAAAGTCACTCATGTAGTATTGGATGTTATCTTTCCTGATATTAGAGCTCTTTCCGATACTCTTTTTGCAATTGAAACGCAGACTCCTTATTTGGTTGTCAAAGAAATGGATGTTCGGGTAAGAAATTACACTGATCCCAGAGACTTGATTGCAAAAATAAAAGTTGCGGCATTAACAGGTGTGCAATAAACATGAGATCGATGAAAAGTTTTCTAAAAAATATTAATGTTTTTAATATATTGCTTTTAATATTGGCAATATTTTTATATTTTGAACTGGAAGGATTGCTTGTTAATAAAAATACTTTTTCATTTACGAAATCAAAAGAAGTTTCGACCGGGAATGAAGAAAAAGTAATTGATGAAAGTATCGCCAAGTATTCGGACTATGCTGTCATAACAGAAAAAAATCTTTTTAACCCTCTTAGAAAAATGCTTTCAGAAATAAAAGAAGATCAACAAATGGCCACGCCGGATATTATTCTTTTTGGAACTTTAATTACAGGTGATAAAAAAATAGCCTATATCGAGGATAGAAAAAGCCCCTACTCCACGCAGGGAAGAGGGAAAAGACAAGTTGCAGTCAATGAGGGAACGATGATTGCCGGATATAAATTAGAAAAAATTAACGCAGAATCAATATTACTGGTTCATGGTGAAAATAAAATTACGGTCACTTTAAATACTAGAAAAGAAAGGACGCAAAATGAAGCACAGGCAAAGACAGCTTTAACCGGTGCTTCACCCGATTTAACATCCCGACAACCGGTTCCACCCGTGCAACTACAAACAAGGCACAAGCCTTATATGCCACCGCTACCACCATTACCTCCGAAACCAGTCGTAAATACAAAGTAACGGCAAGTATTGTCTGAAACTTTATAGAAGTCTGAGTTCTTACCTGAACAAATCTTCCTTTTCGTCGCCCATGCCGCCGGCTTTATCTTGTGGCATAGCGTCATCCAAAAAGGCTTCATTAATTCCCTTTTCCAAAATGCCGGCGGGTTTCCCTGTCTGAGAATTAACTTTCATAAAAACAATGCCCTGGGGAACAGGGAAAGATTCCACAGGTGTATTCTGCAGAGCCTTTTCCATAAAATAAAGCCAGATGGGAGCCGCTGCTCTTCCGCCTACTTCCTGTTCGCCCAATGACCTTTCCTGGTCAAAGCCAACCCAAACTCCGGCAATCAGGGAAGGAGTCGTGCCGATAAACCAGGCATCACGAGTATCATTCGTGGTTCCTGTTTTTGCCGCAACGGGTCTTCCGATGCTTCTTACCCTTGTACCGGTACCACTTATGACAACATCCTGCATGACATAAGTCGACAGGAAAGCGATGCGGGGATCAATAACCTGCTCCGGCTGAACTTTAGTTTCTTCAAAAACATTACCGGTGCGGTCAACAATTTTTTTAATGAAATACGGGGTTACTTTCTGGCCCTGATTAGCCAGAACACCGTAGGCTTGAGCCAGTTCCTGTAAAGTTACACCCGATACGCCTAATGCCAATGCTAAATTACGCGATAAAGGAGAAGTAATTCCCATGTTCGCAGCATATGATACAGCGTAATCTATGCCGATTTCCTGCAGAATTTTTACCGTGACAATGTTGCGTGACTGAACAAGTCCGGTTCTCATGGTAACCGGTCCCAGAAATTTTCCATCAAAGTTTTTCGGTTTCCAAAGACCTCCCTCCTGACTTGGATCTTCCAAAGCAATGGGAGAATCGATAAACCGTGATGAAGGATTAAATCCTTTATCGAAGGCTGCCGTGTAGATCAGCGGCTTAAAGGCGGAGCCGGGCTGCCTGCGTGATTGCGTTGCGCGGTTGAATTCGCTTTTATTGAAATCCCGTCCCCCGACCATTGCGCGAATAGCTCCTGTTTTTACATCCATGCAAAAGAGAGCACCTTGCACAAGTCCGCGTTGATATTTCTCTCTGTCTTCTAATTCCGCCAAACCTCTTTCCACAGCATCACGCGCATATTTTTGCGCCGACAAATTCAAAGTCGTATGGATAGAGAGACCTTCTTTATAAAGCACATCCGCGCCATATTTCTCCTGCACGTAGCGGCGGACGGTTTCTACAAAATAAGCGGCAACTTTATCCTTGGGTTTGATAGGTCGCAATTTCAAAGGAAGCGCATATGCTTTCTTCATCTCTTCCTGAGAAATGTAGCCGTCTTCCATCATGCGCGTAAGAACATACAACTGCCTTTCTTTTGCCTTGTCATAGCGAAGGAAGGGAGAATAATTGGTAGGAGCTTTGGGTAATCCGGCAAGCAGTGCTGCCTCATGCAGCTTTAAATCTTTGGCGTTTTTGCCGAAATAACCAAGCGAGGCCGATTCTATTCCATAAGTGCCGTGTCCTAAATAAATCTGGTTTAAATATAAATTAAGAATTTCATCCTTAGTAAGATATTTATCTATTTTATAAGCGAGAATCGCCTCTTTAATCTTACGTGTGTATTTCTTTTCAGGAGAGAGATACATCATTTTTGCCACTTGCTGCGTAATAGTACTGCCGCCCTGCACTATATGTCCCGCTCCAACATTTTTCATCATCGCCCGGAAAATGCTCTGGATGTCCAGCCCCGTATGCTGATAGAAGCGCGAGTCTTCCGAGGCGACAAAAGCATGGCGAACTATCTTCGGAATTTCGGTAATTTTGACAACTTTTCTGTCTTCCAGAAAAAACTCGTCAATGAGTTCGTTATTGTCATCATAAACACGGGAGGATATGCTGGGACGATAATCCTTAAGCGCGTCAATACCAGGCAAATCCAGAGTAAAGGCATAGTAGGTAGCAGTTCCGCCAACTGTAGCAAGCAGGACACAGAGGATTACACCAAGAAAAAGATTAAAAAGTTTGGAAAGTTTTTTAATTTCTCCATTATTTTTATATTTTGATCTTTTACGGGATAGCGGCATAATTTTATCAATTAATTTTTATCAGTTTCGGTGTTTTCTTTTTTCTTTTCAGCAAATTTCGACACAAATATACTTATTTCATAAAGAAACATCAAGGGTATGGCCATTAATACCTGGCTTAAAGCATCCGGCGACGGCGTCAAAACGGCGGCAACCACAAATATAATCAGGATAGCATACCTTCTTTGTTTGGAAAGCATTTCAGCGTTAACTATACCCAGTTTGGTCAAGAAGAAAATAAATATCGGCAACTCAAAAGACAACCCAAATCCCAATAAAAAAGTTACGAAAAGCGAAAGATAATCTTTGAAGGAAAGCATTGCCTGCAGGTATTGATTGTTAAAACTGACGAAAAATTTAAAAGCAGGAGGAAGAGCAATAAAATACCCGAATAAAACTCCTGTAATAAAAAGGAACGATGAAGAAATTACAAAAGGAACAACATATTTTCTTTCCTTAGGCAATAATCCAGGCGCAATAAATTTCCATATCTGATAAAGAATAAAAGGGCTGGTAATTATCAACGAAGCAAAAAAAGCCACTTTCATGTACGTGAAAAAAGCTTCTGTCAGGCCGGTATAAATCAAATAACTATTCTTGGGCAGAACCTGAGTGAGAGGCCGGGTAACTATATCGAAAATCCGGTCTTTAAAATAATAGCAGCCTGCGAAACCAATGCATAAAGCAATCAACGAACGAGTAAGCCTTTTGCGCAGTTCCATCAAATGTTCTGTAAGAGACATTTTGTGGTCTTCGCTACGTTCTTTATCTTCGTTATCTTCCATAGGATTATAATTTATTCTTGAATTTACAAGTTAGAGAATTCTAATTCAGATTTTATTTTTTTCGGAGGCATTAGGGGATGAATCCGGTTTAATTTGTTCAGTTTCCGGCTGCTTCATTAACAAAGAATCTTTCCAGGCGTCATCGTTCTTCGGCGATTCATCTATTTTGATGGCATCTTTCAGATCCTCGGTGACGCCGTCTGTTGCTTTTTTGAATTCGTTGAAACCTTTACCCAGACTTTTGGCAATATCAGGTAATTTTTTAGGCCCGACAATGAGTAAAGCAATTATCGCTATTATAATAAGCTCTTGCATTCCTATGCCAAACATCTATGAATAATTCCTCCGTAATAACTAGGATATACCTATATATTGATTCCCGTTTTTGTCAATGTTTTTTGCAAACACATAACAAGAATACTATTGACATAAAAGATTTATTCTAGTACCAAAATAGCCGTTCTTAAAGTAAACTGTTTTCCAAGAAATCAATTTATCAGACGTAAAAGAAAGGAGAATATCATGAAGAAAATCGGAATTTTAGCAATAATTATAATGCTGATGGCTGTAGTCACCGCCGCGCAGGCAGAGGTTAGGGCCGGTGGTTTACCGGAATTACAGATTGATAAGAGCATCAAAGACTGTGGTTGTCCACCCTGTTGCCCTGAACCGGTAGTGGCGCCGCCTCCACCTCCACCTCCCCCTCCTCCAGCTCCAATTAAAGAGAAAGTTACCATAACGCTTAATGTGCAATTCGATACCAATAAGGCAGACGTTAAGGAACAATATAATGATGAAATCAAGAGAGTAGCGGATTTCATGAAAGAATTTCCGGACACAACCGCTGAAATTGGCGGTCATACCGACAATGTTGCCAGCGCGGAATACAATCAGAAGTTATCTGAGAAACGCGCTAACAGTGTTCGTCAGTATCTTATTGACAAATTCGGAATTGATGGTTCCCGTTTGACTGCTGTCGGATATGGATTGGATAAACCCGTTGCCGGCAATGATACCGAAGAAGGACGGCAGCAGAACCGCAGAGTTGAAGCTGTTATGGAAGCAGTAAGGACAGTTTATAAATAAGTTTAACAGTTCCAGAATTTTAAAAAACTTGAGGTCCCATAGCCGCTGTAAGGTTATGGGACCTTTTTTTAAAGCTATTCTAATTTACAATTTATAAAAAATTCTACGTTATACTATTGCAGTTAAACGACCAGAATTTATTAGCAAATAATTAGAATACCTTTGACATAAAGAATATTTTTTAGTATTAAGAAACAGCATTTATGGAATGCTGGCATATTTAAAGTGTAAATTTTCCCCCAAAAATTAACTTATAACAGAACAGGATGAAAGGAGAAGTGTTATGAAAAAAATCGGAATTTTAGCAATTATTATAATGCTTACTGCTGTCGTCACAGCAGCGCAGGCGGAACCAAGAGCTGGTGGTTTACCTGAATTAACGATAGATAATCGTATTCCCGATTGCGGCTGTCCTCCATGCTGCGGTCCAACTAGTCCCACAACAGTTACTATCGCGCTTAATGTGGAATTTGACACCAACAGTGCCGTTGTCAAAGAAAAATATCATAATGAAATCGAAAGAGTAGCCAATTTCATGAAAACATATCCCAAAACCACTGCTGTAATAGAAGGTCATACTGACAATGTCGCCAGCGCGGAATACAATCAGAATCTATCGCAGGCTCGCGCTAGCAGCGTCCGGCAGTATCTGATTGACAAATTTGGAATCAAGGCGTCCCGCCTAAGCGCCATTGGTTATGGACTGACTAAACCAATTGCCGGCAACGACACCGAAGAAGGAAAGCAGAGGAACCGTAGGGTTCAGGCTGTCATTAAAACTGTAAAGAACAATTAATTTTAGCTTTTAAAATTTGAAATCTTAAAGGCTCCATAACTTTTAAATGTTGTGGGGCCTTTTTTTGACATGCATTTAGTGTAAAACAAGAACGGAAATATTTTGCTCTTTAAAGTCATTTATGATACACGGATTTAAGTCCAAATTGGTAGTTTGAAAGAAGGTGCCCTTGTCTAAAAAAACAGGTATTGTCAAAGACACCAGATACTTACAGCATTCAGCGGGATTTGCCCATCCGGAAAGTCCGGAAAGACTGGCAGCAATTTATGAAATGCTGGAAAATCCTTTGATGGATTGGAAATTCACTCATATAGAACCGCGTGAAGCCACCCACAAAGAAATTGAAATGATCCATTCACCATCTTATGTGCAATTTATTGCCAGCACTGCGGGACAACGCAGTGTATATCTCGATCCCGATACGGCCACCTCTCCCGAGACATATGAAATTGCGAAGTTGGCAGTTGGTGGCGTTTGTAATGCAATTGACAGCGTCATTAAGGGTGAAACAGATAATGCTTTTGCTTTTGTACGTCCTCCGGGACATCATGCGGAAAAAGATACTGCCGCGGGTTTTTGTGTATTCAACAATATTGCCATTGGGGCAATGCATGCCATATCGAAATATGGCCTAAAAAAAGTATTGATTATAGACTGGGATTTGCACCACGGTAACGGTACACAACACAGCTTTTACAAGGATCCCAGGATTTTATATTTCTCCACTCACCAATATCCTTATTATCCCGGAACGGGAAGCCTGCAGGAGTTTGGCAATGCAGAGGGAGAAGGTTACACAATCAATGTCCCCTTACGGGAAGGAGCGGGAGACGCCGCCTTTGTAAAAATATACCGCAGAATCTTAGAGCCGGTAGCGCTGGAGTTCAAACCGGAACTGATTTTGTTGTCCGCCGGGTTCGATACCCATTTTCAAGACCCGTTGGGCGGAATGCGTGTCACACCGGAAGGTTTCGCAGCCATGGCGCGCATATTACTCAATGTCGCCGATACCTGCTGTCAGGGACGCTTTGTGGCCGTACTGGAAGGCGGTTATCACATCGTCGGACTAACGAGATCGGTAAAAGCTGTCTTGGAAGAGATGCTTGATGAAACACATGTTACAGAAGATAGACTTTCTTCCCTGGAAAATGGAACCGACGAAGAAGCAGACCAGTTAATTAACAAGGTTATTTCCAGGATTCGTCCGTACTGGAAAGTGTTCTGAAAGATAAAGGAGAAGATGTTTTGAAAATAAGTTCCCGGGAAGTTGAATATGTGGCGCATTTGGCACGTTTGGAAGTGACAGAAAGGGAAACGGAAAAATTTACTGCACAGCTCAACGATATTTTACTTTACATAGATAAGCTAAATGAAGTGGATACGAAAGGTGTGGAGCCGATGAGCCACGCTATTGCAGTAACTAACGCTTTTCGCGAAGATAAAATACTGGATTCTATCGGTACGCAACAATCACTTAGCAACGCACCGGATGCACGGGGGGAATTCTTCCGCGTACCCAAAGTCATAGACTAGCGATGCCATCATTTGTTATTAACAAAACATTGTAGGGACTGCTCCCCGAGCAGTCCGAAGCGGTGCGTTTGGAAAACGCACCCTACATTAAAAAAAAAATATATCTACCCTCTGAATTACCCGCCAATTAGGGGACAAGTTTAAAAGGAGATTATGGAGTTAAATCAGTTTAGCATTCATGAATTGCAGGAAAAAATTAAAAATGGATCTGCAACGGCCACGCAGATTACCGAATCCGTTTTTTCACGAATCGATGCAGTGGAAGAACGCGTGCATTCCTACATCCGACTAATGAAAGAAGAAGCTTTTGCCGCCGCGGCAAAAGCTGATGAGAACATTAAAAAAA
>LNQE01001209.1_pt1 | contig 19044 bp, 24 predicted proteins | sample 603111 | NCBI WGS metagenome assembly LNQE01 (sample SAMN04260313, study PRJNA301899) | hydrocarbon metagenome | isolation source: hydrocarbon-contaminated ditch | place: Germany: Bremen | collected 1998
GGCGGTGATCAGGACGGCGGCACCCGCCCGCTCGAGCCCGCGCAGCACACTGCGGAGGTTTCCGAGGCCGTAATCAATTATAGCTATCCGCTTCATCCCGGCCTCCCCTTCTGCGCCATCCCGCAGCACTCACCCACTCGGCGGGCAGCCCCTCCTTCTCCCGCCATGCCTCAAGGTGCTCCCGCCACATCCTCCAGAGTTCCGGATACTCTGCTTCTATCATCCTCAGGGTGGCGATATCGCTTGAGGGGCACATAAAACAGCCGATTCTGTCCAGGCGGCGTCGATACAGCCGGTTATAGGGCGCGCGCTCCCTGAAGAGATAGAGCCAGACGTGCATCGCCGTCCATTGCTGGATCGGGGCTGCTGAGACCTGGTTTTTTACCTGTGCGTTTCTCCAGACCTTACTGCTCTGCCATCTCCGTACCGACTCATATTTCCGCTGGCCGATAAACGAGAGGCATTCCCCCCATTCCCTCTCGATCAGGCGTGAGACCGGGTGCAGCTTGCAGACCCTGCAGCACCACCGGAGATCGACCGCGGGAGGGCCCTCGCGCTCAAGCGCCTCGAAAAACGCCCCCTCTTCACGTATCCTGACGACGTCGAGCCCGTAGCACTCCGCGACCTCGCGCACGTTCTCGTAGGTCTCCGGAAACTCAAGCCCGGTGTCGGCAAAGATCAGGGGAACGTTCCCGACCGCCTTGAGGACGACGAGCAGTGTGGCAAGGCTGTCCTTTCCCCCGGAGTAGGAGACGGTGAGGGGGAGCGGGTGCTCTGCCGCCACCTCCCTGACAAACTGCACCGAAGCCTCTTCGTACGCCGCAAGCACGGCGGCGTTCGCCTCCACCGCCAGATCCCATCCGGCAGGCGCCGGGACGCAGTCCGATGGGAGGTTCTTGCGCGTCCGGACCACCACCCCGCGCTCCATCTGCGCCGCTGCTGCGGCATCCACGCGTGCCCGCCCGACCCCGATGCACCCGCCGCTCCTGTCCATGATAAAGACCTCGTCCCCAGCAGCAACCGACGGATCGATCCGGACGAGGCCCGGTGCGAGGAGGCTTGCGCCTTCGCTGATCGACGGGATTGCCCCGTCGTCGGCGATCACGTATCGTTTCTGTGGCTTCATCAGCATGCAGGCGCATGGGCGGGGGAGCGGCTCCCAGCGATCCTCTCCGGGCAGGTACCGGACGGCGCCCACCACCGCTCCGCCGAGGATGATCTCGTCCATCCGGTCTTCAGAAGGCACCTTGTTCAGGAGGACGATATGGCCGTCAGGCAGCAGGGGGCTGCCGAAATGATCCCGGTAGACCCGGTTGATATGTGCGATGTCGTCCTCGAATGCCGGGCGGGCATCCCCGGGAGGGGTGACGGGGACGGGCCTTGCTTCGGCGCCGCAGCCGCACCGTCCGGCCAGCACCGGCACATGGCAGCGATCGCACCAGTGCAGGGGAATTTTTCCGAGGTAAATGCGGGGCATCTCTCTCATTTCTTTGGTATATACGGATAAATAGGTTGGGGATTATTCGGGGATCGGGAGAATTTTATACCGTTTCACGCAAAAATGCGGCCGCAGACAGAGTGAAGCAGCGGTGCGGGCAGGGATGCGCGCGGCACGAAGGTTCCTTCCACCTTATGACATAGCAGATCCCCGCCGCTCCGAACGTTCCGCTCCCGCACGCGGCTTCCAGGCGGCCATCCTCTCCGAGGAGGGGAGACCTCCACCCGGGCAGGGTGGGATGTCCCACCCGGTCCGTTGCAGCAGGACTGGCGGCGAACAGATTGGATCCGGATGCCTCCTCCAGGCCATCGATTGCGCCTGCAGCCCGCAGTTTCCAAACCGTTCTGCGATGACTCGATAATGGCCGTCCGGCCGCGTGAAAGCCGCATGAGAGGAGAGTTTCAACGTCAGGGGGCGTTTAAAACGGCGAGGCCACGGTGGGAAGAAAGTATCCGTGCCATCGCAGCATGGCGCCGCAATGCATGATTCAGGTGCCTGGTGTCCATTGCCAAACATACTTTTTCAGAAAAATAAGGGTTAAAAACCTGCAAAGAAACATAGTTATATATGAGATTTCCTTTCATTATATTGTCTATTAACATGATTAATAATGATTAAAAAGGAATCCGGATGAGATGTCTATGAAGGGTATAAACCGGGTGATCGAATGATTCCATTCATTCTTACAGCACTTTTTGCATTCATCATCTATCTGCTGCTGACCGCAGGAAGCGGGGAACTCGTCCTCTGGTCCGGCCCGGAGCTGGCGATGGGTGCATTTCTGAGCCTTGTGACGGCCACGATCTCGAGGGGTTTTTTCTGCGCAAACAGGGATTACCGGATGGCAAATCCCGTCAGATGGGGAACACTCGCGGCCTACCTGATCGGGCCGTTCTTTATTGAGATGGCAAAAGCAAACGTGGATGTGGCATACCGGGTGATCACCGGCAGGATCAGGCCAGGGATTGTCAGAATCAGGCCTGGCCTCAAGACGGATCTGGGCGTCCTCCTGCTCGCGAACTCGATCACGCTGACACCGGGCACCCTCACCGTCCATGTCGACGAGGAGACAAACGACTTCTTCGTCCATATGATCAACATCAAACCGGGCGTGGAGCAGAAAGAGACCGCAGACATCATGGACGTCGAGGCCTTCTTCAGTTTCCCCAGATGGATCAGGAGAATCGCTGAATGATCGACGCCTGGTTTTTCGCCGTGATCGTCCTAGCTGTACTGATCGTTCTCTCAATAGTGCGGCTAATTCTTGGTCCAACCGCACCCGACAGGGTCGTCGCGCTGGATACGGTCAATACGCTGACCGTCGCATCGATGATACTCCTGGGAGCGCTCTACCGGCAGGTTATCTTCATTGACGTTGCCATCGTCTATGCACTTCTATCGTTTGTCAGCACGCTCTATATCGCAAAATATCTCGGAGGTGAGATGTAGCATGGTCGTTGACCTGATCTTTTTGATCTTCCTTGCTATCGGTCTGATCTTCAATACGCTCGGGGTCATCGGCATCCTCCGCTTCCCCGACGTCTTCACCCGCCTGCACGCGGAGACAAAGACCACCACGTTCGGCACGATCTTTCTCGGCCTTGCCGTCGTTGTCTACGGTGCATCGCACTTCTTCGGAACGGGAGACGGGCAGTATATCGTCCTCTCGGTCCACACGATCATCGCCGTGATTGCGCTTGCGTTCACGAACGCAACCGGCGCCCATGCCATTGCACGGGCCGCCCACCGGAGCGGCCAGAAACCCGCGGAGGCCGTCGTCGACCGTCTCGCCGAGGTGAACCCATGATCGAGTACATCGCACATATCGTGGTGCTTATCGGGCTCGTCGTCTCCGCCCTGCTTGTCTGGCGCTTCCGGGACCTCCTCTCCGCCGCGATTGCATTCGGCATATTCAGTTTCCTGCTCTCGCTGGAGTTCTACATCCTGCAGGCACCGGACGTGGCGATAGCAGAGGCGGGGATCGGCGCCGGGCTGACGACGGCGATCTTTATCCTTGCCATCAAGGGCACAACACGGTGGGAGGACGCGGAAGAATGAAACAGATACTCATGGCTGCAACGGTGCTCATTCTGCTGGGCGGATTCCTGATCCCCGCAATCGGGCTGGAGTTCGGGAACCCGGCGTATGCCGACATGGACGAGTACATGATCGAGAACGGGCAGGAACTGGCCGGCATAAACAACATCGTGACAGCCGTTCTCTTTGACTTCAGAGGGTTCGATACCCTCGGGGAGGCCACCGTCCTGTTTACGGCGGTCCTCGGGATCGGGCTTGTATTCCGGAAGCTGCGGGCAGGTGACGAGTATGAATATGAGTAAGGTCGTCCGTGCCGCCGCAAACCTGCTCTTCCCGTTCATCCTCATCTTCGGGCTCTACATCGTGGCGCATGGCCACCTCACCCCCGGCGGCGGGTTTCAGGGCGGTGCGGTCTTTGCAACAGGCATCATCCTGATGATAGTGGCCTACCGCTACGAGACGGCGGTGGGGCGCTTCAGCAAGGATATCCTGCGGAACTGCGAGTTCGCAGGACTGCTGATCTTCGTCAGCCTCGCGCTCGCCGCACTGGCGTTCGGTACCGGCTTCTTCTACAACTGGGTTGCGGATACCGGTCTCATCTTCGGGGCATCGGTTGCTCCCGGCGCAAACCCGGGCGACCTGAATACCGGAGGCGTCATACCCCTGATGAATCTGGCGGTCGGGCTCGAGGTGCTCGGCGCACTGAGCGTCATCATCCTCTATATGCTTTCAGGAACCAGGGAGGAAGCGTAGTGTTCAATAATCTACCATTTATAGCGGCAGCAGTGATCGGAGGCATCGGCCTGACAGCACTGCTCTTTCGAAGGAACATAATCAAGATGATCATGGGCGTCAGCCTTCTGGAGGCGAGCGTCAACCTCTTCCTGGTGACGCTGGGATACCGGCAGGGAGGGATCGCCCCGATCTTTACCAATGCGCCCGAAGGGCCGATGGTGCTGCCGACCGTCCAGGCGATGACGCTGACAAACATCGTCATCGGCATTGCGACCACCGCGCTGCTGCTCTCGTTTGCCATGATGATCTACCGGAAGTACGGCACGGCTGATGCCGGCAGCATCAGGAAGTTGAGAGGATGACGCCCGGTATCATAGCCCAGCATGCCCCGGCGCTCATCATTGCGCTGCCCCTCTTTGCCGCCTTCGCGACACCCCTGATCGGCAGGTACAGCAGGCAGGCGAGAGACGCCTGGATCTTTGCCGCGATGGCGGCAACAGCGGCCATCGCGGCAGTCCTTGCCTACCAGGTCTACACCGTCGGAACGGTGGTCTACGCCTTCGGCGCAGCAGCGCCGCATATCCCGCTTCCCATCGACTCCGGCGGCATTCCGATCAGGATCATCTTCACCGTCGATGCGATGAGCGCTTTTATGGTGGTTACCGCAGCGATATCCGGGTTTGCAGTGACCCTCTACTCGCTTATCAGCGAGTCGAAGCTGACCGGCAGGGACGGATTCTATGCGCTGCTGCTCCTGCTCATTACCGGCATTCTCGGGATGGTCTGCACCGGGGATCTCTTCAACTTCTTCGTCTTCTTAGAGCTCAACTCCATTGCAGGCGCCGCGCTCATCGCCTACCGCAACGATAAGGGCGTTGCCATCGAGGCGGGGCTGAAATACGCATTCTTATGCACAATCGGCGGCCTTTTCGTCATATTTGCGACAGCCCTCCTCTACGGGCAGTATAATGCCCTGAATATCGCCATGCTCGCAAGCAGGATAGAGTTCACCATGCTCGACAAGGTGGCGCTCGTGCTCCTCCTCGCCGCGCTCGCGATGAAGGCGGGCGCGGTCCCTCTCCACTTCTGGACACCCGACGCATACTCGATGGCGCCGGGCTCGATCACCGCGCTGCTGGTCGTCGCGAGCCAGGCGGGGCTGTACGGCGTGTTCAGGGTCGTGTTCACGCTTTACAGCGTGACCCTCGACTACTTCGCCGTCGGCTGGATCATCATCGTACTGGGCGTCCTCTCGATGTTCATCGGCGTCACGATGGCGCTCGTGCAGAAGGACGTAAAACGGCTCATGGCCTATCACGCCGTCTCCCAGACGGGCTACATGCTCCTCGGCGTCGGGGTCGGGCTCGCCGTCCTCGGGCAGCAGGGGCTCATGGACGCCTACGGGCTTGTCGCCATGGAGGGCGGCATCTTCCACATCATCAACCATGCCATGTATAAGGGTCTCCTCTTCCTGACAGCGGGTGCAATCTTTTATCGTACCGGAACGCGAAACTTAAACAGACTGGGTGGTCTCGGCCACTCAATGAAATGGACGATGATCTTCTTTATCATTGGCGCGCTGGCAATCGCGGGGATACCCCCGTTCAACGGATTCGCATCCAAACTGATGATCTACGAGTCGGTATTCCTCTTCAACCCGCTCCTTGCGATCATCGCGATGGTCGTCAGCATTCTGACGCTGGCGTCATTCGTCAAGGTGTTCCAGTCCATATTCATGGGTCCGAGGCTGCCCGAGTATGCAGACGTGAAGGAGGCGCCTCTTCCCATGCTGATCGGCATGGGCATCCTTGCGGTGGTCACCGTTGCCTTCGGCCTCGCACCGGCATGGGTGGTGGACCAGTTCGTTGCGCCCGCTGCGGCAGCGCTCGTGAACCAGAGCGGATATATCGCATCGGTGCTCGGGGGGCTCTGATATGGACATTCTTTCGACGCTCGATACCGGCCACGGGATCTGGAACCCGGTCGTCTGGCTGCTGGCGGCGGGCATTGCCGCCGTGATCGCCTACCTGATCTGGGCATATGGAGAGAGCGGGTATAAACGCGGTACGGAGCAGACAAAACCCTTCCTGTCAGGGAATGCCGAGCCTGAAAAGGGCGACGTCCATGTCAGGGGCAGCCACCTCTACTGGGGGTTCACCGAGGCCCTGAAGGGATACTTCGACCGCATCGTCCCGCTCCATACCGGCGTGCTGAACGACTACACCCTGTGGTTCCTCGGTACCACGGCACTCATCCTCGTCATGGTGGGTCTGATCTGATGAATATTACAAAATCATTCAACAGGTCGTTATGGGCATTCCACTTCAACTCGGGATCCTGTAACGGCTGCGAGATCGAGATAGTGGCGACGCTCACACCCAGATACGATCCGGAACGGTTCGGGATCAAGCTCGTGGGATCGCCCAAACACGCGGATCTGCTCCTTGTGACCGGGCCGGTCGTCAAGAAGATGCGACCGCGCCTTCTGCGGGTCTACGAGCAGATACCGGACCCCAAGGTGGTCATGTGCGTGGGGGCCTGCGGCATCTCCGGAGGGCCGTTTTACGACTCGTACAACCTCGACGGCCCCATCGACGACGTGATCCCGGTGGACGTTTATGTCCCGGGCTGCCCGCCGCGCCCGGAGGGGATCATCTTCGGCGTGGTCAGGGCGCTGCAGAAGCTCGAGCGGCTGCAGGGGGAACTGCCATGAGCGAAGCAAGACTGACGCCGGAAGAGATCGTCGAGGTCTTTACCCGTGAGTTCGGGGACGGCATACGCGAGGCGCGGATCACCGAGCGGAGAGAGGGATCGAAGAAGATCGCAAACTACAATATCTGGATCGATATCGATCGCGACCTGTTCAGGCCCGCCCTTGAGAAGCTGATGGAGATCCATTTCCCGCACCTCGCCGTCGTCTCGGGCAGCGATCTCGGGGACGGGCTCGAGCTCCTCTACCACTTCACGATCTACTACGGGACCAGGCACGGGGAGTATACCGTGACCTTTACCGTGCTCCTGCCGAAGGACGATCTCCGTATGCCGACGATCACCGACCTCATCCCGGGCGCGCTCTTCACCGAGCGGGAGAAGCAGGAGATGCTCGGCATCGAGATCGTCGACATCCCCGACAGCAGACGGCTATTTTTGCCGGAGGAGTTCCCAGAAGGCGTCTATCCATGGAGGAAGGACGAGACCGGCGTTCCCGACCATATGGTGAAAGACCTGTGGGCGGTGGGAAGGCCGGCGAACCGTCCGGCCCGCCCGGTGGTGAAGAAGGAGGAGCAGGGAGAGGTGCAGGCCGAAGGAACGACGGAGGCCGCGGTCAAAGGCAAAAAGCCGTCGGAAGAGGAGGAGCAGAGGCATGAGTGACGATACCAAGAAGGCGGTACCCTACACCGTCCCCATAGGCCCGACCCATCCGGCGTTAAAAGAGCCGGTGATGTTCACCTTCCAGATGGAGGGCGAGAGGATCCTGAAGGCCGATTTTGCACCCGGCCAGGCGCATCGGGCGATTGAATGGATGGGCATGCGCCGCAACCCGGTGCAGATTGTCCATCTCACCGACCGCATCTGCGGCATCTGCGGTGTCTCGCACACCCTTTCATTCGCACGGGCCGTCGAGCAGGTCATGGAGATCGAGGTGCCGGAGCGGGCCGACTATATCCGTGCCATCATCGCCGAGTTCGAGCGGATCCAGTCCCATATCCTCTGGGCCGGGGTTGCCGCCCACGAACTGGGCTACGATACCCTCCTCCACCTGTCATGGCGGGTGCGGGAGTTCGCGATGGACGTCCTCGAACTCCTGACCGGGAACCGGGTCAACTACGGGATCATCCAGGTCGGCGGGGTGCGGCGCGACATCACCCCCGACCAGCACGAGACGATCCATAACTGCCTCGACTATTACAGCGACCTGAAGGCGAAACTCCTGCAGGTCTTCCTGGAGGATAAGACCATCCAGATGCGGTGCAGGGACTGCGGCGTGCTCACCCATGAGGAGGCCCTGAAACTCTGCACGGTCGGGCCGACTGCCCGGGCGTCGGGCGTGAAGATGGACGTGCGGGTGGATTACCCCTACGCCGCCTACGGGGATCTCGAGATCAGCCCGGTGCTGCCCGACGCCTATCTGGGGGAGACCCGGGGCGACGTCTACGATCGGATCGTCGTCCGCCTGCTTGAGGTCGATCAGTCCGTTGATCTCATCAGGCAGTGCCTTGACCTGATCCCGGCGGGAGATATCACCTGGGAGGCGAAGATCCCGAAGATCCTCTCGGCGTTCAAGAAGGCCCACGGCGAGGCGATTGGACGGCACGAAGCCCCCCGGGGCGAGGTCTTCCACTACGTTCGGATGGACGGGAAGGAGCACCCGACGACATGGAAGGTGAAGGCATCCTCGTACAGCAACCTGATGTCATGGATACCGATGCTTGAAGGCGAACAGATCGCCGATATCCCGATCGTCGTCGCATCGATCGACCCCTGCCTCTCCTGCACCGACCGCGTGGCGATCGTCCGGGACGGGAGGCGGGGGATCATGACAAAAGAGGAATTGACCCGGCTATCGGTCGAGAAGACGAGGAGGCTGATGCGATGAGCCCTGCCACGACGCTGCTTCCGGCCGTCGCCGGGACGATCGCCATATCCGCCTTCGGCATCCTTGCAGGCCTCCTCTTCCTTGGGATCGACCGGAAGTTTGCGGCCCACATGCAGGCACGCATCGGCCCGCCGATCAGGCAGCCCTTCATCGATACGATGAAACTGCTCCGAAAGGAGAGCGTCGTCCCAGATAACGCCATCCCGTGGCTCTTCAACTTCGCCCCGATCCTGGCGCTGGCGTCGTCCATCACCATCCTCCTCTACCTGCCGATAGGCAGCCTGATGCCGGTCCTCGGGGCATACGGCGATCTGGTGCTCATCATGTACCTCCTCACCGTCCCCGCCCTTGCCATGGTTGCCGGCGGATTCGCCTCGGGATCGCCCTACGCCACGGTGGGCGCGCAGCGTGAGATGGTCACGATGATGGCCTATGAGTTCCCTCTCGCAATCGCGATCATCGCCATTGCGTGGCGGCTCAGTATGGCGGGCATCGCCTACCCGTTCTCGCTTGCGACGATCGCGACCAACCCGTTCTGGGGCGTTATGGGACCGCTCGGCATCATCGGAGGGATCATCCTCCTGCTGATCCTTGCATGGGTGACGCCTGCGGAGCTCTCCCGCGTGCCGTTTGATTCCCAGGAGGCGGAGACGGAACTCGCGGGCGGGCTGCTCGTCGAATATTCGGGGAGAAATCTCGCCTTATTCTACCTGGCGCAGGGCGTGAGGACGATTGCGATGGCAGCGATTGCCGTGGCCGTCTTCCTGCCCTGGAACATATCGACCTTCGTCGCGATGAGCCCGGCCCTGGCACTCGCGGTGGACTTCCTCTTCTTCCTTGCCAAGGTGCTGCTGGTGGTCTTCGTCTCGGTGAGCCTGATCCGGGTCTCGATGGCGCGGTTCAAGATCACGCAGATCGTCTCCGTCTACTGGATCTGGTTCGGCGGGCTCGGAATCCTCGGACTGCTTCTGATTGTGCTGGATGCAACGTTTGGAGTGTGGTAAACTATGGCAAGCCTTCCCATGATACCGGAGCTGCTGCGGCAGCTCTTCAGGGAGCCGGCGACAAATGTCTTCCCGGCAAAGTATCTCCCTCCGTCGGTCACGGAGTTCTTGAAGAAGGTCGGGCGGGGCGAAGCGGCTATCCACCCCCCGGTGGCGCTGCCGCCGGCGTTCCGCGGGAAGATTACCTATGACCCGGAGGGCTGCATCGGGTGCAACCTCTGTGCGAAGGTCTGCCCGGCCCATGCCATCGAGCCGGTGCCGGAGACGAAGCGGATCAGGATCTACGTCTCGCAGTGCATCTTCTGCTCCCAGTGCACCGATATCTGCCCGAAGGGCTCGCTGAGGATGACCGAAGAGTTCCTGCTCGCAGATGAGGACCGGTATTCGGATAACCTGATCGTGGAGTGATCAGAGCGGCCTGAGGGCCTCAAAACATTCTTTTTTCAGGATTTCCACGAGATCGTTTGCTCCCCTCATGACTTCGGGGGTGAGCCCCTCGCCGTCCTGGACGACGGCCGGCTGGATGCCGACAAAGACGATGCAACCGGCGGCGTCCTGCAGGTAATCGATGAGATGGGTCAGGGGGAGGTGATGGGTGCCGATGCTTACATCCCTGATCGCATCCTTGGCGATGATCCGGAACTCGCCGGGCGAAAGACCCATCTCTGCCGCGTCGACGAGGACGAGGATCTCCGGGTGCGCCCGCCGCACCACCGACGTAAAGTTCTCAGGCGCGGTGCCGCAGTCCAGCGCAGTCCAGCCGCTGCCTTCCAGCCGTTTTGCCACATATATGCCGGCCCCGTCGTCCCGCCTGAGGGTGTTTCCGATGCCGATTGCCATCTTCATCGACGAGAGTTCGGCGGGAGCGGTGATAGTTCTATCGTGAGGCCTCTGTTCAGTGCCGGCGCGGCACTCCGTCAAGATAAGGGGAAAGGTCTGCCAGGGCCGAAATAGCTGCCAATCTGCTTCCGAATCCCCGATTCAGGAGAGGAGATGAGGAATATTCATACACTAGACCGTCATTCGTACAGATATCCCGCCAGGGCAGGAGGTGTTCGGCTTATGGGAAAGGAAAAGGACCAGAGACCAAAGAAGGCCGAACCTATTGCACCGAAGAAGTAATCCCGCTCCACGCACACACTCATCTTTTTTTTTCGTGCATCCGATACCTGCACGGATGTCCCGGATCGCCGTCTTTGCAGGAGAGGCATCCCTGCATGTTGATCAATGGAATGCTTTGCAGCACGGTGAGAAGATTGTTTCTGATAACAGCATCTCTTCCTGCCCGGCAAGGATTCCTGGAGAAACATCGCAGAGGACTTTGCTCATTGCAGCAGATAGAACCGATTCGAGAGCGTCCGGACTTCAGGGAGCCTGCAGGCCCTTCGAGGGAAGAAGGGGCGTGGGGGATACAACCTGCCAATGGCCCGGATAGAGGTTCTTTGCAGGACTGCGGGTATCATAGTTGATGAATGGAAATACATCCAGGGGATTCCGGATTTGGCTGCAGAAGTACGACTATTAGGCTATATCGGGAGATTTTCGCTCGTCCATCTCATACGTACACGCTGAGCTCATCCCAAAACTCTCCAGACCATGATGGTGCATGCCAGATGAATCAGTCCGAGGAATGAGTATTCATATCGCTCATATCGGGGAACGATCTTCTTAAACGCTTCAATCCAGCTGAAGAACCGTTCAATGGCACTCCGTGCCTTGCAGAGCTCTGGATCGAACCAGAACGGCCTTCCTCGCTTTGGATATATGCGGGATCTCCGGTTTACCGGGATATTGCTCTTAATTCTTTGCTTCCGATTGTATTGACGAATCTCCTGGGAATCGTAGGCTGCATCGGCAGAGATGATCGAAGGTTGATCGGAAACTCCTGGAATCGTAAATGCTTCCAGCGTTGGCTGATACAGCCGGGAATCGTGGACATTGGCCGGGGAAACGGTACAGGCGAGTGGCAGGCCATTCCGATCGACCAGAGCGCTCAGCTTGTTCCCGTTCACCTTTTTATAGCCATCATACCCCGTGGATCCCCTTTTTTCGCCGGGATATCCTTGGTATCGATGGAGCAGTGCGAGAGATCGACTTTCCGGATCTCATACCCTGACTGGAGAAGGTCAAGGAAGATCGCCTGGTACACTCCCTTCTCGCAGAGTTCGAGGTGATAGCGATGTACCGTTGATTTGGTACCATATTTCTCCGGGACGTCGTGCCAGGTGCAGCCGGTGGTTAGGACGTACAGGATGCCGTTGATCAACTGGCGGGGGTCACGCCGAGGCCGGCCGATGTGCGGCTTTGTTGGAGGGAGATATTTCCTGATAATTTCCCAGAGATCATCGTCAATTTCCCGGAATGCCATGACCCTAGGTTTTATCTGAGAGGCCTTATAATTTTAGGACGAGCTCGCTCATAGCGATCCCGTTTCTGATCTGCCAGGATGCGCTGCCCGCTTCAGACCGTATCATACTGGAGTTCTTCGAGCCGTATCGTCCTCCCGTTCTCATCGATACATCCGCCCAACTGCTCCGCGGTATGCTCCTTGCCCTCGTACTCTATCCATTTTACGATACAATCGTAAGAGGCGACCGCGCTGGCCGGTCCTCTTTGGAGCGCTGTGAGGGGTTGGCCTTCTCTGCTCCGTCGAGCCTGTGCCCGCATCCATCGAAGGGCTGATCTATTCGGTCACATCGCCCGCCGGGCACGTCGCGGTGCTTATAGCAGGTGCGGTTCAGGCGCTGCTCTTCGTCCGGCTGTTCCTTGTATGGGAGAGACGGAGCGATGCCGCATCGAGACGCTCGGGAACGGGGGGCGAGAGCCATGAATAGCAGGCTGCGCGGGTATGTCTTCCGGTTCTCATCGCTGCATCTTCTCACCTATGCGGTCATCGGAATCGTGTTCATGACGCTGCAGGACTACGAAGCGGCCTTCGCCGTTCAGGAGCAGTTCGAGGTCTTTTTCCCGCTGGACGATCCTCTGATAGCCGCTGCACTGCCCGTGCAGATCATCCGGGGCGGGCTTCCGGCCCTGCTGCTCTATCCGTTTGCTCTATCCGTTCTATGCGGCGTTCGTGGAGAGGGAGCATGGATGGCTGCTTCTGTTTTCGGCGCTGTTCGGCCTGACGGCACTGGGTTCACCGGGCTTCATTCCCGATCTCATCGGAGATATCGTAGCGGAGGCGTCGGTTGCCCGGCTCATTGCAGGGCTGCCTGAGATCGCCGTTCAGATGCTGCTCTTCTCCTGGCTGCTGGTCCGGTGGGAAAGGAGGAGTTATCGGGATGCAGCCGATGAGGCGATCGCGTAATGCGGGAGAGATCGGCATTGGAAACGCCTCTACCTGATGGAAACCCTATAATTATCTGCGAGTGTCCCGGATCCGATCTATCTCGGTGGCTTTGCTGCAGTGGATCGGAGCGGCTATCATTGCAGGATACAATGATGAAGCAGAATCGATCACGTGAAGGAAAGAGCAGGTAATGGCAAATTGAGATTCAAACAATCGACAGGATGCGACGATCGGGAGCCGGAGATCTGGTGAGAATTCCCTGCGTGCCAGGAGGGCTCATATTTTCAGGATCGAGATCCTCTGCCGGTATAACTCCGCTTAGCAGGCTTACGTGGCTGTTTTCAGGGTGAATCGGAACGCTGCGCCTTCCTCCGGGTGGCCCGGCACCCGGTCCTCGACCCAGATCGTCCCGCCGTATCGCTCCACGAGGATCTGCACCAGATAGAGTCCAAGTCCCTTGCCGACACCCCGCTTCTTCGTTTCATGCAGATGGAAGATCTCCTGCTTCTCGCCGTTCGGGACACCGGGACCGGTATCCTCGACCGAAACCCGGACAAATCCATCATCCTCCCTGACCCTGACGGCGATCGTGACATCAGGGCCGCCGAACTTGACAGCGTTGCCGATTAAGTTGTTGAAGACCACGGGGAGGAGATCATCAGCCCTGACCAGGCAGTGCACGCCGTTATGGAGGACGATATTGTTGGGATAGTTCTCGATCGCCCCCCTGACCGCTGCACCAAGGTCTGTCGGTTTGAGCCCGGTCTTTGCCCGATGAATCCGGCGGATGGTGGAGACGGTGCCCAGGATCTCGATGCTCTTCCTGATGCTGCACTGCAGTTTCTTCACGTATCCGGCGGCTTCGCCGTCGAGCGTCTCGATAAGCAGGTCGGCGTAGAGGTTCGAGACGTTCTCGGTGTTCCCGATATCGTGAGTGAGGATGTCCAGGTAGAGGTTCGCCTCCCGGTCCGCCTCTTCAAGCTGGCGGTTGAGCTGGATCAGCTCTTCGGTGTGGCGCATGAGCGCTTCTTCCGCACGTCTGCGCTCGGTAATGTCCCGGAAGAGGACCATCACCGAGAGAAGGTTTTCATATATGATGGGGGTAGCGGCGACCTCGACATAAATGACCTGACCGTCGAGTTTCACAAATCTCTCTGCGATCCGGGGCACGGTCGTACCCGCATTCATCATCTGGCGGATCCGTCCTCTGACCACTTCATGGTCGTCCGGATGGACGAACTGGAGAGTCGGCCTGCCGATGAGATCCTCCCGTTTCTCTGCGCCGAACAGCGCGATGCAGGGAGGATTGACATAGACAATGGTACCCTGGCAGTGGACCGCGACCGGCTCCGGCGCGAGTTCTACGAGGTTTCGGTACTTCTCCTCGCTCTCCTGCAGGGCCGCTTCAGCCCGCTTCCAGCCGGTGACGTCGATTCCGATCCCCCCCACATACTTCTTTCCGGAAGCGTCATGGAAGGGAAACTTGAAGTTCCACCAGTAGGTAGTGTCTCCCTCCAGGTCGGGCGCCTCCTCCACGACCTCGATAACCCGGCCTTCCCTGAGGACGGTTCGATCATTCTCCCAGAACCGCTCGGCAACGGGCAGGGGCCACAGCTCAAAATCCGTCTTACCGCGCCAGTCTTTGAACCGGAGATTGAAACGGCTTTCATACGATCGGTTCAGGTATACATGGCGTCCCTGTTCGTCTTTCATCCAGGCAACCGCGGGGGTGTTGTCCATGAACGCCGTTAATCGTTCCTCGCTTTCCCGGAGAGCGTCTTCCGCGCACTTCCGATCGGTGATATCTTCGGCAACGATGCTGATCGCAACGATGTCTCCCTGATTATTGGTTACCGGCCGCCAGGATTCGTTCCAGTACCTCTGCACCCCGGGTTGTGCCGGGGTCTCCCCCCTGATTTCAATATCGAGCACGGGTCTCCCCTTCTCAACAACCGTCCGGGCGAGTTCTTCAGCCACATCCGCAAGGTCAGGCACCAGCTCGCGGACTCTCCTGCCGATATGCTCCTCAATAGCGAACCCATCCATCTCCGCAAACCGCTGGTTGACATGCAGGTACCGGGTATCCGTGCCGAGCAGACACAGTCCGACCGGCACCGAGGCGTAGACCGTCGCGATCTGTCGAAGTTCTGCATTCTCTTCCCGGAGGATCTCAATCTCTGTCTGGAGGTCTTCAGTCCGCTCGCGAACGAGCCGGTTTACTTCATCGGCGACATCCTGCTTCTCGTCGCCGCTGGTGAGGCCAGATCCTTTCTCTGTGGTTCCTGGGGGTATGGACATCGAAAAAGAGACTCCAGTTTAAGGTATGCAAGTGAATTTACTTCGGCGATAATAACAGTAACGGAGCTGCCTGCCTGTCATGCAGGGTTCGATCTTCGTGAAATAACAAGAGCCCACCCTTATCCAGCGCAAAAGAAGTGAAAGTGCGCCGACCGGGATTCGAACCCGGGTTTAGGCGTTGGCAACGCCTAGTGATGACCACTACACTATCGGCGCACGTCTATGTGCTCTACAGAATGGGGTCTGAAAGATTATAAGAGTATCGAATAGGTCCTGTTCTCTCCCGACAGCAAGTGCCGGTCCCGCCGCGGAGTGTATCGCACGCCGGCATCGGGAATGTGCCGGCGATGCAGGATCGAACCGATAGCAGCGGGGATCAGGCACGCGGCCCTGCCGTCGATCATCTGAACTGCGACCGCATGAGCGCCTGCCGTATCCTCCTGTGAATGAGCCACCACATGCCGGGTATCAGGACGAGGAGGAAGACGAGTATGGCAATCGCAAATACCTCGGTGATGCCGAGCAGGAAGTTGAAGAGCCCGTGCAGCACCATCGCGATGACGAGCCCCTGGAGGATGATGCTCTGCCTCCGTTCAGGTACAGAGAACTTTGCAATGCCGAGCGCATACCCCCACATGCCGGCAAAGATTGCGTGCCCGGGCACCGAGAGGAACGCCCGGACGACCAGCGTCCCCGCCCCGAGGGCAGGGGACTGGAGATAGGCGCTGACCACGTAGAGGACGTTTTCCAGCGACGCAAAACCGAGTCCGACCGCGACCGCATAGACGATGCCGTCCATGGGCTCGTTGAACTCGGGATGCCGGTACATCGTCCGGCGGACGACGATGAACTTGGCATACTCCTCGACAATCGGAGCGACGACGGAGGCCATGATGATGGTTGAGACGATGAAGATGCTGATGAAGCCCTGGAAGAAGGCGACCGGTATGGTGACGAGCACACCCATGACAAACATCCAGACAACCAGTGATTTTGGTTCCGGTTCATACCTGTCCCGGGTGTAGAAGTACCAGAGCCAGAAGATACCGGGCGCAATTGCAAGGATGGGAAGTATGTAGAGATCGACCATCAATGATCTGCATCTTCCGGAAGGATGGCGATAAAGGTATTGGTCGGCAGCGTGCAGCGCGGCCCATGGCTGCGGAGCCGCAAAAAAAACGGGGAGGTATTTGCCTTGTCTCGCGCCCTCTCAGGGCAGCATCGCGTAGTCGGGGGCAAGCCGCCCGAGCACCTTCAGCGAATATGAGCGGAAGAAGGTGATGAACGGCACCATAATCAGCAGGACTGCCGGCACCGCGATGATCAGGTACGGAATGATCAGTGGAAGCAGCATGAACACTGTAACCTGAAGCCACCAGTAGAGGAGCCCGATCAGAACGAAGGGAACGGCGATGATTGCGAGCGCCAGCAGGGTGAGGATGATCATCAGGATGCCTGCTGCAAGGCCAGCCAGGAAGCGCACAATCACATAGACGAGCACCTGCATCCACTGCAATGAGAATGCAGCAAGCAGGCGCCGCCAGCCCTCAATCACACCGCAGTCATCCCGGATCATGATCGGCACGACGAAATCGATGGTGAAGAGCATGACGAGGGCGAACAGTATCGCAACGATGAGGACTACCGGGATGAGGAACAGAAGGGCGAGCAGATTCGAGACACCTATCACTCTCCCGGGAGCCAGGAAGAATGGCAGCAGAGCTGCCGCAAGCACCGCGATAAAGAGGATTGTGATTCCGATCTGGAAGAGGAAGAGCCTGGCGCCTTTTCCAGCGCGCAGCCTGAAGAACCGGGAGAGGACGACGTCGCGGGTGCTCACGCAGTCAACGAAGACGAACTGGAAGATCGCGCCGATGAGCAGGTATACAAGGACGGCGATCATCACGGCCGCAACGATGGCAAGAACGACAGCCAAACCGGGGAGATCGGGGAGACCGGGGAAGGTCACCGGGGAGATCATCTCTCCAGGGAGATCGGCGTCTGGGGTCCATGAGATCTGCGGGGCTCCGCCGCCTCCGCCGACGAAGAATGCTATGACGGCAAGGCGGAGCCACACACCGAGGCGGAACGGCCAGAGGAGATCCCTGGTGCTCTGGAGTGCGCTGTCCAGTTCTGCAAGCGCGTAGAACTCTCGTGTCATATCTGGTCGGTTTGTTGGGTGTTTTAGTAAATAAATGTGTCCCGCACGGCCGGTTCCCCGACAGTCGCAAGACCGGGGTTGCTCCCGTCAGTCCGGCGTAATCCAACATCTTAATGTGAAACAATTCACCAACATATACATCGATGATCCCTCTCATGCTTGACCTGAAGGGCAGAACTGTGCTCATCTTCGGAGGGGGAGAGGTCGGTGCCCGAAAAGCCGCATTTTTCCGGCATGAAGCGGATGTAACGGTGGTGAGCCGTTCGTTCTCGCATGAGATCGAGAGAATGCCGGTTCGGCGCATACAGGCGGATCTGGCCGCTGCATCGGACGATGCGCTGCGGGCTCTGCTTGCAGGGGTGTTTCTTGCCGTGGCGGCAACGCCTGATCCCGCCCTGAACACGAGGATCGGGGAGATCTGCAGGTCGATTGGGGTATTTTTCAACAATGCGGCGGGCGAGCAGGGGGATGTCTTAATCCCGTCCGTGATACGCGGAGAGCACTACGTGGTGGCGATCAGCACGTTCGGCATGAGCCCGGCGGTGCCGCGGTACCTGCGCCTGATGCTTGAGCGGGAGTACGCGGAGCTCGATGGGATGATCGAGCTGCAGGCAGAACTGCGGGCGCTATTACAGGAAAGCGAGCCCTCCCCGAAGCGGAGAGCGGCCATCCTCCGCGACGTCGTCTGCGATGCGGATGTATGGGCAGCCCTTGCATCGGACCGGGAGAAGGCCAGACTGATTGCCGAGGAGAGGTACCTGCATGCCTGACTCACTCCACACCCCGATTGCGCTTGCAAGCCTGAGCCACCACCAGGCGGATATTGCCTCGCTCGAGGCGTTCCGCTTCCCGGATGAAGAGGCGCTCCTCCGCTCTGCCCGGGAACTCTTCAAGGGGGCGATGCTCCTGCAGACCTGCAACCGGGTCGAGGTGCTGGTGCAGGGCGACGCCGGGGCGCTCACCGATTTTCTGCAGGCACAGGGGCGCAGCGGTTTTGCGGTGCTGCAAGGAAAGGATGCCTGCCGCCACCTTCTCGAACTCGCCTGCGGGATCGACTCCATGATCGTCGGCGAAGACCAGATCCTCGGGCAGATGAAGAAGGCGCTCGCAGCATCGCAGGAAGCAGGAGCCTGCAGCGGGATCATCGAGCTCTGCATCAATAAGGCGGTGCACGTCGGCGCCAGGGTGCGGAGCCTGACACGGATCAACCGCGGCGCCGTCTCCATCGGGTCGGCGGCCGTGGCGCTCGCCGAGCAACTGCTGGTAAGCCTGAAGGATCGGCATATTCTCGTCGTCGGCAGCGGTGAGATGGGGAGGATGGTGGCGCAGGCGCTCGTGGCAAAGGATCTCACCGCCATCTACGTCACCAACCGCACCCCCGAGCGGGCGGTGGCGCTTGCCAGAAAGATCGGCGGGGGGGCC
>LNQE01001886.1_pt1 | contig 19036 bp, 18 predicted proteins | sample 603111 | NCBI WGS metagenome assembly LNQE01 (sample SAMN04260313, study PRJNA301899) | hydrocarbon metagenome | isolation source: hydrocarbon-contaminated ditch | place: Germany: Bremen | collected 1998
GTGGTGGTATGGACATTAAAACCGAAGAAAGTTCACCGCGCAGAACTTTTCATGAATTGGCAATCGAAAGCATCCATGTCGGAATTATGGCGGTCGATTATGATGGGCATTTACTGGCTATGAACAGAGCGGCCGAGGAGATGTGGGAATTACCCCGCCACGAAGCATTGGGGAAATCCTTTTTAATGGCTTTGGCAGAACATGACCGGGCCAGAATGAAAAAAACCTTTGATTATGTCATCAGGACCGGACGAACCGTTAGTGCCACCGATATTGTGTTTGAAAACCGGGCTGGTAAAATGCTGTATATCAATGCCTATGCCTCTCCTGTAAATTATTCGCCTGATCTGGGGGTAGGAGTAGCAATGTGGACCGAAGATATTACCCAGGAGAGAAAATTGAGAATGGAAGTTCAGCGGGCTGATAAGCTGGCGGCATTGGGACAGCTGGCTTTAGGAATATCTCATGAAGTTAGGACCCCCCTGGGGACTATCAAGGCCTTGGCCAGTTTGATACAAATGAACATAAGCGACCCGGAGCAGGTCAAGAAATATTTGAAAGTAATGAACAACGAGGTCAGTCGACTTGATAAGCTCAGTCGGGAGTTACTGGATTTTGGGGGACAGAAAAAACTAAACATGGAAAGTGTCAATGTAAATAACCTCATTAATAAACTGGTTTACCTGGGCAAACTGAATCGCCCTGACACTAAAGTGAATATCGAAGAATATTTACAAGCAGATTTACCTGACATATATTGCGACCGGGAAGATATCTTGCACGCTTTGATGAACCTGGTAATAAATGCTTATGATGCTGTCGGTGAAGAGGGAACAATATACATTGAAACAGAACAAAAAGGAGAATGGGTTGATATTAGGATCAAGGATACGGGCCCTGGTATCAAAGCAGATTGTATGAACAAAATATTCGACCCTTTTTATACCACGAAAGAAAATGGAACCGGCCTGGGTCTGTCTATAGTTCATACCATAATAAATGATCATGGTGGACATCTTGATGTAGATTCTCAGCCCGGGCAGGGGACAGTATTTACGGTTAAACTGCTGGCTGAACCGAGGGAGGCAGTACGACCATGAGTAAACCGTTGATATTGATAGTGGAAGATGATGCCAGTATGAGTTATGTTCTGGCTGAGTGCCTTAAAATTGAAGACTATGATACCTTACAGGCTTCTCAAGGAGAACAGGCGATAGAGTTATTTGAGAAAACCACTCCTGATTTGGTCCTGCTGGATCTAAAGATACCTCGCCTTAACGGTCTGGAAGTACTCAAGCACCTAAAAAGAATTAGCCCGGAGGCATTGATTATTATGCTTACCGGACACGCCACTATCAACACCGCAGTTGAGTCTATGAAAGAAGGAGCTTATGATTTTATATCCAAACCTTTTGAAGTGGATGAACTGATGCATACGGTCAAAGAAGCTATGAAAAAGAGATCAGTGATCAAGGAAAATCAGGTTGCCCGTACTAATGCTTCCAGTCCCAGTGAAGAGGTATATCGATCTACAACATCCCCTGTTAGCAAGAAAGTTGACGATATTATTTCCAGTGTGGCTGAGAGTGATTATACGGTTTTAATTGAAGGTGAGAGCGGTACTGGAAAAAGCCTGGTCGCAGCAGATATACACAAAATCAGCTATCGGAAAGATAAACCTTTTGTAAGAGTAGATTGTGCAGCCCTTTATTCCAACCTGGTTGAGAGTGAATTGTTCGGATTTGAAAAAGGTTCATTTACAGGGGCGGTAAGCACTAAAATCGGCAAACTGGAGCGTGCTAATGGAGGAACTCTTTTTCTGGATGAAATAAGCACTTTGGATTTGAATGGTCAGGCTTCATTGCTCAGCGTAATTCAGAATCAGGAAATCGAAAGAATCGGTAGTTCTAAACCCCAGGTATTGGATATCCGTATAATAGCCGCCACCAACCAGAACCTCAAACAGATGGTAAAGGAAAAAACCTTTCGTCATGACCTCTATTATCGGCTCAATGTTTTCACGGTTTATATGCCTTCTTTAAGGGAAAGAAGGGAAGATATCATACCTCTGACTTATTTTTTTATCAGGAAATATTGTCGGCGAGATCAAATGGAACTTTCACCGGAAGCTGCTATGAAACTGAAAACCTATGATTGGCCAGGCAATATCCGAGAACTGGAAAACGCTGTAAAACATGCACTGATTTTAGTTAGAGATGGCAATATAATTCAAAGCGAGCACTTACCCCTTGAACTAAACCAGGGTTATTGGGCTTTCAGGGATAAAAATCTAGGGTTGCGGGAAATCCTGGCGACAACCGAAAAGAACATCATCGAACAGGCTCTGCTGGAAAATGATCTAAATGTAGAACAATGTGCTCGATCCCTTAAGGTATCAAGACGCACCTTATATTATAGAATGAGTAAACTGGATGTTAATCTATTTCGTGATGAAAGCGGCCTTCGCTAGTTATCTGGATATACCATGCCAGGTGCTGCTTGTATTTTTGTGCCCATCGCATAGGATGAATATGGTATAATTGCTAATTGTAGGGATTAATTTTTTGGAAACAAAGGGGGAGGGTCAATTGAAAAAAGTTATCAGCTGTATTTTGGGTCTGGCGATTTTACTATTGGCTATGCCGGTTAATGCACTGGCCGGTGATGGGGCTAAACAAAGCTTCATTGAAAATTACCTGCACATAATGGATAACACTCTGGATATGCAGAATGTTTATATGGAGGATATGCAGCGTAACACGATAAGATTGGATTTTAACGGAGAGTTGACTGAAAGCAGCTACCAGGGAGCCGATGGAACCATTATGAGTGATGTACCCTGCAATGGCAGCATAGAAATTATCGGCAATCAAAAGAACGGGCAGTGCCAGGTCAATTTCGCAGGACAGGTACTGGAATATGTCCTGGACGGCAAGGTATATTTGAGCAAGGATGGTATCATCATACCCAAGGAGACTATTGAGTCTTTGGCCAAAATAGATACCGAAGGATTGACAGGAATGGATGACCTGGAAGATATGCCTTCGTATTTAGTGTTGCAACCATTGTTAAGTGATGAAGAATGGGCTCTTATACAAGAGTCATTTACCTATAATATGGACATGTACAGCAAGAAGAACGAAATTAAGGCTTTTTACCGGGAATTACTTGATACCATTCCAGCCAGCTACTTTAATTACAAAGATGGTTATGCGATCCTGGATATCCAGCCGTCACTACTTGCATCGGCAGTATTTATCAATAATTTAAAAAATAACAGCCAGGATCTGGCGGAAAAATTTACTGCCATTATGAACAAGCCGCCTTATGTCAGTGATGAAGAGTTCACGGCCATGAAGGAAGAAATCATAGTTGGTATTGTTGCCGGTATAGATGCGATACAACTATCGGACCTGGCAGATTTGGATCTGCCTTTTACGGTAGAAGAGTTCAAAATATTAACCAAATACCATACAGTTAATACTTCTGTCCATATCAGCAGTGACCTGGAAGGGAGTAAATTTGATCTTAACCTGAGCAGCAGCAGCGAGTTTAGCAGCAAGAGCAATTACACCAGCCAGGTAGATGTCGCTTTGCTGGTAGATTCTCCTGAATTAATTATGGATGTGGCACTGCAAGCCCAGGGGACATCCTCTGCCAGCAAAAGCAATATGGATATGACCGTTGGTGGTGAAATACGATCTGGAGAAGAGTTGGTTAGCGGAAAAATCGTTTTTGAAACCAGCATGGATTTCGACAGCAAATCCAGAATAAGCATACCGCAAATAAACGAGAACAACAGCATGGTCATAGCTATGGGCGATTTTATGCCTGAGCAAGAAGAGTGGAACAGCAAAATAATCCCCACCCCCACTGAATGGGATGATGGCAGCCTTAAGGTGTTTGTTTACGGACAGAAGCTGAATTTTGAAGCTGAGCCGCTCATAATCAACTCCTGCACTATGGTTCCAGTGAGGGAAATAGGTGAACATCTGTATTGCGATGTAAGCTGGCAAGCGCCTGATACAGTTATTTTTAGTGATGAATATAGCGGAGTGGATCTTACTATGAAGGTTAATTCCACAACTTATTATCTGGGAGATCAAGTCTTGACTATGGATAATGCTCCGGTAATCATTAATGGATATACTTATGTGCCGTTAAGGGTAGTTGCTGATTATCTTGGTTATACCCTGGAATGGGATGCTGTCAGCAAATCTGTTTTCATGGACTTTGATTATTAAACTATCCAGTTGATTATTTTGCCGTGATTGGTGTGACAAATTTGATGCAGGGGGAGCCATGAAAGGCGCCCCCTGAGTTTTGCTGTACTAAAATGGCAGGCATTGTTGACCATCTATATTCACTCTAACCGTACCGACAGAAGTAAATAAGGGACAGCGGAGGTCAAATCGGAGTAGGTGACCCCGGGCTGGAAATGTATCTTTTATGGATTGCAGTTAGCGCAGGGACGATAACCAGCTGATTCGGCGTCTGCCCTGGAACTGAAAAAGACCTGGTTTTGCGGGGAGATGGTTTCTGCATACTTGCAGGTGAGGTAATGATACTTATCGGACCTGCTGCTGCCTATATATTTGTAACTTCCGGCAGGAGGATTGTTTTTATTATCAAGCCTATTATTACTAGAATCCGATCCGCTGGCAGTTTGCTCGATTCCCCACAGGCCCAGACTGGCATTTCGGGCAACTGTCTGAGCAGCAGTAAATCTGTCCACATATTTGACATTAGGCGGATAGGTGGACAGCTGAGCATATCCTTGCCGCACCAGGGTCTCGTTGAATAACTCACTGCCGATCCAGACATAAGCCAGGAGTCGGCCGTATTGATCACGATCCTGTACATCTAATTCCAGTTCTATTTGTTGATCTGTCAGCCTGGATTTAGTATAGTTTGATGCTTCCCTGCCATAGGGTTCTTCACCTATGGTGGGATGAACTGTTTCCGGAGTATCAACCCCAATCAGACGTACTTTTTCAGAGCTATTGTTGTTAAGATCGACCCATATGGTATCCCCATCGACTACTTGGGTCACCTGGCCGATAAGCTTATCAGCAGAAGTTGAGTTGTTTATACCCGCTTTCTCTGATTGGTTAGCATTGTTATCCAGTCCTGCTGAATTATATAGGCAGCCAGAAAAACATGTCAGAAAAAACAATAGAATAATGGCCGCGAAGCTGATAGGGAAGATGTGACGAGGGTGCATAGAAAAATATCTCCTTTCCAGAAACGGTTGCAGGATCGGCCGCCGCATGTAAATAATAATTCAAAGACAGATTATGCTTGGGAAAAGAAGAGGGTGTTTTTATTTGCCTTTGCTTCCCGGTTCTGACCGTAAGAACAGTGATTGTAGTTAGACTTCCGCAATAGTTCATCTGCTGATGACGTCTTATATATAACAGAAAGGCCCCTGTAAACCAGGGACCTGTGGAGACTTAATAGTTTTCCGCCAGCTCTTCGTAATGAGCCTGGGGGTGTGCACAGGCCGGACATACTTCCGGAGCTTCAGTTCCTTCGTGAACGTAGCCGCAGTTACGGCACCGCCACTTGGTGGGGGCTGATCTTTTAAATACCGTACCTTCTTTCAGGTTGCTAAGCAGCTTCCGGTATCTCTTTTCGTGTTCTTCTTCTACTTCAGCTATTTCCTTGAAATAGTTGGCTATTTCATCAAAGCCTTCTTCCCGGGCTATCTTCTCAAACTCAGGATACATACTGGTATGTTCCTCATTTTCTCCTTCCGCGGCCGCCAGGAGATTCTCTTCGGTACTATGAATTGCTCCTCCCATTAGAAACTTGTAAAACAGCTTGGCATGTTCCTTTTCATTGAGAGCAGTCTCTGCAAAGAAGCCTGAAATTTGTTCAAAGCCTTCTTTTTTAGCCTGGCTGGCATAGTAATCATACTTATTCCTGGCCTGGGATTCACCGGCAAAAGCTGCCCATAGATTCTGTTCAGTTTTTGATCCTTTTAGTTCCATGTAAATTCCTCCTTACTGACAATGATAGGTTTTGTTTATTAAATATAGCCTATACTAATCGTTGAGTAAACATTTCCTTATAAAAATGTAATATAAGGCGATAATATGTAGATGCGATAAGGAGCCAAGTTATAGGTTCTAAAAAATGGCACCTTCTTCTTAAGGCTTAAAATCAGGTTCTGATATAATAAAGACAGTTAAAACAACGGCTACGAAATCAATGGTACGTGTTTTGGATAGATGCTACAGAGAAAAGGAAGGGCTAAGAGCAGGTTGAAATGGGTGCCCAACAGAAATGTCTGTGAATCATGTTATAGAACTCAGGCCGATGGAGTAGGGACTTTTCAAATAGACACTTTATGAGGTGAGTGGCCACGATGGCAAAAAGGATAATTGAACAGACCTGCGACTTATACCGGGTGGATGGAACTTCAGTCAAAAGAATCGCCGACGAATTCAATGAAGAGCTGGACCGAGCCCTGGACGGAGAAAAAAGCACTCTGCAGATATTACCTTCTTTTTTATCAGCACCTTCAGGCAGGGAAGAAGGCTATTATCTTGCGGTTGATTTTGGAGGCAGCAATCTGAGGGTGATGCTTGTGGGCCTGCAGGGACAGGGGTCTTATGAGATGATCGATCAGATCAGCAAGCCCTTAAAAGATCCCCAAGGCAGATATGATTATACCACAGCTGATACCAGCGGCCGGGAGGTATTTGCTTTTATTGCTGACCTGGCAGCAGAAGTATGGGCAAAAGCTTCACCATGCAAGCTGGGCCTGACTTTTTCTTATCCTATGCAGCAGGATAGTATTTGCTCAGCTAGATTGCTTCGCTGGACGAAAGAACTTAAACTCAGGCAGACTGTAGGCAGAGACATTGGCCAAATGCTGGGTGAGGCTTTGAGGGACAAGGGGATCGACTTAAGACCGGCGGCTATAATTAATGATACGGTGGGAGTATTTCTGGCGGGCTGTTACTGCGATCCTGCAGTATGTGCCGGTTCTATCTGCGGCACAGGACACAATACCTGTTATTTGGAACCGAGCCGGGTTACGTCTTCCAATCAGGTAATGATCGTGAATACCGAAGCCGGAAATTTCTCGCCCTTGCCAGGCAACGGCTATGATCAGATTTTAGATAAGGCTACTGACGATCCCGGACAGCAGAATATGGAGAAAATGGTATCTGGGAAATATTTGGGAGAGCTCATGCGTATCACCCTGACGGATCTAGGTCAAAAAGGCTATCTTCCTGGTTATGACCCAACCTTAAGGATATGGTGCCAACCCTATTCACTCCCCACAGAAGTACTGGGCTGGCTAGGGTCAAAGAGGAGCGCCGAAAGGCAGCAGCTGGCTAATTGGGCGGAGGAGAATGGTATTGCATTTAACCAGGATGGTTATAGCTGCCTAAATTTGATAAGTACAGCTATTCTAGAGCGGGCAATGAAACTGATCGCATCAACGTACATTGCTATTTTGAAACGGAATCGCCAGCTTAACGATAAAAGGCAGGTTATAGCAGTAGATGGTGCGTTATTCAAGAATGTACCTGGTTTTTTGGCAGGGATCGAAAGCATATTGCAGCGTGAATTACCGGATCGTGCTATTTCTCTGATTTATACGGCAGATGGATCAAGCGTTGGTGCAGCAGTTGCCGCAGCCCTGGCAGAAGATCATATATGTGCTGATAGGAATCAGAGGTAACAGGTTGACATACTCTCTTATGAGCCATAGTCCATGGCTGCTGATATAAGGTCATCGCTTTAATTATTGACAAAATTGGGATGGCATAATAACATAAGCATAGACTTATAATTAATAAGAAAGAAGATGAGGATTATGCTGCAGAGATTTGCCGACCTGGTCACCTATCAGTGGTTTAATTTAAAGGAAGGAACTCATCTGGGGGATGCGGTAGACTTTTTTATTTATGATACTTTAAAAATATTTATTATGCTTTCAGTCATTATTTCATTGTGGCCATGATTCGCAGCTTTTTTCCACCAGAAAAAACCCGTAAAATTCTAACTTATCGTCATCAATATACTGGTAATATAGTAGCTGCTCTGCTAGGGATAGTAACCCCTTTCTGTTCATGTTCGGCGGTACCAGTATTCATAGGTTTCGTAGAAGCCGGTATTCCTCTTGGGGTCACCTTTTCATTTTTAATATCATCTCCCATGGTCAATGAAGTTGCCCTGGTATTGTTGTGGGGTATGTTTGGATCTGAAATAGCCTTGATTTACATCGCCGCGGGCCTGACTGTAGCTATAATAGGAGGATTAATCATTGGAAAGCTCCAAATGGAAAAGTACGTGGAAGGTTATGTTTTTGAGGTTGCTCAAGATATTCAGGGAATTGAGATGGTGGTAGCTGAACAGACCTGGAGAGACCGACTTCTTTATGCTCGGGACTATGTAATGGATATCTTAAGAAGGGTATGGCCGTATGTACTGATTGGAATTGGTGTAGGGGCATTAATCCATGGCTACGTTCCTACAGACTTTTTAGCCAGCTATGCCGGAAAAGACAATCTGCTGGCAGTACCAATAGCAGTACTAATGGGTGTACCGCTCTACTCTAACGCAGCCGGAGTAATTCCGCTGGTAGCAGCACTTCAGGAAAAAGGCATGGCTATGGGAACCGTGCTTGCTTTTATGATGTCAGTCACCGCCCTCTCTCTGCCGGAAATGATCATTTTGCGGAATGTATTGAAGCCTCGATTGATCGTGATTTTTGTGGGTATCTTGTCCGTCTCAATAATAATGGTAGGTTATTTATTTAATGCATTAATAACCGGGTAGGAGATAGTGAGGGAAAGCTCAATAATTTTGATTATAACAGGATACCCAACTATTGGCTGGACATCGATTTGTAGCATTTTCGAAGGTGATAAGGTAAACATGTGACTATTTACCATGGGCATAATAATAATGATCGTTGTCCATCATAATAAAATTTGATTAGGAGTGAAAATATGTTTGAAACCCTATTTAAGGCCTTGGGCGAACCGACCCGGTTGAAGATTCTCAAACTTTTGGCGGTTAAGGATTTGTGCGTTTGCGATCTGGAAGAAATTATGCAGGCCAGTCAACCGCGCATCTCCCAGCACCTTAAAGTATTAAAACATGCCCATCTGGTAAATGAACGCAGGGAGGGACAGCGCCGAGTTTGCAGTTTAAATAGACCGCTGTTAATCAATTCCATAAAGGATTTCATGGATTACATGGATCAGTCGCTGGCAGAAGATCCTGAGTTTGCCGAAGAACTAGTTCGTTTGCAATCTATGGACGGTGAGGCGTGTGATAGAAAGTATGGAGAAAAGATTAGGCAGTAACTCCGCTATGAAGAAGCGGAACATAAAGAGGAGGTCATTTTATGAAGATTGAAGTTTTAGGAACTGGTTGTTCAAGGTGCCAGCAGCTGGAAAAGGATGTTTATAATGCTCTGGCCGACCTGGATATTGCAGCTGATGTATCCAAGGTAAAGGATATTAAAAAAATAATGGAGTACAAGGTGATGAGTACTCCAGCACTGGTAGTCGATGGTCAGGTGAAAATCGCGGGCAGGTTACCACGCAAAGACGAATTATATAGTATTTTAAAAAACACCAAATGAGGATGCACATAAATAGGTATTCTATAACTAGTGAAATCAATATCCGATATTTAAGCTTAAAGGAGGAAAAACATGAATACCATAAAGATTAAAGTTTACGGTGGCATTAATGCTGCCGGCGGAGGCTGCGGCTGTGGCTGCAGCGGCTGCACTCCTGCTGATGCCAGGGCTGAATTTGAGGCGGTGCAGGCTGATCTGCTGAAGAAATATGGAGAAGAAGCTCTGGACTTTGAATTCATAGATACCGGGGATGATTTGCATAAATATCCTAAGGTACAGGAGATTATACAAGCGGGATATTCTTTCCCGGTTATAGTAGTGGATGGAAATCCTCGTTTAGCCGGAGGAATGCCCATGGAATCCATGCTGAAAATCATAAATGAGATCCAGGCCGCACAATAAGGATTGTAATTCTGATAAGCATTCAAGGACCGGAAACCCGGTCCTTTTGCTTTTTTATGACAAACTATTTAGAGCATGAAAGATCGTGTGGGCACAGATAGTCCATGCATTATCAACTTATTAATAATTTGACAGCCGAATAGATAATTGTTATATTTAATCCATAACGAACATATGCCCAAAACAACTAAGGCAGCCCAATTGATAACAAAATCCGGTAATGAGAGACTGACTCTCAGGCTAAATAAAAAATTAAACATTTTAAGAGGAGGTAATGCTCATGCCGCGTGGAGATGGAACTGGACCGCAGGGTAAAGTATCTGGTTTAAGCAGGGGCCTGGGTAAATGTATTAAAAAAACTAAGGCAGCAGATGCAGATAGAGTAAAAGGATCAGGAACTGCAGGTCGTGGTTTAGGTCAATCAGGAAAAGGTATGCAGGGTAAGAATTAAGGTATTAATAATACTAGTTAAGTTTACAAAAATTATAGGAGGTATTAACCATGAAAAACATAGCAATTTGTTCCAGTGATGATAAACCTACGGCCATGGTAGATGGAAGGTTTGGTCGCTGCCCATATTTTATGGTGTGGAACTGTGATTCTTCAGAATTTAAGAGTGTAGAGAACACTGGTATCGATGCAGCCCATGGTGCTGGTACCGGAGCTGCCCAGGTACTGCTGCAGAATAAGGTCGGTGCTATTCTTACTACCCGTATTGGCCCCAAGGCTTTCCAAGTGTTAAATGCAGCTGGCATTAAGGTCTACCAGGGTCAGGATGATATCAGTGTTCAAGAACTGTTGGAAAAATACTTGAACCAGCAGCTTCAGGAATTGAAACAGCCTAATAACTAGTAAGTCAACCAATCTATATCAGGTAAAGGAGAAACAAAATGGAGATAGCTGTAGCAAGCGGCAAGGGGGGGACTGGAAAAACTCTGGTAGCTACCTGTCTAGCTAGAATTCTTGCTGACTATGATCCGGTATTGATAGATGCTGATGTGGAAGAACCCAACGCCGGGTTGGTTATACCCCATCAGAATATTAATAACTGGCCAGTTTTTCGTCCGGTGCCAGCAATAGACATGACCAGCTGTACCTTATGCGGCAAATGCGCAGAGTTGTGCCGATTCAATGCGCTGGTGGTACTGCCGGGAGAAGTTATGGTGTTTTCTGAATTGTGCCACTCCTGCGGCCTCTGTGCTTATATTTGTCCGGAAAACGCCATTAACGAAGTAAACCACCCAATAGGAGTCATCGAAGAATCTGATTTACTCAGCGGAGGGCATTTGATCACCGGCAGGTTAATAGTAGGTGAAGTTCAGAGTCCGCCTTTGATCAAAGCAGCCCGGGAGGCCAAACGACAGGATAGTGAATACCGGGTGGTAGACTGCCCGCCGGGAACCACCTGTCCAGCCATAGAGTCTATACGGGATAGTGATTTTTGCCTCCTGGTAACTGAACCATCTTTGTTTGGTGCCCATGACCTGGAACTGTCTATCGCCGCAACCAAACTGCTGGGTATTAGCACCGGCATTATAATAAACCGCTGGCAGGGCGATGATGGTGATGTGGGTATCATAGCTGGGGAACAGGATATTCCCATCCTGGAGCGCATACCCTACAGTCTGGAATTAGCTAAATCATATGCCCGGGGAGGAAACCCCCTGGACGCTCTGCCGGAGCTGCGTGTGATACTGGAAAAGATAATCGATAAGGTGAAGGAGAGGGTAGTGTGAAAGAGCTTTTGGTACTCAGCGGTAAGGGAGGAACCGGCAAAACATCCCTCACTGCATCATTTGTATGCCTGGCCGAGAAGTGCATCGCCTGTGATTATGATGTTGATGCCTCTAACCTGCCGATCCTTCTCAAGCCTGCTGATTCCGTGGGACACGAGTTCAGTGCCGGCTTAACTGCTAATTTGGATAAGGATAAATGTATTGATTGTGGTTTGTGCCGTGATCTCTGCCGCTTTGAAGCGATCAGCAGCGAATATGAGATTTCAACCTTATCCTGTGAAGGCTGCGGCTTTTGTGCTGAGGTCTGCCCGGTAGAAGCTATAGAAATGCAGGAAAGGCCGTCAGGCAGATGGTTTGCCAGCAGGTCTTACGTAAATGGAAAAGAGATTCCCTTGTTTTTTGCGGAGCTACGACCAGGTGAAGAAAACTCGGGTATGCTAGTAGCAAAAGTTAAAAGTGCTGCCCGCCAGAAAGCTCAAGAAGAAGGGTATCCATTATTGATATCAGATGGCTCTCCAGGAATCGGCTGTCCGGTCATATCTTCCCTGGTAGAAACAACCCTGGTCGTTATAGTTACTGAACCCAGTGTTTCTGGATTCCATGACCTGAAACGGGTGCAGGAATTACTAGCCTTAAGAGGAGTTAAATCTATACTCCTGATTAACAAGGCGGATATTGATCCAGAGGCATCAGATGCCATGGAAAAATGGGCCCGGGAATGTGATATACCCTGTGCAGGCAGACTGCCTTACAGCTCTGAGCTGGCCGCAGCGGTATCGGCGGGCGAAGTTCCGGTCAGCCGGCAAAGACTGCATGACCTGATTTTACCGGTATGGGAAAATATTATACAAACCCTGGAAAAATAAGTTCGGTGCCTGGCACCGAACTTATTGGCTGGGTTGAAAAGTTCGGTGCCTGGCACCGAACTTATTGGTACTTTTTAGTTGGTTTTTAAATAGAATGATAATAAAATATTGTTGGGCAGGGGTAAGATTTATGAGGAGAGCATTGATTCGATTTGAAGATGTCGGCCCCGGTAGCCCTTATGATTCAGCTGAAGCTCTGCACAAGCTGCGAATTATTGCTGATTACCTGGCTTCAGAAGGGGTTCCCTTCCATATATCCATTATTCCTCGTTTCATTGATCCTTCCACCGGCTACGACAAGTCCATCGACATGAACCATGATCCTTATGTAAGGGTATTTATTGATACCATTAAATACTGCTGCGAGAAAAATGCGGCCTTGGGTATGCATGGGTATACTCATCAATATTCTGAATCAGTCAGCGCTGATGGATGGGAATTTGCTTTTTCCTACGACGATAGCTGTCCGCCGGATGATGTAGAGGGAGCCTGCAGCCAACCAGATGCTTTTATCGGCTCCTATGCCTATAGCCGATTAAAACAGGGATTTAATACCTTTGCCAAATCCGATTTGCGACTGGGTTGGGGCTTTTCTACCCCCCACTATACTGCTTCACCGGTGCAGAGATGTATCATAGAGGCATGGTCAGGCCTTCTTTTCGAAAATTCTCCCTGCGGTTCTACTCCCAGGCAAGCTGCCCTGTTTGATAAGGATAATGAATTTTATCGTGGGGTTATTTATGTTCCCACCCCATTATTTTATATAATGCCAGATCGGGCTGACCTGGATGTGGAAAGGATTTGCCAGGAAATAAGAGAATATCAGGCTGATGAGCTGGCCGCGTTTTTCTATCATCCCTACCTTGACTTTCCCTTTATTACAAAAAGTCAGAATGGGGAAGTCTCCTATGATGAGAATTCCTACTTAAAAAGGTTGATCAGCTGCTTTAAGAAAGAAGGCTTCGTTTTTGTGCCGATACTAAGCCTATTTGATTTTGTTCCCGCATCGCGCAGGACCGGATTCTATCCCGGTACCGAAAACATTATTTTTACCGGCCGAATCGACAACAGCAGTAAAATTGGTCTTATTGTCTGGCAGCCGGCCAGCGGCAACTGGTTTCTGGAACCCTGTCCTCTGGAGAATTATCCCAGTCGTCAGTACCCCTTGATACAGGATAGCGCAGGGGGCTGTGCCATGGAAAAATGGGCTCAGGGTAAAGAGTGGACACCCCTGATAGGGGATTTTAATGGGGATGGAATAGATGACGTGGTGGTTTGGAATTATCTGAACGGTGATTGGCAGGTGGCTATCAATAACGGATCGGTATTAACCCCGGACCTGGGCCGGGGAGATTTCAGCTGGCTGCAGCCATGGGCGCGCGGTAAGGGATGGGTCCCTTTCGTGGGTGACTTTGATGGTGATGGTAAAGACGATATCCTGGTATGGGATACTGGTACCGGTATCTGGCAGGTGGCTTTAAGTGATGGCAGGCAGTTTCTTCCCAGTCCGGGTCGGGGTGATTTTATCTGGTTGGAAGGTTGGGCCGTAGGAAGTGAGTGGGTCCCTATGATTGGAGATTTTAATGGAGACGGCAAAAGTGATATCGTAGCATGGAACCCTGATACTGGAGAATGGCGGGTAGCTATGAGTAATGGCAGCCGATTCGTTCCTGAGGGAGGAAAACCTGACGCTGTCTGGTTAGGTCCCTGGGCCCTGGGCACCGAATGGAAGGCCTTGGTAGGCGATTTTAATGGCGATGGATGTGATGACATCGTGGTAGTGAATCCTGACCGGGGAGAATGGCAGGTAGCTCTGAGCAACGGAGACCATTTTCGCCCCACCGGAAATGTCTTTTATCCCTGGGCTGCTGACCCGGATATGCAGCCATATACCGGCGATTTTAATGGAGATGGTACCTATGCTATAATGGCCCGACACCCTAACCTGAGAAACGGTACTCTAGATGTTGCAGTATCCGTATTGGATAAATAACCAGACAGCCTGTCTACTATCCCCGGTGCCAATCCGCAAAATTAGACTGCGAGTACGTACCAATAGAAATTTTATACCGTTCTATCGGCGTTAATCTGTTATGAAGTGGTTCCGGCCTGAGAGATATCTTGCTGCTGCTCAAATAATACCATATAATTTAACGGGACAGGCTGGTTATCAGACTATCTAAAGAAGCGGGGAGCAATGTTCATGAAAAATAAGCGCAAACAGTTTGCTGTAATAGGATTGGGTCGTTTCGGGAGCAGCCTGATCAGAGAACTGATTTCCATGGGCTATGAAGTATTAGCTATTGATGTCGACGAACAAAAGGTACAGGAATTCGTTGATATAGCCACCCATGCTGTCCAAGCGGATTCTAGTGATGAGAACACATTAAGAAAGCTGGGTCTGGAAAACTTCGATGTAGTAGTTATTTCTATCGGTCAGAATATACAAGTAAACATACTGACTACCATTATTCTTAAGGAAATGGGAGTTAAAAAGGTAATAGCCAAGGCTCAAAACGCCCTGCACGCAAAGGTTCTGGAGAAAATAGGTGCGGATACGGTAATTAATCCCGAGCGGGACATGGCCATCAAACTGGCCCATTCATTTTCCCATAATATTTTAAATGAGATCCAGTTATCTTCTGACTATAGTATTGTTGAGATGTTGGCACCCCGGATTATGGTTAATAGCAGTTTGTTAGAACTGCAGGTTAGAAAAAAGATGAATGTTTCGGTAATTGCCATCAAGCGTGATCAGGATATCATGATGCCTCCTGATCCAAAACAGGTAATAAAGGAAAGAGATATTCTGGTGATTGCGGGGGAAAAGAAATACCTGCGACAGGTTACTGAAGCTTAAGCAATAGGGAGACGTTATGATCGAAAGACTAAACCCTGCCCAAATATTGGTGGCTGGTTTCTTTATAGTAATAATGGGCGGCAGTCTTCTGCTATCTACTCCTTGGGCGGTGCAAGAGGGTGAGGTCAACTACTTAACTGCTCTTTTTACTGCGGCATCGGCTGTATGTGTGACTGGCCTGGTGGTGGTCGATACTGCTACCCATTGGAATCCCTTCGGACAGTTTATAATCATGCTGCCATTCCAAATTGGCGGACTGGGTATAATGTCCTTTGCAACCTTTTTCGCTTTGATACTGGGTAACAATATTCAATTAAAACAGAGGTTGGCTATGCAGCAGGCTATTAACCGCAGCTCTATGGAAGGAATAGTGGGAATATTTAAGTATCTGCTAATACTATCATTTGTAATTGAATTAATCGGAGCTGTAATTTTGTTTATATACTGGCTGCCTTACATGGATACGGGCAGGGCTGTTTGGTATAGCATATTCCATTCAATATCTGCCTTCAACAACGCCGGCTTTGATCTGTTCGGCAATTTTTCCAGTCTAACCGCCTTTACCGGGAATGCAGTGGTCTCTTTCACTATATCCTTCCTGTTTATTGCTGGCAGCCTGGGGTTTATAGTAGTCTATGAAATATTCAACTATAGAAAGAATCGCAGCTTATCGTTGCACTCCCGGGTAGTTCTTATTACCACCTTAATGGTTTTAATAGGGGGGGCCCTGCTGTTTTTTATCCTGGAATACCACCATACCCTCCAAGGGCTCACCATGAATGAAAAATTTATTACTTCTTTCTTTCAGTCTTCTAGCCGCACCTCAGGGTTTACTACGGTTGATTTAAGCGGCTCTGTGTTGCCGACTCAGATGCTGCTTATGTTCCTGATGTTTATAGGTGGGGCACCAGGGTCTACAGCAGGCGGTATCAAGGTTACTACCCTGGCCATACTAATCCTGGCCTTGTTCAGCTTTCTGAAGGGCAAAAGAGATGCAGAGGTAATGGAGAGAAGGATTGCGCTAGAGGATCTGCTCAAGGCAGCTGCTATATTTTTTCTATCGTTTGGCCTGGTGTTTGTTTTTGCATTTTTACTCTCGATCGGCCATGCAGAGCCTTTCAATGTAATATTATTTGAAGTTATTTCTGCGGTAGGTACAGTAGGTTTAAGCCTGGGAATGACACCGGAATTGAATTCATTTGGCAGACTTTTGATCATTGTGGCCATGTTTCTGGGACGGGTTGGTCCAATTACCATAGCCTATTCGATTGTATATAGCAAGAAAAAAGGCGAAATACGTTACGCTGAGGACCGGATCATGGTGGGCTAGTAGGTGGCTTTAACTTATATTTGGTGAGAGGAAAGAAAAAACAAACCCGGGCATATTAAAATATCCCCGGGTTATATGCTAATGTAACCATGTTTTCATTCAGAACTTTCTACACCCATCCCCGTTAAAATCCCGATTTCATCTTATCTGGTTCCATGGGTTCGCACTTTATTACGCGGTTTTCCCAGGTGCGGATGGTGAGCTCCTCATCATCCAGAGCCAGCATATAATTTGGCAGCAAGGGCGTTTTACCAAATCCATGCGGCGCATTTATTATATAAGTCGGAATGGCAAGACCGGAAGTATAACCTCGGAGTTTTTCCATAATATCCAGTCCGGTTTCTATATTGGTCATAAAGTGAGCCGTGCCCTTAACCTGTTTAGCGTGGAATATATAATAAGGACGCACTCTTATCTTTAGCAATTCTTGATTCAGCTTTTTCATGATATGGGCATTGTCATTGATATCTTTTAACAACACCGCCTGGTTGCCCAGAACCACTCCAGCTTTTACCAGTCTATCGCAGGCTTTCTTGGCTTCTGGCGTAACCTCCATGGGAGAATTAAACTGGGTATTGATATACAGTGGGTCATGCCTGGCCAGGACCGCACATAATTCTGGAGTAATCCTCTGAGGCAGGGTGACCGGAGTTCTAGTACCCAATCTCTTAATTTCTACATGCTCCATATTGTCAAGCTCACTGAGCAGCCAATCCAGGACCGAGTTGCTCAACATCAAAGCATCTCCGCCGGTTATCAGCACATCCCGGATTTCCTCGTTATTTCTGATATAATCAAGTGCCAGGACCAGATTAGCCATGCTGGCATGGGTATCCTTTTGTTCAAAATTCCGGCGCCGCTGACAGTGCCGACAGTACATGCCGCATTGATTGGTAACGTTTATAATCAAGCGATCAGGATATCTTCTGGTTATGGTGGGTGCTGGACAAGTTTCGGCTTCACCCATTGGATCGTCATAACCGCTGTCGTTCTGTATTTCTCGAATATCTGGCACCGCCTGTTTATATATCGGTGAATTACGGTAATCTGCGGTATCGATCAAACTCAAGTAATAAGGAGAAATAGCCCAGCGAAACTGTCTGGATATTTCATCTAATTCTTTAACCTCGAAGTCCTGTAGAGGAATAAAATTCTTAAGAATATGCACATCACTGATGCGGTTTTTCATCTGCCAGCCCCAGTTATTCCAATCAGCCTCTTTGGCATTAAAATACCGCATTATCTTTTCTTTGTTTTTTTGACTACGTTCTCTCATCCTAAAACCCGTTTCTATGCTTTTTTCTACGTCTAAATAATCCTGGATACGGGATTTTAGTTCACCGGCTCTTTCTAACCCGGCCGCATGCTCTAAGTTTTTTGGCATAGTATAAGTCCCCCCCTCAATAAATTGTCACAGTCCATATCTCTAGAACTGATACTGCATTCAAGTTTCATGTCTATTTCTAATATTAATTCCTTTACCTTGACGGCTTGCAAAGATAGTTCTCTTTATCAGACAACATAGCCAGCAACAGAATCATATGCACTCAAGAAAGAGGCCATGTATTCTCCCGCACAAGGTTAAGTAAAATATATCCGCATTAAATATACATCGGTAGTAAAGATATCAACTACTGTTGAAAGAAAAGCTTGAGATGATTATTTGGAATAAATATTAACCACTCATCCAACTTTTCCTGTAGTGCCTACGAGGTTAGCTGACGGATTCGGGCCAGGAAGCCCTACCAGTAAACTGGATTCACCCCATAAATTGGTTCCCCCGTTTGCTCCATCGGGAGATGCAGCAATTCGGCATAAATTGAAAACAATAACTGTTAAATTTTATTCGCTTGTATCTATATTATAAAGTTTACCTGTAAGGGTGTCAAAGGCCAGATAAAGGCATAATATGCCTTGAACTAATACTATTCCTTGCATAATGGCTGTTAAACGGCGATATCTCTTGAAGATAAAAATGTTAAAAATAACAAAAAGAGGAAATAAATTAATATCTGCGGATACCATTCTTCCAGCTATAATAATCGTAAACAACTGTTTAGCCCTCCTTTGGAACCCAAAAACCAATTATTTATTCATATAATAATATTTTATTATAAAAGATGCCAATGTTCCACTTAGAAAACCAAGTTATATCTTAAATTAAGTTAAGAAAAAAAATAAAATTATAATATAAAGTAATGATATATATATGTAAACGTTATATAATAT
>LNQE01000853.1_pt1 | contig 19033 bp, 19 predicted proteins | sample 603111 | NCBI WGS metagenome assembly LNQE01 (sample SAMN04260313, study PRJNA301899) | hydrocarbon metagenome | isolation source: hydrocarbon-contaminated ditch | place: Germany: Bremen | collected 1998
GGAGATAATTATGGATAACAAGAAGGTTCATCTCTGGTTAAAAATTAACAAAAACAACTATTTTATTTTTATATTTTTTCTGGTTTGTTTTTCAATCATACTATCATCCACATACTTATACGCCTTTTCCTGGGATCCCAACCCGCCAATTCCTAATGATGATCCTCGATGGGAAAAAGTAAGAAGCCTCTGGAATGATCACTTTGAAGGAAAAAATATCGACGAACTGATCAATGCTTTAATTCCTTTGAAAGATGCCTACCCCGCAAAGATCGAACCAATCATGCTTCTTGCCCGCGCACATTATTTTCATGCCCGATATGTCAGTAACGAACGGAAAGAACATTTTGAGAAATCCGAACAATATGCGTTAAAAGCATGCAAAATGGACCCTAAAAATTTGTATGCCATTGCCATTCTTTTCGAAACATTATGCTACAGTCGTGATCGTGATTATATCTTCAATAATTACGGGAATCTGATCAAATCCTATGCTCCTATCGAAAGTGCCGAAGCCCTGCCTGATATGAAATATCCCGGATGGGACAACTTTAAGACCCTGTGGTTGGCGCGTATCGACATCGAAAAGGGCAAAGCTGCGATTGCCATGGTTGAAAAAATAGCCAGTGAAAATCCAAAAGACGGTATGGCACAAATATGGGCTTCGCGTGCCAATTATTATGTTGGTGAATACTATACATGCATCAATGAGCATGACAAAGGAATGCCTTTCTATGAAAAAGGTATCGCTTATGCCAAACTTGCCCGTAAATTATTGCCGTATAGCGTACCAGCCAATTACTGGTATCAACTTAACCGATCGCGTGCCGTACAGTTTACGAGCATCTTTAACAAGGCCCTCTATTTAATGGATATTCTTGTTCCTCTATATTTCTGCTCCCGGGAGAACAGCATTTACTATTTTGCAGGTCCTGCGCTTACCCTGGCAACCATGATTACAAACGGCGGATGGGTTGTGGAAAAAGGAATGAACCTTGTTAACATTACTCTGGAGATGGATATGAACGGCCTTGAAATAGCCGAAATAATCTTCCCCAATTACTATTATATCCCTTTTGCCAGAGCAGACCTTCTTGCCTACAAAGGCAAAAAAGCGGAAGCATTGGCCATACTGGAAAAACTCATCATTCGCGACCCTTATGTTGATCAGCTGGTACCGGAGAATTATGGATTCATTCAGCTGGCCAAACGCTTATATAACGACATAAAACAGGGCAAATATTAATACTAACAGGATCAGCAATTTTCTTGACAAAGGACGTCTAATTTTCTTATGCTTATCGATAATAAGCATAAGCTTTTAGTTATCTACGACAAATTAAGTTCTTACTTGTTAAAGTTTCATCAAGACTATCGGGAAGCATTTAATCAGTATTATGCATAATAAAAAAAGTAATCTTTGGCTGACGCAAAACCATGTTAATCAACTTTTTCTGATGTTTTTTCTGGCTTGCTTCTGGAATTTGTTATCGTCCACATGCGTATATGGTTTTTCCTGGGATCCTCAACCGCCAATCCCGAATTATGATCCACCGCGATGGCAAAAAGTAAAGACTCTCTGGGAAAATCATTACGGAGGAGATAATCTGGGTGAGTTAATAGCTACCCTGTCCTCTTTGAAAGAAACATATCCATCAAAGATCGAGCCCCTTCTTCTTCTTGCCAAAGCGCATTATCTTCATGCCCGTTACATAAGCCAGGACCGTACAGAACATTTTGAAAAAGCGGAAAAGTTCGCCTATCAAGCCTGCAAAATGGATCCTAAAAATTTATATGCCCTTACTACGCTTATTGAAGCGCTATGCTACAACCGTGACCACAATTATATCTTTGGTAAATACGGTGCATTTATTCGAACCTATGCCCCCATAAGGAATACCGGCGAGGCTCTGCCGGATATGGAATATCCGGAATGGAACGCATTCAAGGCTCTCTGGTTAAATCGTCTCGACGTTAAAAATGCCGTTGCCGCGTTGGCCATGTTGGAAAAAATAGCCAAACAAAATCCCGACGACGGACTGGCGCAAACCTGGGTCTCGCGCGCCAATTACTATGTCGGAATATATCATACCAGCCTGGATGAACATGACAAGGCCATGGTCTATTACAAACAAGGAATTGTCTATGGAACCAAAGCCCGCAAACTTCTGCCTTATAGCGTCCCTGCCAATTATTGGTACTTGCTTAATTTACAACGCTCTGTGCAGTTTACCAGTTTTTTGAACAAAGCGCGTAATTTAAAGAATATCCTGGATCCCCTGTATTTCTCTTCCAAGGAAAACAGCATGTACTTCTTTTGCGGCCCGGTAATCAGTCTGGCAACGACGATCACCAACGGCGGATGGGTTACGGAAAAGGGAATGAAGCTTGTCAATGTGACCGTTGATATGGATTTGAACGCTCTCGAAATAGCCTACATGCTTTTCCCCCACTATTATTACATACCTTATGCCTGGGCGGACTTACTCGCTTATAAAGGCAGAAAAGCTGAGGCATTGGCCATCCTCGAAAAACTTATATCGAGCGATCCGAATGTCAATCCGTTATATCCGGAAAATCATTGCACGATAAGACTCGCCAGACGCTTGTATGATGAGATAAAGCAAGGAAAACGTTAGGCTTATGCACATATCCGTTTTATCCTTAATAAATTTACAAGTATCAAATTTGTCTTGATTTTAGTTGCCGGATAAGCTAAACAAGCGCCCATTCAAATGAATTTGCTTTTTTAAGAAAAGCAGATAGAGAGATATTGAAAGGAGTTTTCATGGCAAAGTACGAATCTAAATCCCTGAGAAATCTAGCAATAGTCGGACACGGCGGAACCGGTAAAACATCACTCTGTGAATCTTTGTTATTCGTCTCCGGAAAAAGCGAACGATTAGGAAGGGTTGATGACGCAACATCCGTTATGGATTTTGAACCTGAAGAGCAAAAGCGGAGAGTATCAATCAGTTTGGCGGCAAATTTTGTCGAATGGGAAAAACATAAGATTAATTTTATTGACACACCGGGCGACTCCAACTTTGCCTATGATATAAAATGTTCAATGAGCGTTGTCGAAAACACTGTTATTGTGGTTGACGCTGTCGGCGGGGTCGAATTTCAAACACAAAAAGTCTGGGAGTTAGCCGAGGAATTCAAGCTTCCCCGCATGATTTTCATTAACAGACTGGATCGGGAACGCGCTAATTTTTCCACAGCGCTCGAAAGCATTAAAAGTAAATTTAAGAAAAAAGCCACTCCTGTTTGTCTTCCCATAGGCGCGGAAGATAAATTCAACGGAATTGTCGATTTAATCGGTATGAAAGCTTATGTATTCAGCGATAACAAAGGTGCTGGAAAAGCCATGGATATTCCTGCGGATATTAAGGACGATGTAAAACTCATGCGTGACTCCATGGTGGAAGATATTGCCGAAGCAGATGATGAACTGATGAATAAATACCTGGAAACAGGGGAACTTTCCGACGAAGAACTGAAAGCGGGATTAAGAAAAGGTGTTACTTCGGGAAGTTTTATTCCGGTAGTCTGCGGCTCTTCAATAAAAGGTATTGGAATTTCATTTCTGCTTGACCTGATAGTTGAATCTTTCGCATCTCCTCTTGATCGCGGTCCGATCAAAGGCAAAAAACCGAAATCTGACGATATTGAAGAAAGGCAGCCTTCGGAAGACGCGCCTTTCTCGGCAATAGTTTTTAAAACAATCGCCGACCCCTACGCAGGAAGACTGACTTTATTCCGAGTATATTCCGGCACACTTAATTCAGATACTCCTGTTTACAACTCTTCAAGAAAAATTACGGAAAAATTCGGCCATGTTTTCTTTCTGGAAGGTAAAAATCAGAAACAGGCGGACGTGCTTATTCCAGGAGACATTGCCGGCGTGGCCAAACTCAAGGAAACAACAACAGGAGATACTTTATGCAATGAAAAATCTCCTATCATCTTTGAAAAAGTAGCCGTGCCTCCACCCATCATGTCTTATGCCATGGAACCGAAATCAAGAGGCGACGAAGACAAGATTGCTTCATCGATTCACCGCCTGACAGAAGAAGATCCGACAATAGTATTCACCCGCAATGTTGAAACCAAGGAAATGATTCTTTCCGGAATGGGTCAGGTGCATATTGAAGTCAACATCGAAAAGATGAAAAGAAAATTCGGTGTCGAAGTAAACTTGAATACGCCCAAGATTCCCTATAAAGAAACCATTAAGGGAAAAACCAATGTACAGGGCAAATACAAGAAACAATCCGGCGGACGCGGCCAGTTCGGTGATTGCTGGATTGATATTGAGCCCCTGCCCCGCGGCGGCGGTTTTGAGTTTCATGATAAAATAGTCGGCGGCGTCATTCCCGGTCAATACCGCCCGGCTGTTGAAAAAGGTATTGTGGAAGCAGCAGCAAAAGGCGTTATTGCCGGCTATCCTGTGGTTGATTTTAAAATAAATCTGACTTTCGGCTCTTACCATACTGTTGATTCGTCGGAAATGGCTTTTAAAATCGCCGGCTCCATGGCCTTTCAAAAAGGCGTTATGGATTGTCAGCCGATACTTCTGGAACCAATTGTAAATATTGAAATAGAAGTACCTGACGAATATATGGGCGACGTTATCGGAGATTTAAACAGCAGACGCGGACGTGTCCAGGGAATGGATTCCAACGGCTCCAATCAAGTAATTAAAGGTCAGGTACCGCTGGCGGAAATATTGAAATACGCGCCTGATCTTCGTTCCATGACCAGCGGCAGAGGAAATTTCACTTATACTCATTCACATTACGAAGAAGTCCCCGCTTATATCGCTGAGAAAATTATCGCCGAGTATAAGAAAGATAAAGAAGAAGAATAATAATCACTGGTATGAATTCATTAAATTTATGTTCATACCATTCGCTTCGCAATATGGAGTTCCAAAATAATGATCAGCGCCGGGATCATAACTGTAAGCGATAAAGGCTCGCAGGGTAAGCGCGAAGATTTAAGCGGCCCCGCAATAGCAGAGATGCTTGCGGGCATCACAATTGAAATAAAAAAAACTCTCATCATTCCTGATGAAACAGATCAGATTCAGAAAGCAATTATTAATTTCGCAGACGTGGAAAAGCTGGATTTGATTTTAACCACCGGTGGTACCGGAGTCAGCCCCAGAGATCTGACTCCCGACGCCACTATGAAAGTTATCGACAAAGAAGTTCCCGGTATGGCCGAAGCCATGCGTCATCAGAGTATGCTGATTACTCCCCATGCTATGATTTCCCGCGCGGTAGCGGGAATTCGTGGAAAAAGTCTGATAATTAATCTCCCCGGAAGCCCCAGAGGCGCTAAAGAAAATCTTGCCGTCGTTTTACAGGCACTGAAACACGCCATTGAAAAAATCAAGGGAGATGACTCGGAATGTGCTGCTCCATAAACTTTAAGGCATTTCGCGGATGCGTTCCCATCCAGTAAATCTTGCCGCAACACGGACATTGATTATACTTATCACAATTTTCAAGAACGTAAGGTGGCACCAGGTCACGAACCTCATTTTTTTCGACAGCCTGCAGTCTCTGATTGCACTCTATACAAATCCAGAACATCTTCTGTCTGTTAATCTTTAGAGAAAACTTTTCAATGACAGCTTTGATTTGGTCACTGATAACAACATCTGTGACCAGAAAAAGAATGCCGGAAAACTGACGTTCAATCATATCCCTTCTTCTGGTGAGAACTATTCTGCCCTCAGCGTCAGCCTTTCGTAACATTTCCCGACCTGCTTCTTTTGTGAAAACGACAGTGTCGTAGCCTAAAAGACGCATCCATTTAGCCAATCTTGCTAAGCTGGCGTCGGTAATAAATTTGAAATCCTCATCAGAACAAGATTTCAGATTATTTTGGCTTTTCTTGTTCATCAATAATTGGCGGAGCTTCGCTGGCATGCAGTTCTCTGCGTAAATCGCGAACCACTTTATTTAAACGTCTGATGGTGCGATTTAAACGAAATCTCTCTATTATGCCCCAGAAACCTGTAATGATTACTCCAATAAGAATTGAAATAAAGATAAGTAAATAAACTGGTATAGGCTTTAATTTACCCAAAACACTGTAATCCAAAATGTTATAACGCAATTGTATTGTGGCTAAATTTTGCTGCGAAAAAGTGAATATAAATAAAGAAAAAATTATAACAAGAATTAAATAAATTATTCTCATTACATTATTCCTCCCGATGATATTTTTTAAAAAGGGGGGCAAGACTTGCTGCTGTTTTAGATATGTCTTCCGGTATCACCCTCACATTCGTCACCACGCTCATGAAGTTGGTATCGCCTTCCCAGCGCGGAATAACATGAATATGAAAATGGTCCTCAATTCCGGCTCCAGCTGCTTTACCAATATTAATTCCTATATTGAATCCATCCGGTTTCATAGCTTCTTTTAGCGCTTTTACTGCTGTTTCTAAAAGATCGAACATTTCTTTTCTTTCGTCCTGATTCAAATCTTCAATTTTTCCCGTGTGTCTTTGCGGTATTATCATTAAATGTCCGTTGACATACGGATATCTGTTCATCATTACGTAGGCAGTTTTACCTTCAAATAAAATAAATTCCTCACACCTGATAGAGCACTTGCAAAAAACACATCCATCGGGTTTTTCTCCTTTAATATAATCCATACGCCAGGGCGCAAAAATTGTTTCCATAATCAAAACCAGCCAACCAGTAATTATACCATTTCGATTTCAAAGGATAACGCGACGGCAAGGAGGAGGCTCCGCAGACGTATTATACATACGTTGAGGAAGCCGACGACGTAGCCAACAAAGTTAGCCGAAGAAATCAAATTGGTACTATATGTTAATTATCCTACCTTGTATATCCTTGTCAATTTCTAATATGCCTATTGTCCTGGATGAGCCAATATATCTATCAACTGCTGATCCGGGATTAAAAAATAAAACATTATCTTTTTTATGATTTGACGGTTTATGTGTGTGTCCGTAAACAATACAATCTACATTCTTAAATCCGGCTGATATTTTTTCTTCAATTCCCGAAGGAGATCCCCAGCCATGAATCAGCAGGAATTTGAATCCCTTTATTTCAAAACGCAAATGCTCCGGAAATTTATTTTTTACGTATATGTTATCCATATTACCGGCTACTGCCCTGACTTCCTTTCCTTGGAAAATTCCCAATACCCGCAGATCAACCAGATCTCCGGCATGAAGAATCATATCCACGTCACCGAAATGTTCGGTAACGCATCTTCTCATCTTTTCGTCATAATCTGTCAGATGAGTATCGGAAACTACCCCTATTTTTACCTTTTTCTCTTCCATAATCAATATGTTATTTATTAGCGGCATTGCATAAAAATTACAAGCTTTTAATTTAATGACACAAGCTGAAAACAAACGCAGTGAAGTTTGAAGCGTAAGTGGAATTATCCCCTGAATGGAGTGAATGGGGATAATCCCTGCCACCTGAAGGTGGCGGGATAATTCGCTCTAAGATTTTCCGATCACTACGTTTCGGAAAATCAAGGCTCATTAAAAAGCTTTTAAATTGACTTTATTCGCAACTAAAGTTAATAGTTTAATTATGAATAATCTGGAAAATTCTTTAGACAAAATCGCCGAGACTATACTACATTTTGATGAAGCTTCTCTCACATCATTATGGGAAAAATACAAAAATAAAATGGAAAATTTTTCCACTTCCCGCGACTGGGAAAAAGCTGTCATTGTATTTTCTATAATCAACGCTGTACGAGCTAAAAACGCTATTTTTAATGAAAATTTGCTCAAAAATAAGTCTTCAAATCAAACTAAATCTCCTTCAAAAGAACCTAAAGAAAAACATTATTTAAAACTGGTTAAGTAATGAATAAACAAGCCGATTTGAAAAGAATCGCCGAATTAAGAAATATCATAGAGCATCACAATAAACGCTACTACCAACAGGATGCTCCGGAAATATCCGATACCGAATACGACCGTTTAATGCGGGAGCTTCAGGATTTGGAAAACCGCTATCCGGAAGAATATTCGGCAACATCCCCGACCCAACGTGTTGGTAGTTCCCCTCTCTCCAAGTTTGCATCCTTCAATCATCCATCGCCTATGTTTAGCCTGGCCAACGCTTTTTCCAGTGAAGAAATAATTGAATTTGACACACGCATCAAACGCCTGGCCGGAGTGGACAGTATGTCCTACATTGCCGAACCGAAATTGGATGGTCTGGCCGTGAATCTTATTTATGAAAACGGCCTTTTTACCAGAGGAGCCACACGTGGTGACGGAACCATCGGTGAAAATGTAACGCAAAACCTTAAAACTATTTCTTCACTTCCCTTGAAAATGAAACACACTTCGCCCAATCTCCTTCCTTCTTCTATTGAAATAAGAGGTGAAGTTTATATGGAAAAGGAAACTTTTCAAAAATTAAACCTTCGGCGTATTGATGAAGGCGAAGAGCCTTTTGCCAATCCCCGTAATGCTGCTGCCGGTTCACTGCGACAACTGGATTCCAGAATAACAGCGCGCCGTCCGCTCAACATTTTCCTCTATGCCATCGGCAATGCAAAAGATATAAGTTTTGCAACTCACTGGGACGTGCTGCAAGCTCTTGCCGGCTGGGGCTTTCCCGTAAATAAACATATTGAGCAGGCAAATGACATAAACGCCTGCATCAAGTATTTCGAGCGAATCGGCGCTATACGCGAAAAATTACCATACGAAATTGACGGCATTGTCTTGAAGGTTGACAATATTGTTCTGCAAAAAACATTAGGTAATGTCTCACGCAATCCCCGCTGGGCATTGGCCTGCAAATTTCCTGCAGAACAGGCAACTACAGTGGTTAAAGAAATCTTTGTCGGCGTTGGACGTATGGGAACTTTGACCCCCGTTGCCATTATGGAACCGGTCAACGTCGGCGGTGTCATGGTCAGCCGAGCTACAATGCATAATGAAGATGAAGTTCTAAAAAAAGATGTCCGTGTCGGCGACACCGTTGTCATTCAACGTGCCGGCGATGTTATACCAGAAGTTGTCAAAGTCATTCTCGAAAAAAGAACAGGCAAAGAAAAGAAATTTAAGATGCCGGGTCACTGTCCCCAATGCGGTTCCGAAGTTGTCCGTTTTGAAGGAGAAGTGGCGCACCGCTGTGTTAATATCTCCTGTCCTGCCCAGTTAAAAGAACATATCCGTCACTTCGCGTCACGCGGAGCAATGGATATTGAAGGCCTCGGAGAAAAAGTTTCCGCACAGCTCTTCGATGCCAGGCTAATCAACGACCCTGCTGATCTTTATTTCATAACCAAAGAACAACTCACCGCTCTTGATCGCCAGGCGGAGAAATCAGCACAGAATTTAATCGATGCCATCAATAGATCCAAGAATCCATCGCTGGATAAATTTATTTATGCTCTGGGCATCGGGCATGTTGGAGAACGCACTGCCAAACTTCTGGCTGATCATTTCGGCAATATTGCAAATCTGATTGCTGCAAAGCAGGAAGATTTGACTGTCATAAATGAAATCGGTCCGGAAATTGCGGCAAGTATTGTGGAATTTTTTCACGAACAAAAAAACATCAATGTCATGAATAAATTCAGCAAAGCCGATGTGATTCCCAAAGCAAGGGAATTACGAACAAACGCGCCTTTGCAGGGTAAATCATTTGTCTTTACCGGCACGCTGGAACGCATGGGCAGAAACGAAGCCAAGACTTTTGTAGAGAATCTTGGCGGGACAATACACTCCGGCGTAACAAAGAACACGACTTATGTTGTTGCCGGAAGCGAACCCGGTTCCAAATTGGACAAAGCAAAATCTTCCGGGATTAAAATAATCAGTGAAGAAGAGTTTATAAAACTTATCGGCAGATAATACAAAAGGTTGTCATTCCCGTCCCGCATGCGCGGGATTATACTCCGGCGGGAATCCAGTTTCAGCCAAAGAAAGAGAGTGGCATTTTTGAAAAGAGTTCATGTTTATGTTAGCGGCAGAGTGCAAGGAGTATTCTTCCGCGCGGTAACACAACAAACAGCTAAGGGTTTCAACCTTACCGGCTGGGTGCGCAATATTGCCGACGGCCGTGTCGAAGCGGTTTTTGAAGGTAATAACGAAAATGTGGATAAAATGCTGGATTGGTGTCATATTGGCCCACCGGCAGCCAGAGTTGAAAAAGTTATAACTCAAGAAGAAAGCTTTACCGGTGAATTCACTGACTTTCATATTAAATAAGGAAATATTTTAATGGAAGAATATCTTCGCAACATAGTGGAACTGAGTCTGGGCAGTACACCTGAAGAGCTGCTGAAAGCCTCTCTGGAAACATGCATCAAGCTCACCGGCGCAACGGGGGGTTCCATTCTCGGTGAGGAGGGTGTGCATCTTCAATTCCTGTTTTCCGATGTTGCCGAACTTATCGGTGTCCGGGTGCCTTTTGACAGCATTGCCGGAGTATCGGTTAAAGAAAGCAAAGTCGTTTACACTTATGCGCCTACTGATAAAAGGCATTTTGATGGCGTGGATGCTCAGATTCAGCATAAAACGAAATATCTCTTAAGTATCCCTATCAGGTCAATCTTAAAATCCACTGGAGCAGACCGTGCAGCTAATAACGCGGGAGCCTTGCAATTGTTATTCGAAAAGAACATCTTTCCGGAAATCGATGTCGAACAGGGCGCGCAGGAATTCACGCTAATCTCGTTTGAAGAAAACAGACCTTTCATGGACCGTCTGAAAGGTATAATATGGATTTTACCAATCGTCGCATTCGGCATGGAAGTAACAAGATTACGTCAAACTTCTTATCAGGCAATCCACGAACTCAAAAACAAGCTAATATCCGGATTGTCCTGGATTAAATATCTTAAGGAAGATATTCGCCAGATGTCCCCGTCAATTCTTAACGATGATAATATTAAGCAGGATTTTGAATTATCGGAAAGCGCAATCAGGGAAGGCGCCAACCTTGCCAGAATGTATCTTGAATTTACAAACATATATAATCCCCATTTTGCACCGGTAAATATTAACGATGTTTTGGCGGAAACTGCCGAGTCGGTAAAAGCACTTGCTGTCGAACTCAAAGCTTCAAATTTCACCATTGAGCTTGACCTTGACAAGAAGATCGGCTTAAAAAATCTCGACGCGTCGCAACTGAAAATGGCTTTTTTCAACCTTTGTAAAAACGGAGTAGAAGCGCTTGTCGAGCATAATATTCCCGATCCCGGAATCATGATTTCTTCGTCAGCACAAAACGGTCATACTGCTGTTACAATCAGCGACAATGGCCCCGGCATACCGCGGGAAATAGCTAAAAATCTTTTTGTGGCGTTCAAAACGAAAAAAGAAGGAGGCACCGGCCTCGGACTGGCCATCACGAAAAAAATTATTGACGTGCATGGTGGAACGATAAAGTGTAATATAAGCAATAAAGGAACCTCATTTACCATTATACTTTAGTATAAAGGAGATTCATCATGATAGATAAGCCTATTGATATTACATCTTCTGAAAAAGACGACTATTCGAAACTTCTGGAATCGATCAAACGGAATATGGACCCGAAAAAAAACACCGTCCTGATTGTGGATGATGAAAAGGGCATCAGAATGAAGATTGCCCGGGATGTTAAAGCGTTTGATCCATCAGTCGTTGTTTTCGAAGCCACCAACGGTTCTGAAGCTTTGGAGACGCTTAATTTCATCCGTGCCAAATATCTGCGTGATCCTATTCTTATCGTCCTGGATCTCAACATGCCCGTAATGGATGGCTGGGAAGTTATCAACAGGCTCAAAAAGGAATATGAAAGTAAAGGGAAGAATGCCGGCATTCCCATATTAGTTCTTTCATCAACAAGCGGCGAAAAAAGCAGTTTTTTAAGTAAAAAAAGCGTTCACGAAGGGAAATCCGGCTATACTCCGCTTGTAAGTATTGCCAAAGAAACCTGCATTGATAAAAGTCATTATGACGCGGTTGGTGAAAAAGGTTTTCTGGCGTGGATTGAGATATTCATGGGGAAAGAGTAATCTGAAAATTGCATTGATAACGACGACATCAGCCGGAGCGTAGCGATCGGCTGTATTGCTTTTGTTGGGCATATTATTGATGAAGGTTCCCACGCACTTCTTCTGGTATATGTAGTTTTTGTGGGACGACACCTGTACCCAAGTCAATGAGCTTCCAGTTCTTGCCACCCTTTAACATAAAAATAACAGCATCGTCGGTATTATCAGAGACATCCGGTACAACAACAGCTGAAACCCACCATTGCCCGTTTCGGTCAAGCGCAATCTTGATATCTTTTACTGAAGCAACACGAACGTTTTGACTATTCTCAAAAACTAGTTGTTTGACAGCAGCAACAATTTCTGTTGTCGATGGTTGAGATATTGATTTTTCTGAAAATGATTCAGATGCCTCCTTGGTTAGACTCCTAGTTGTATTTTGTGAGGCAGCAGATTGCTCGGAAGAAGGTCCGCAACATACAAGGTTTAGGATAGTTAATATGACTAATGCAATAACATGTAAAATATTCATAATTTGCATTTGACATTATCTCCAAAATTAAGCCCAACATTGTTTATACAGATCTATGTTAATATTGCACATGCCGACAACTCTTTCGGCATAAACCCCATCGAAAATACTTTATGTCTTATGTCTAATTATATGATTTATAATCATTATCAGCATATTCCCTGTAATTTTTTGGGGATGTTATGCAGATCTGTATAATATCCCCGTTAATTTTTAGAAAGAATGTATCCAAGCTGGATAAATTACTTGCCGAGTCGCATTCAGAAGGATATCGAGGCGGCAAGGAGGAAGCTCCGCATTATATCCCGAATAGCTTTGCTTTCGGGATCAATTCCACTTACGCTTCAAACTTCATCCCATCGGGATTCGTTTTTAGCGAGTGTCATTGATAGCTTCCGCAAAACCTTTCATTGAATTGACAATTGTCGCGTCATCGACACAATAGGCAATACGGAAGTAGCCGGGTCCGCCAAAACCGCTGCCGGGCACGGCAAGAATATTTTTTTTCAAAAGCACTTTGACAAATTCCACATCATTGGAAATCGGACTTTTTACAAACAAATAAAAAGCTCCCTGAGGTTTTACAAATTTGTACCCTGGTTTAGCCAAACCCGCACAGAGCAGATCACGCTTCTTCTGATAAACTTTTACATCAACAGCCACATTCTGAAGCCTGGCGACAATCCGCTGCATCAGCGCCGGCGCGTGGACAAAGCCTAAAATTCGCGTGCACAGAATCAATGCGTTGATTAAGTTGTCCGATTCATGAATCTTCGGATTGACGGCAATATAGCCAATACGCTCGCCCGGTAAAGATAAAGTCTTGGAATAAGAATAGGCCACAATGCTGTTGGCATAAGCCTTCAACACACTTGGCACAACAACACCGTCAAATACTATTTCAGCATAGGGTTCATCAGATACAAGGTATATTGCTCTTTTGTATGCCCTGCCCTTTTCTCTCAATAGCTTGGCCAAATCAGCAATATTTTTTTTACTGTAAACCTTACCCGTCGGATTATTTGGTGAATTAATAATAATCGCTTTCGTTTTTCTGTTTATCGCTTTGGCAATGGCATCAATATCTAAAGAAAAATCTTCTTTAGTTTTTGTATATCTAACAACGCCACCGTAATTTTCGATGTAGAAAGGATACTCGACAAAAAAAGGTTTGAGGACTATGACTTCATCACCCGGATCAAGCAACGCTTTAAAAATAACATTTAACGCTCCTCCGGCACCACAGGACATCACTACATGATTAGCGGACATCTTCAATCCGGATGCTTTGCTGATTTTATCGGCAATTGCCTGTCTTGTCTCCTGATATCCGGCATTCGGTGTATAACCGTGCTTCAGAGGAATGATTTCTTTGGCCAGATTAACGAGCTCGCGTTTAAATTCATCCGGTTGATCTACATTAGGATTTCCCAGACTGAAATCATAAACCTTGTCCGCGCCATATTTTTTCTTAAGAAGGATACCTTCTTCGAACATTTTACGAATCATCGATGATTGCGTCATCGATGATCTTATTTTTTTAGCAATGGTCATTTTTCAAAATTCCGGTTCTTTTGATTTGCACCATATAATTTTATCTCTTAATTCTTAATTTTGATTTAGTTGAATGATTTTAAATCAGTTATGTCTCTTTTTTCTTATTAAAATAAATATTCCCAGTAAAACCAGCACCGCAGGTAATAAATATTCCGTCAATTTGGAAAACTCAATGCCATAAAATTCAATAGCGAGAAATAATGCTCCCGCAATAGTTATAAACCACCCGCCAAAATCCCTAAACCGCTGTATAATTGTGGATATTCCAATAACAATTATTAGTATCGGCCATGTCTGACCAAAATTATAATTTGAAGTTCTACTCACAAAAATCAGTACACCTAAAGTAATTAAAATGAGTCCCCCCGTAAGAATGTTGCGCTTTTCATTTGGCATAATCATCTCCCCCTGTTTATTATTTTTAAATTGGCGGAAGTCTGAACTCCCGCCAATTTGATTTTATGCCTTCTCCGCTAATTTTAAAAATGGTTTGAATAAATCAATGGGTATGGGAAACAAGATTGTTGAATTATGTTCCGCGGCAATCTGATTCAATGTCTGCAAATAACGCAATTGCAAAGACATCGGCTGTGTTTCCATTAGCGCCGCGGCTTCTATCAGTTTCTGCGCCGCCTGAAATTCGCCTTCAGCACTGATAACCTTAGCGCGTCTTTCTCTCTCTGCTTCCGCCTGCTTGGCTATAGCCCGTTTCATTTCTTCGGGTAAGTCAATTTGCTTTACTTCAACCAATGATACTTTGATACCCCATGGTCCTGTGCTGCGATCCAGTATTTCCTGCAAATGCATATTGATTTTTTCCCGTGCTGAGAGAATTTCATCCAATTCCACTTGTCCGCAAACACTGCGCAATGTGGTTTGGGACAGCTGAGAGGTTGCATAGAGATAATTCTCTACATTTACTACCGCCGCATTGGCATCCATAACGCGAAAATACACAACTGCGTTTACTTTAATGGACACGTTGTCCTTGGTAATTACATCCTGTGGAGGAATATCCATGGTGATTGTCCGCATATCTACTTTGACAACTCTGTCAATGCCAGGGATAATAATGATTAATCCCGGTCCTTTGACATCTCTGATGCGACCCAAACGAAAAATAACAGCTCTTTCGTATTCATTCATTATTCGAATTGCTGCGGCCAAAAACATAACCACCAGCACGACAACTACTATCATCGGCAAAGAAAATGTCCCTATCATTAAAATCTTCCTCCTTCTTTTATTAGATATTATTTAATTACTTCTTCTACAACTAAACTTAATCCTTCAACTCTGATTACTTTTACTTTTGCGCCTTTTTTAATCGGTTTTTCGCTTTTTGCATTCCAATATTCTCCTCTGACAAAGACCTTTCCTTCTTCATTGATGTCTGTCAGCATCTCTGTTTCATCGCCGATCATTGACTCCGCACCTGAAAAATGTTTACGCAAATGCGCTTTAACAGCCAGCCAGATAACCACGATGAAGAAACCGGAGACCAATAAAACGGCTGGAATTAGAACCTGAAAAGACAATTTCAGTGCCGGTTCAGGTGTATCGAATAACAGTAGCGATCCCAAGACCAACGAAATTATTCCTCCAACTGTCAACATACCATGACTCATAACTTTAATCTCCGCAATAAATAAAATTACACCAAAAATTATTAATAAAATTCCGGTATAATTTACCGGCAAGGCCGACAAGCCGAAAAAAGCCAGCAACAGCGATATGCCTCCGATTACTCCAGGTAAAATTGCACCCGGCGTGGAAAGTTCAAAATAAAGTCCCGCCAAACCTATTAACAAAAGAATATATGAAATATTGGGATCGGAAATAGCCGAAAGAATACCCTGTCTTGTTCCCATTTTTTTATTGCTGATCATGGCATTTTTTGTCGATATTTTCTTTTTACCCTTAGCCAGTTTAACTTCTCTCTGATCAATAGATGCTAAAAGTTTTTCCACATCGGAAGCTACTAAATCGACCACTTTTAATTTTAGCGCTTCGTCTGCTGTTATTGATTCACTTTTGCGCACGGCTTTTTCCACCCATTCCTCCGAACGTCCTCTGGTCTTCGCAATACTGCGGGCATAAGCAGCCGCGTCATTTTCCACTTTTTGGGACATGGTTTTATCCATGTCTTTTCCGCCGCCAAGACCTATCGCCACGGGATGAGCAGCGCCTATATTTGTCCCGGGAGCCATCGCGGCTATGTGAGCAGCTTGAGTAATAATTACTCCGGCCGATGCAGCGCGAGCTCCGGAAGGATAAACAAAAACAATTACAGGCATAGGCGCATTAAGAATACTCTTGGCTATATCGCGCATCGCCGTGTCCATTCCACCTGGTGTATCAAGTAAAATTATCAGTCCTTCAACGTTTGCTTGTTCCGCATCTTTTATACTGTTGGCAACATATTTCGCCGTCGGAGATGTAATAACTCCATCAATTGTAATGACATTAAACAAAGGTTTTTTTTCATCGGCCCAAGCTCCGAAACTAATGATTACAATCATCGCAATCAATGTATAAATAAACTTTCTGGACATTGTCACACCTCTTCTATTCATTGTTTTGAATTATTAAGGCTTAATTTCTTTCATTATCATCTGGACATCCTCCCAAACTTGCTTTTTAGCTGAAGGATTTCGCAAAAGATACGCCGGATGATATGTCGGCATTAACTTAATTCCTTCGTAGGAATGAAAACGGCCGCGCAGTGCTGATATGGGTATTTCCGTATTCAACAATGTCTTCGCGGCAAAGGTTCCTAAAGCACAGATTATTTTTGGTGATATAATCTGCAGTTGTTTTTTTAAGAACGGCTCACACTTGCTTATTTCATCCGGCTGCGGATTGCGGTTACCCGGCGGACGGCACTTAATTATATTACAAATATAAACATCCTTGCGCTGATAACCCATTGCCTTGATAATATCCGTCAACAATTGTCCCGCCCTTCCCACAAAAGGAAGACCCTGTTCATCTTCATCAGCACCGGGGGCTTCACCAACAAAAACTATTTTCGCTTCAGGGTTACCGCTGCCGAAAACAAGATTCTTTCTTGTTTTGCCCAGAGGACAAAGCTGACAATTTGACATTTCCTGACAAGTTATCTTTAACAGTTCCTCTTGACTTCGCGAAGATGACTTTTCTTCTTTAATTGTTTGTCGTTTATTTCCCCATTCAATTCCCACAGATAAACTATTTTTGTTTATCACCTGTCCTTTCAGCGCTTTAACGGCACCAAGCAATTCCGCCTGTAATTCATTTTTTACCATATCTGAAATAATTTCATCCATTATTTTTTCTTTTTTTTATTCCCATCAATTATTTTCTTTACGCGGTCAAGAATCGCGCCCGCCGCTTCGATTTTGGTCATTTTCCCCAATGATTCTGTTTTCCCTGTACGATCAATTATGGTAATTATATTTGTATCCGTCCGGAAACCGGCACCTTCCTCCCGCAAATTATTGGCGACAATCAAATCCATATTTTTCTTTCTTAATTTTTCCCGGGCATTGGCCAATAGATTTTGAGTTTCCATCGCGAAACCTACCAGTATTCGCCCACCCTTGTTCTTTCCAACTTCAGCAATTATGTCCGGATTATTTTTCAGGTCGAGCGAAAGAGTTTTTTTATCTTTTTTGATTTTTTCTGCAGCCAATGTTTTTGGAGAATAATCCGCAACGGCAGCAGCCTTAATAATTATTTCAGTCTTTCTATAATTATCTATCACTGCCTTATACATTTCTTTTGCGGTGCGCACTTTTATTATTTTTCGCATCGGCGGCAGTGGCAGGTTGGTCGGACCGCTGATTAAAGTAACGTCAGCACCCCTTCTGTGTGCCTCAATGGCCAGAGCATAGCCCATTTTACCTGATGATAAGTTGGTAATAAAACGTACCGGATCCAAAGGTTCCTCAGTAGGACCAGCCGTAATCAGAATTTTCTTTCCTTTTAAATCCTTGGGAGTAAGAAGCGTTTCTATTTCTTCGACAATATCCGCGATATCGGGAAGGCGACCTTTTCCAGTTGTTTTGCACGCCAATTCACCCTGAGCACTTTCCATAACAACATAACCGAGTTTTTTGAGCTTATTTATGTTTTCCTGAACTATGGGATTAGCAAGCATTTTATCATTCATTGCCGGACAAATAAGCGTTGGTTTTTCCTGAGCCATAATTGCAGTGGATAACAAATCATCACCAATGCCTGAAGCAATTTTCCCAATTATATTGCCCGTTGCCGGTGCAATAACAAATGCGTCGGCAAATTCGGCAAGCGTTATATGCGCCATTTCATATTTATCCGCCGGAACAAACATATCTGTATAGACCTGATTCTGCGAAAGTGTTTGAAGTGTTAAGGGCGTGATAAATTCTTTTGCGCTTTTCGTCATGATAACTTTTACCTGAGCCCCTTTTTTAATGAGCGCACGAATTAATTCCGCCGCCTTGTAGGCGGCAATGCCTCCGGTAACACCTAAAACAATTTTTTTGTTCTCCAGCATATCATTAATCTTCCCGATATATTTTTATTCAAACCCCTCTTCCGAAATACAACTGCACTCAATCTATTTGCGAAATATAACAGCGCTTTTCAACAATATCAAGGCATAATTATCTTTATTATCTTCAATATATTTTAGAAAAATTTAGGATTGAACGAACCTTTCTTTTGCGGGTAGATTTGTCTTGCAAAACATCATTAAAGCTATTATAAGCCCCAGACATATCATCTCACACTTTCAGGGGATTATTATGAAAAGATTCAATTTATTATATATCAAAATCTTTATAGCCATTTTAGTTATCGTTGTTCTGGGTTGGTTTTTCTTCGGCAGTTATGTGGAATTAGGAAAACCTGCAATCAAGTTTGCTCAAGATGTCACCGCCATTGGCAGACAAA
>LNQE01000928.1_pt1 | contig 18964 bp, 17 predicted proteins | sample 603111 | NCBI WGS metagenome assembly LNQE01 (sample SAMN04260313, study PRJNA301899) | hydrocarbon metagenome | isolation source: hydrocarbon-contaminated ditch | place: Germany: Bremen | collected 1998
GATGTAGTTATTGGAGGCGCAGTGGATTTTCCTCTGGTGGAACCGATTGTTGCGGGATTTGCCACGATGAACGGGGCATATCGTCCGAAAGAAGGACAACCTGAAGAACCGCCAGTAAAAACAAGCCGACCATTTTCCGTCAACCGCCGCGGGTTTGTAGTTTCCGAAGGAGCGGGTTGTATTATTCTAGCAACGGATGAATTCGCTAAAGCTCACGGGCTTAAATCAAATATTGAAATGGCCGGATGGTCAATGACATCGGATGCCAGTCATTTTGTCTCTCCGAATTTAACAACAGTGCAAAGGTGTATGGAAGAGACTATTGCCAATGCCGGATTGCAGCCGGAAGATATTGACGCAGTCAATGCGCACGCGACTTCAACAAAAATAGGAGATAAGGTGGAGGCCGACGCCCTGCATAATATCTTTGGTAATAATATTCCGCCGGTATCGGCTAACAAATCGCAGCTTGGCCACGCGATGGGTGCTTCCAGTGCTATTGAAGCGATATTTGCAATGGAAGGGATCATAAGAGATACATTGCTGCCCACAATTAATTATAGCCCCGATAGAGAAATTGAAATTGACTGCGTTGCAGAGGGTGCAAGAAAATTAAAACAGGAGTTTGTTCTGAAAAACGCTTTTGGATTTGGTGGATGTAACTCCTGTATAATCTTGCGCAGGATAGAATAAATGATGTCATTGCGAGACGACCCTTGGTCGGTGTGGCAATCTTAATAATTAAGACTTCTCCTTTCAGTCGAAGTGACATATACATTATAAAAGGTAAGTTATGAAAGCTCCCAAGAACAGAAAAGTCTTTGTTGTCGGTTACGGCGCGGCTACTCCGCTGGGTAGTACTTTTGAAAAGACATGGAGAAGAGCGGTTAAAGGTGAAGCAGGTTTTCGCAAAGTAACCCGCTGTAAAGTCGAATCCGCCTGCGATGTAGTCGGAGAAATACCTGACTGGTATCCGCAGGAGCTTGATTTTACCGACGCGAAAGAAATTTATAATTGGAACGCGGCATTTGTCATTTTAACCATGGCAGTCTGCAAAGAGGCTTTGCAAAATTCCGGGATTGAAGTTGATGCGCAAATTGCGCCCAGGATGGCGTGTCTTATCGGTTCGGCACTTAACGGTTCCGACGCGTTTCGTGTCGCGGTTCACGATTTGGAACACCGCGGACCTCTGCGCGTGAGTCCATATCTTTTGCCTAATTTGTGCGCGAATCTTCCTTCCGGCAAAGCGGGAATGCTGTTAAAATTTACCGGTCCGATTTTTTCACCACAAGGTGCGTGTGCTTCCGGAAATCATGCTATGGGCATCGGAGCAAGAATGATCAGAGACGGTGATTGTGATTTTGTTCTGGCCGGAGGCGCCGATACTCCCATTTTACCGGAACTTATTCACGGCTTTGCCAATATGAACGCCACGATTAAAGTTAATTCCAAAGACCGCGCTTATGATAATCCGGCATTGGCATCGCGTCCTTTCAGTGTTGATCGCAGGGGATTTGTACTGTCGGAAGGTGCTGGCGTTGTTGTTCTGGCGGCTGAGGAAGTTATGAAAATGTACGGGCTTAAACCAAAAGCCGAAATTCTGGGTGTTGGGTGGACATCGGATGCCCATCATTATACCAGTCCTAATATGCCGACTATTATCCGGGCCATTCGGGAAACTATCGATGATGCCGGTTTAAAACCTGAAGATATTCAATATATCAACGCGCACGGAACTTCCACACCCAAGGGCGACAGCACGGAAGTAAAATGCCTGAAGGAAGTATTCGGTAAAAAAATAGAAAAAATTCCGGTTTCCTCGAACAAGTCCCAGCTGGGACACACGCTGGGGGCGACCGCGGCCATTGAAGCCGCTTTAACTATTGAAGGAATGAAAAAAGGTATAATCCTGCCGACGATTAATCATATACCTGATCCCGAATTTTCCGATATTGATGTCGTTCCTAATGAAGCCCGCAAACAAAGATACGATATTGCTCTTTCCAATGCTTTTGGATTTGGCGGAACAAATTGCTGTGTAATTTTCAGAGGAGTATAGAAATGAGACCCAAACCTTTTAAACCTGAACTATACAATAATGATGAACGTTACGTACGTGATCTTACCACAGGTCTTGTCTGGCATCGCTCGGTGTATAGAGTTTTGTATATTGATACGGATCGTTCTCAGGTGGTTTATCATTCCAATTACCTTCGTTATTTCGAATTCGGCCGGACGTCGCTAATGCGCGATCTTGCTTATCCGTACAAGGAAATAGAACAAAGCGGTTATGTCTATCCTATTTTTGATATGGGTATCAGTTTTTATCAGCCTCTTTATTATGATGATTTGATGTATATTCACACGCGGCCGGTCAACCTGGAAAGAGTGCGTTTGCAGTTTGATTATCTTATAACGCACATGGAAAAGGGAAAAATAATTTGTACCGGTTTTACCAAGCATTGCGCACTGAATCTTTCGGGCACTCCTGTGGCCGTGGATCCGAAAACGGTTCAATTATGGAAATCATTTCCGGCTTAAATCATAAAAAAAGATATTCTTGTAATATCGAGATACATTCCTATCTAAGAGATCACTATCTGGAAGGTAATGTGATTCTGCCCGCGGTTGAATTTCTTATTGTTTTAGCTAGAGGGGTAAAAACTAATTTTCCGCAAATAGAAATAAATTGTCTGCAGAACGCAGCCTTTTCACGCTTTCTGACAATTACACCGGATATTGAGCGCCAGCCGGTGATTGTTGATATGGAAAATTCCGGAAATGGAATTATTGCGGCATCACTTTTAACTTCCATGAAATCAAAAACAGGAAAAATTAGTCGCGAAGTTGAACACGCGCGGGTGGAGTTTTGCGTAGCTGATACAAAAACATCAATGACGCCTCATACCCATACAGTGAACAAACTAAAAGGGGAGTGTATCAGCATACCGTCAGGTACTATTTACCGTGAACTGGTTCCCTTCGGAACTGCTTATCGTAATATCGTTGGTGATCTATCGGTTTCTTCTGAAGGTGCGTTGGCGTATGTTTCCGGTGGAAACCATGAAATCGATGAAGATTTGCTTGGTTCGCCTTTCCCCTTGGATGCGATAATGCATGCAGCCTGTATCTGGAGTCAGCGCTTTGCCGGTATTGTTTCTTTTCCTGTGGGATTTGAAAAAAGAATAATTTATCAGAAAACAAAAAAAGGAGAAGAATATCTGGGACGGCTTGTTCCTGTTAATAGGGTCAAGGATATATTGATATTCGATGCATGGATTTATAAAGATGATGTAATGTGTGAATATATTAAAGGTCTTAAAATGAGGGATGTTACGAAGGGACGAATGCGCGTACCCGAGTGGATTAGAATAAGTATTTAAACAACCGAACATTAATCTGAGTTGGTGTTGTCATTCCTCGTGAAGGCGGGAATCCAGGAATTATTTAAATGCTGGATACCGGATCAAGTCCGGTATGACAAATAAAAATAAAAGGATAATAATGGGAAAAGCATTATTAATTTTTCTTTTTTCTTATCTTGCCGGGTCTATAAATTTTGCCATTATTTTTTTTAAACTAACCGGCAGGGAGGATCCCCGTCTGAGCTTCAGCGGTAATGCAGGAACTACAAATGTTTACCGTCAGGCAGGAATTGTATGGGCAGCATTTATTTTCTTATTGGATATTGGAAGGGCAATAGCTGTAGCGGCTATTGCAATTTATTTTTTGGAAAAACAAATGCTGCCATGGGCTGGTTTTTTTCTTGTTTTAGGAAACAGTTTCCCGTGTTTTCATGGTTTTCATGGCGGTAAAGGAGTGGCCAATTATTTAGGTTTTACGCTTCTTGTCGCGCCATGGGCTGCGCTTGCCTCGGCAGTAATCTGGCTTATTGTTTACGGGATTGTCCGGATTACTTTTATTGCTTCGTTTTTTATGGTTTTTACTCTGGCTTGCGGACAGGCTTTAATCAATAACTGGCAATTTACCGCGGTGTCAGGAGCGTTGGCCACTTTTCTGCTGATCTTCTTTAATCACAAAAAAAATATTACGAACTTTTAAAAAAATACTTATAAAGATTCTGATTAAGCTCTGTCATGAATACGCACAATGGTTTGCAGAGATTCCTGTCGTTATAATTATATATTATTCTTTTCTGAAAAAGGGAGTATACTGTTCAAACATAAATGCAGAATATAAAAAATTTCTGCCGGTTTATTCAAACATTACCTCAACACTTGAAAGGAGGAAAGTATGAAAAAGTTCGGTGCGGAGTTTTTTGGAACATTCTGGCTGGTTTTAGGCGGGTGTGGCAGTGCTGTTTTAGCTGCCGCATTTCCCAACGTTGGTATTGGTCTGCTGGGCGTTGCGCTGGCCTTCGGTTTAACAGTGCTGACCATGGCCTTCGCGATTGGACATATATCCGGTTGTCATCTGAATCCGGCTGTGTCCTTCGGGCTTTGGGCCGGTGGCCGTTTCCCTGCCAAGGATCTTATTCCTTACATCATTGCCCAGGTTCTGGGTGCAATTGTCGCGGGCGGAGTTCTTTATCTCATTGCCACGGGCAAGGCAGATTTTACTTTGGCATCAGGTTTTGCCTCTAACGGTTATGGAGAACATTCGCCGGGAGGTTACTCTTTACTGGCAGCGCTGATTACGGAAGTTGTTATGACGATGATGTTTTTGCTTGTCATAATGGGTGCGACCGATAAGCTTGCGCCTCAGGGATTTGCGCCAATCGCGATAGGTCTTTGTCTTACGCTGATCCATCTGATTAGTATTCCGGTAACTAATACTTCCGTTAATCCGGCTAGAAGCACGGGTGTGGCTCTTTTTACCGGAGGTTGGGCAGTTACTCAGTTATGGCTTTTCTGGCTTGCGCCCATTGCCGGCGGTATTCTGGGTGCTTACATTTATCGCCTTATCGGCTCCGGTGAAGAATAATATATAAAAGGCCGGGTAACAGAAATAATTCTTGAAACCCAGCCTTCTTTAAAATAATTTTTATTTGCTTGCCATGAATGTGAAGTGGCAAACGTTTAACCGTTGAGTCTTTCGTTGAATTCTTCAGGTGTGAAACTGTATTCCTGCGTTCCGTAACTTTCTACGGCAAAAGAAGCGCAAACACTGCCCATTATCGCGCTTTGTTCTATATCTTTGCCGCGGGCCAGCCCGCTGAGGAGACCGCCACGGTAAGAATCTCCGGCGCCTGTCGGATCTACGACCTTCTTTGGTTTGAAGACGGGAATAGCAATTTCACTATATTGTGTTGACACTTGTGAGCCCTGCTCGCCTAAAGTGGTAATGATTGTGCCGGCCATTTTTAGTAAGGCCTCTTTATATAAACCGGTTTTTTTAATAATCAGACTAAGTTCATAATCGTTGACTATTAACAATCTACATCCTTCTATAACCTCGATCAGGTTTTTGGTATTCCACATGGGCAAAGACTGTCCGGGATCAAAGATATAGTCGATTCCTTTGGCTTTGCAGGCGCGCGGATAATTAACCATATCATCGAAATTGCCGGGAGAAACGATAACTATCGTATTCTGTGGATTGAATTTGTCAAAGTCCAATGTAGATTGGTACTTCATCGCTCCGGGATTGAATCCCGTTATTTGATTATCAGCGCGATCAGTTGTAATATACGCGCCGGCTGTAAATTCATCGGCGATTATTTTTATGCCTTCCGTGGATATTTCATTTTTTGCAAACCATTTAAAATATTTGTGGTAATCATGGCCGATTGTTGCATAGATAAGAGGATTTTCACCCATTAACTTGAGCGCATAGGCGATATTTCCCGCTGTGCCACCGTATTTTTCTTTCAAACCATCTACCTGAAAGCAGACATTAAGCATGTGAATTTTGTCAGGAAGAATGTGATCGGAGAAGTGTCCGGGGAAGTCCATAATCCTGTCATAAGCAAGAGAACCGGAAACAATGATATTCATAATTATTGACCTTTAAACATAGTTTTTTATGTAAATTCTTATTCTAAAAAATATAGGTAATATTAATATTTGTGTCAATGCTATTTTACGCTGATGTATTAAGGCTGTTTCTGGCTGATTATTTCAGCCGCAATATTGCGTACATTATCCATTGCGGTTTTATGATCAATGGTAAGTAGTTGTCTGTCTTTCATAACAATTTTGCCGTTAATAATGCTGGTCTTTACGTCCGCGCCTCTGGAGGCATAGACAACCTGTGAATAGTAGTTATAAAGCGGGGTGAGGTGAGGTTGGTTTATGTCTACTAAAATAATATCAGCTCGTTTGCCTGTTTCAATGGAACCGATAAATTTATCCAGTCCCAGCACCTTTGCCCCTTCGATGGTGGCCATTCTTAAAACAGTTTCTGCACTCATTACGGTGGGATCCATTGATGTAACTTTGTGAATTTTTGCCGCCGAATCCATTTCGCTAATCATGTCCAGATCATTGTTGCTGGCACAGCCGTCCGTTCCCAATCCTACGGTTATGCCTTGACGCAACATTTCGGGAACAGGAGCGACTCCTGATGCCAGTTTCATAGAACTTTCCGGATTATGCGACACCTTGACACCAAGATCGGCAAAAACAGCCATGTCTTCTTTGGTAACCCAATTGCAGTGAACGGCGATGGTTTTTTCGTCCAGTACACCCAGATCATGTAGAAGCTGTACAGGTTTTTTACCGTATCGGTCCATGATAGTATTTGTTTCATCTTTATTTTCGAGCAGATGCATCAGGTATAGAATACCTTTTTCGCGGGCGGCTTCCTTTACCCGGATAAGTGTAGCGGGCGAACAAGTGTAAGGAGAGTGACAAAAATATGCCGGTGTAATCAACGGTGTATGTGATTGCCAACGGTTTACAAAGCGCTCGGCAACGTTCATCATTTTGTCGGCCTTGGCCTCATCCGACATGAATATATCGGCGAATCCCTGGGATACGACGGCCCGCATTCCGATAGCGCTGATCGCCTCTGCAGTGGTATCTTCAAAAAAGTAGCCGTCACAAAAAGTTGTCGTGCCGGAAAGAATCATTTCGGCCATAGCCAGCATGGCGCCGTCGTAGATCATTTTTTTATTGACGAAACGCATTTCCGTCGGCCAAATATGCTTGCCCAGCCACTCCATTAGCGGCAAATCATCAGCCATACCCCGGAAGCAGACCATCGGTATATGGGTATGTGTATTGACTAATCCGGGCATGACGATGCATCCGGATGCATCAACTGTTTCTTTTGCCCTGAAGTTGGAAAATCCGTGGTCATTATTTCGTCCAACCGCAGAGATTTGACCGTCTTTAATGCCAACCAGGGAATCTTCAATTATTTCCATTCCGGCAGACATTGTCACAAGCATTCCACCGGTTATTACTATATCCCAGTTATTTTTTTGCATGAGCTAATCCAAATCCCCCGTGAAAGCTCGACAACAGCAATACGATATGCCGGAACTATCTATGTCAAATTTTTTCCACTGCTTTTGATACTGTAATAGTAGCGGTTTTGCTTCCGGTTATATTACAGGATACTGTTGCCTCCAGCGTATCGCCAGCTGAAGCGCTTACTTTATAGGTGTAAGTAAATGGGACTTCTTTTGGCTGGTTGTCATATTTGTTCGTACTTACTACCGCCGAGTTTTTTTTGATTTCAACGGTTTTAATATGATGAAAACCGGGGAATGGTGATTTGTGAGTTATTGTTACTGCCAGGGTTTGCGCGCCGGCATCATATTCGATTTTTACATCTTTCGGCGCGTCCGCATAAGAAATTTGCGGTGAAAAACAAAAAGCCATTAAAGCAAATAAAAACGCACAAAAGACACCTGTTGAAATTACGGATTTCTTTTCCATGGTAAACCTCCTTGTTAAATTAAAATTTGGATTGTTTAATATTAAATTTATTTATTCACTTTGCAATATTATACATTGAAACATTAAATGACAACAAAAATTAATTTGTTGAAAAATTGCATCCGATTGGCTAAGTTAGGACATCCAAAAGCTGGAGGTGTATATGGATGCATTACTTCTCGCCCGTATCCAATTCGCTTTTACTGTTGGTTTCCATTTTCTGTTCCCGGCTATGACGCTGGGTACAGCTCTTATCATCCTCATCTCGGAAACGCTTTATCTTATTAAAAAAGATGAAACTTATAAAAAGATAACTGATTTTATGGTTAAGCTCCTGGGCTTGATTTTTGTGATTGGCGTGGCGACCGGAATTGTTATGGAATTTTCCTTCGGTACAAACTGGTCCGGCTATTCACGGGCGGTGGGAGACATTTTCGGACCGATATTGGCTGCTGAAGGCGTGATTGCCTTCTTTCTGGAATCGGTCTTTCTAGGGGTGCTTCTTTTCGGCCGCAACAAAGTATCTCCCAGAGTTTATTGGTTTTCCGCTTTTCTGGTTTTTATCGGCGGTCATCTTTCCGCCTTCTGGATAGTTGTTGCCAATTCCTGGATGCAAACTCCGGCAGGTTACACTATAAATGAAGCTGGAAAAATTGTTTTGGGAAATTTTAGCGATGCCGTTTTTAATCCTTCAACAATCGTCAGGTATGTGCACACCATCTTGGCATCCTGGGTGACGAGTGCGGTCATGCTGGCAGGTGTTGCCGGATATTATGTCAGAAAAGGGCTGCATGGTGAGACTGCTAAAATGATGCTCAAAATCGGCATCATTTTTTTTGCGCTTACGCCGCTTCTCCAATTGGGAGCGGGTCATGCTCACGCAATAAAAGTCATTGATATGCAGCCGGAGAAGGCGGCAGCAATGGAAGGCCATTTTAACACGATGAAGGGAGCTCCCATCTACGCTGTGGGGTATGTTGATGAACAAAACCAGAAAACCTATGGAATTTATATCCCAAAGGGTTTGAGTTTTTTGTACAACTTTGACTGGAACTCGGAAATAAAAGGATTAAATGATTTTCCGAAAGAAGATTGGCCGCCGGTGAACTTTGTGTTTCAGAATTATCATATCATGGTGGCCGCCGGTATGCTGATGATTGCTCTGGGACTGCTGGGCGCGTATCTGCTCTTGAGAGGCAAACTTTATGAAAATAGATTTTATCTTTTCATCCTGCCTTTTCTGATACCTCTGCCGCATATTGCTCATGAAACAGGATGGATTGCAGCGGAAGTGGGCCGCCAGCCATGGATTATCTATAAGCTGATGAAGACGTCTGATGCCGCGTCAGTGGTAGTCTCGGCGGGGCAAATAACATTCAGCCTGATTATGTTCTTTCTGATTTATCTGCTTCTGGCGGCAATGTTTGTAAAAATATTTCTGAAAATTGTCCAAAAAGGTCCGGCAGCGTAATTATTGTTGCTGTTCTGTCATTCTCGCGAAGAGACTGTGTCGTAATTAATTTATGCTTTATCGTCGAAAAAAATGGCTCGTTAAAATTGCTTACAACAAACTTTTTTGAAATTTTAATGGTAAAACCTCTCCTAAAAATGAGCATTTTTTCTTCTTTTGCTAATTGTGACACAGTCTCCGAGCTAGGTAATGACAAAGATGAAGATTAATTAATATTACATTATTTAAAAGTTAATTGTCGGAGGGATAGATGGAAAACATACAGAATTTTCAAGTGCTCTGGTTTTTTCTAATTGTTATATTGTTTGTTGGCTATTCACTTCTGGATGGGTTTGACCTGGGCATCGGTGCGCTACTGCCTTTTCTCGGAAAAACAAAAGAAGAAAAAGACATACTAATAAATTCTATAGGTCCGGTCTGGGACGGCAACGAAGTCTGGCTGATCACCGGCGGCGGTGCTTTATTTGCGGCTTTCCCTCATGCCTACGCGACAGCCTTTTCCGGATTTTATATCGCAATGATGATGGTTTTATTTGCCCTGATTTTCCGGGCTGTTTCGATGGAGTTTCGTGCCTATGATGAAGGGCGGGCTTTCGTTTGGGAAAAAGCTTTCTTTGCCGGCAGCTCTCTGGCGGCTTTATTGTTCGGTGTGGCGCTGGGTAATGTAGTTTACGGCGTGCCGTTGGATAATAAAATGGAATTTACCGGAAACTTCTTTACGATGCTTCGGCCGGTACCGCTTTTATTCGGTGTCACCGGATTTTTTGCCATTCTTCTACAGGGCGCCACTTACGCCGTAATGAAAACAGATGGAAAATTACAGGAAAGGGCTTTTCGCACTGCGAAGATTATTACCCTTGTTAATTTTGTAACCGCAACAACGTATTTTATTACCATTGCCTTTACCTTTCAAGATATCCTTTACCATTGGTTATTCTATGTGGCAATTTTATGCACATTGTTATGGCTTACGGAGATTTTATTTTCCATTAAAAAGAGACATGACTCTGCACCGTTTTGGGAATCTTCATTTGCTTTCATCGGGCTATGGCTTGTTGTAGTGGCGGTTCATTTTCCGAATTTAATCAGGGCAAGCAATGATCAACTTTTGAACATAACAATTTACAACAGCTCCACCGGACTGCAAACGCTTAAACTGATGAGTGTAATAGCTTTGGTCGGAATGCCGGTAGTGGTTGTCTATACAATTTTTGTTTACCGTATTTTTAAAGGGAAGACGAAGATATCCAGTCACTACTGAGATTAACGCAAATTATTAAAAGTTTGACGCATTGGATACGCTGAAAAACAGCCCCTTAGTTCACACCTTCCCCAGAATATCCAGGATAGTCTCTATAAGTATTTTTGTACGTACCGGTTTGGGCATTATATAATTGTTCCCTATTTTATTTTCGTCATGGTTTACGATATCGTCATTCGTTGCCAGCGCCGTAACAAAAAGAATGGGAATGCCCGCTGTAGTGATATTTTCTTGTAAGGCAGCCGCAACATCCTCGCCGGGCATGTCCGGCATGAAGAGATCAAGCAGGATAATATCCGGTATTTCATTTTCAGCCAGTTCTATTCCGTCTTTGCCGTTTGTCGCAACTAATATATTAAACCTTCCGTCACGCGTAAGGTTTTTCTGAACGAAATAACAAAAATCAACTTCATCATCAATGATCAACACCCTTATTTTTTCTGACAAATTACACCCCCGCTGTATTAGTTGTTTTAATTTTGGGCTGAAGTTTTACAAAAAAAGTAGTTCCTTTGTTTTCAGTGCTTTCGACATCAATAGTGCCGATTAGTCTGTCCATGATCATGTGGGCAATGCTCAAGCCCAGTCCTGTTCCTTCATTAGCGGGCTTAGTCGTAAAAAACGGTTCAAATATTTTCGTCATGTCTTCCTTTGCGATTCCTTTTCCGGTATCTGATATTTCCACAACAATCATTTCATGCCCGATGCTGAAAAAATCATCCGGTAAGGGGCCGGTTTTATAACCTATGTCAGTGACTAATTGTTTATAGGCGCGAACCGTCAATTTCTTTTCCTTGCTCTCTTTCATGGCATCAATCGCATTATTGACAAGGTTTAAAAATACTTGTTCCAGCATGTTGTTATCACCTGCCACTTCCAGCGAATCGTTACCGTAATTGCGTTGCACGATAATACCGTTTTTTTGAATTGTTTTTTCCGCAAGTGCCAGAACATTGTTAAGTAACGGATAAAGGGGAATTCGGGTGATCTTGTATGACGATTGTCTGGCAAATGACAAAACATTCTTAATTATGTTATCTGCCCTATCAGCAGCCTTAATAATTTTTTCTATAGAGTCCTGAATCTGTTGATTGTCAGGTGGAAGGTTGTTTTCCAGATCATCTACCCCCATATAGATGATCTCCAGAGGATTCCTGATTTCGTGTGCAATACTGGACGCCATTCTTCCCAGAGCAGCCATTTTGTCTTTTTGTATTAATTGGTCCCGTGTTCTCCGCAATAATTCGACTGTTTCGTTTAATTTTTGTTCTTTTTCCATTATGTCGGTGATGTCTTTTGAAATTATACAGACTTCGAAAACATCGCTGGTCGATGGATCCCTTATCGGACTTAAAGTGTGAGCGAACCACTTACCATGATTTTTATCATAGGATTCATAATGCACCGTTTCATTATTCTTGTAGACCGATCTTACATAATTCAATGTTTTTTCTGTTTCAGCTTCATCTTCATTATAAAGCTTTGAAATCGTTAAGCCCAGAAGATTATTTTCATCCTGATATCCGTAAAATTTAACTAATTTCTGGTTGGCAAATAAAAACTTTCCGTCATAATCGACAATACACATTAAAACATCGGTAGCCTGGACAATTTTTTCGTATCTTTCTCTTGCTTCAATAATTCGAATGTCTTTGTCTTTCAACCGCGTTGTTATGAGGAATCCATAAAAAACAGCGATAATAATGATGAACGGAATCTGGATCAAATAACTTATTGCGTCAGGACCGGTCAACAGTCCTCTTTGATATAACAACCAGCCATAGACGAAAGAATAGAAGAGAGTGTTTATCATCAGGTATCCGAAATTGGAACTCATGGTTGTCAGTGAAATGATGAAAAAAAACATCAGATATAATTCTGACCCTATATATCCGGAAACATAAATTCCTGCCGGCAGCAATATGCTGTCAGATAAAATAAATCCGTAAAAAATCTTATCATCATAGAAATATCTATCCGGAATGTAGGCGACAATCAAATTCGTCAACAGGTAAGCCGCAATAAAAATATAGCCATAATTTCCCCATTGCTTGCCGGTGGAAGGTGAAAGAATGATGAAATAAGAAGTTATGACTATGACTGCAAGGCGTATAAGAAAGACCGTTTTTTTTCTGGTAAGTGGCTCGGCCATTATTACCTCTTTGGTGAAGGTTTATTTTGTTAGGTTACATTATAACATGAAAACAATTATTTTGTGAGTAAATGAAAGCAAGAAATAAAAAAACTTTCGTGTATTTATAAGCAAACGAATATACTTAATTTTGAAAATGTATTTATAAGCTATTTTATACGTCTTGTTTTTTCGGCTGATATATAAAGTAAAATAAGAATATTGAAATGAAAGCCAGAACGCCGAAAATAAGAAAGGCAAGCTTATAAGACCCTGTGTTATCGAAAATTATCCCGGCCAGAGGAGGAGCTACAAATCCGGCGACTGCATTGGAGAGAAAAAGAGTGGAATATATTGTTCCCATTTTTTCCGTTCCGTAGTGGTTGGCAATTTCAGCTGCATAAAGAACTAGACAGGCTCCATAATTAACCCCGGCGAACACCACGAAGAAAAAGAAAGTCAGGTCATTATTAACTGCGAAAGCCGCGGCAAGGCAAACAATGGCTGTGCTGATCAATGATAAAAGTATTGCTTTTTTCCCCTCCAGAAGGCCGCCTAAAACTCCCCACCCTATTCTACCTACAGCATTGGAGAGTGCCAGAAGACTGACAGCTGTTCCAGTGACAATTAAACTCAAGTTTAAAGAAAGACCAAATGGCTTGATATTGCCGATAGTCATTAATCCAATACACAGGCAGGGGAAGATACCGCATAAAAGCCCCCAGAAGTTACGGTCTTTAAGAAGTTCGATTGTTCTGATATCAGCGGTTGTCGATTTGTAATCTTTTTCCTGAGGCGGATTCTGTAAAAACATGGCTGCGAGAGGTACAATGACTAAAAAGACTAATCCCAGATATTTAAATATGGTCAGCACGTTTACCTGATGAGCCAATAAATATTCGGCGATTAAAGAGATAATAATCGGGCTGCCTCCGTATCCGGCAACGACTATACCGGTTGCCAGACTTCTATGTCGGGGAAACCATTTTACCGAGCAAACGATGGGGCAAACATAACAGATACCTACACCAATAGCAGCGCAAAAGCCGATGAGTGAAAGCAGGGCGTGGTATGATCCGCTGGAATAGCCGGCCAACAGATAGCTGCTGCCCATGATAATACCGCCTATGAAGACAGGAATTCGTGGACCAAAACGATCCTGAATGCGGCCTCCAGCAAAAATGCACAAGGTAATTATAAGAGAACCAATGCCAAAAATAGTTTGTGTTTGTGTAATGGAAATACCAAAGGACTGTTTTAAAGCGGGGACAAAAGTGCTCCAGGAATAACCTACGCCCAGACATATTTGAATTAATACAGAGACAGTTAAAATAATATATTTTTTCATAAACCTGATTATAAATTTAAGCCTCTTTTAACAGAGATTAAAGTTTAGGTGGTGATGTGTAAGGCGTTATCAAATATTTTTTGGCTTCTATCCTGGCGGCGCCTTCTCCACCTTCTACTTCCAGTGCCTTATAATAACATTCTTCAGCCATATTCCTTTGTTTGCGGATGTCGTGAATCATTCCCAGGCGTACAAGGGCCCAGACTCTAACCCGTGCGTTGTAAAATGAAACATCCTTTAAAGCATTTTGAAAATATTCAATGGAACGATCATACTCTCCCTGATTGAAATAAATTCTTCCCATTAATTGATTGTAGCGGGATTGAAGTTGGGGAACAAAGGGAGGAACACACGCCTGAATATTTTTCTCAATTTGTCTTGCTATATCGGATGCCTCCTCAAATCGGTGAAGATCGGCCAAAGTACTGCTTAGCGCGAACAGAAAATTATAATTATTAGGGAATCTTTTGTTTAATTCCCGGACAAAAGGTAATGCCTTCGCTGGTTGTTTTTCAAAATTCAAATAATCTGAAGATAGTTCGGCCTGCGCCAGTTCCTTGAGCAAAAACCCCTTTTTTGCTGCCAATTCCAGTTCCTGAAGCCCTTTCTGATGACTTCCGGGAACAATAAGCGATGAAGAAAGGAAACGAATGATGCCAGAGACATGTTTGAGATGATAATGGAATAAACCCATTAGGAAATAAGTGTCATAATTTTGGTTCCCATTCACTCCTTTTGCTTTTTCCAAATAATCCCATATGTTTGAAGTTTCCTGCGCCAGAATGAAATAATGTTTTTGATTAATTGCCCAATGAATTTTAATAATTTTAGCCAAAGCTATGGCAAAGTAAGCCTGATTGTCCTGAGGATTAGTTTTGATCCTTTTTTCACCTTTGGCGAAAGACTCCTTTGCATAATTTAGCATAGCCTCCTGATTTGCATCTCGATCCTTTGTATTAAAGCTCATTTCAGAAAAAAACCAGTGAAGGACTGCGAGAAAAGCGTATCCGGTAGGATTTTCCGGCTCGAGTTCTACAGCCTTTTTGATGCAGGCATAAGCGTCGGCTGTTTCCAGATTGAAAGCTTTGTCAATTCCCTGCCGCAGATATGAATGAAAGGACGCGGGCTGCAGTTCCGTTGCATTCGCATTAATCTCAATAAGAAAAACTGGAAACAATGAGCAAAGAACAATAAATAGGTTTCTGGGTGTTATTATTTTCATGGGCTCAACTTTTTTTACGGGTGTTTTAGTCATATAGATAAAGGATGACCTTAGTCAAGAAATATTCGTTAAAGCCGGTTGACGAAATGTAATTATGTTGATAGATAATAAAAAAAAGGGGTGGTCCGGTACATGCCGGATCTGAGATTATACCCGTTGAACCTGATCTGGATAATGCCAGCGGAGGGATAAGATGCTGTTTCATTCATAACCCTTTCTGGACAGATAAAACGGAAAGGGTTATTCTAGTTTTAGTAAGGAAGGAATTATGAAAATGACAGCTCAGGAAATTTACAAGTCAATCGAATCAATCCGTAGTCAGGCACCGGTAGTACATAACATAACCAATTACGTGGTCATGAATAATACAGCCAATGCCCTGCTCGCTATAGGCGCTTCTCCGGTTATGGCACATGCGAAAGAGGAAGTAGAAGAAATGGTCAATATCTCCTCCGCTCTGGTCATTAATATAGGCACATTGAGCGAACATTGGATATATTCCATGTTTAAAGCTGTCAACCAGGCCAGAAAAAAAGGCATTCCCGTTATTCTGGATCCGGTCGGCGCCGGAGCAACCGCCTATCGCACCAAAACAGCCAGAGAACTTATTGGTGATGAACCGCCGACGATCATACGGGGTAATGCTTCGGAAATTGCGGCTCTCTATGACGACAAATCCAGGACGAGAGGTGTGGACAGCGCGTCATCTTCAGAAGCGGCAATTGAAATAGCGCGAAGATTAAGTGAAATGCACAAATGTGTTGTCTGTGTCAGCGGAGCAACTGATTACGTGGTCAGTAAAGAAAGAATTATGAAAGTTAGAAATGGTCATTCATTGATGACAAAAGTTACCGGATTAGGTTGTACGGCGTCAGCTTTGTGCGGTGCCTTTGCTGCGGTGGAAAAGAATTCTTTTGCTGCGACGGTTAAAGCTATGGCGGTTATGGGCATTGCCGGAGAAATGGCAACCGCTGCTGTCACAGGTCCGGGCAGTCTGCAACTGCATTTTTTGGATTGTCTGTATCGTATTTCGCAAGATGACATTGCTAAACGTTTGAAGGTTGAGAATTAGCTATGCGCGGATTATATCTCGTAACCGATCGTGGTCTGTGCGGTAAAAGACCTTTAGAAGAAGTTGTTATCAATGCGGTTAAAGGCGGTGTTGCTTGTGTGCAACTGCGTGAAAAAGAAATTTCCACCCGTTTGTTCGTAGAAGAAGCCGTGAAAATTAAAAAACTTTTAGAACCGTATAAAGTACCGTTGATAATAAATGACCGCCTTGACATAGCTTTAGCCTGTGGCGCAGACGGCGTGCATATCGGGCAGGAGGATATGCCTTATGAAGTTGTTCGCAAACTTATGGGAACGAGTGCGATAATCGGTCTATCCGTGGAAACATGGGAAGACGTTGTGGCAAGTCAGGGACTCGATATAAATTATATAGGAGTCAGCCCGGTATTTGCCACGCCAACCAAAACGGACACAAAAGGCACTTGGGGATTGGACGGTCTTGCGAAAATCAAAGCTTTTAGTTGTCATCCTGTCGTTGCAATTGGCGGTCTTAATGAAACTAATATAAGAGAAGTTGTAAAGGCCGGTGCTGATTGCGTCGCCGTTGTATCGGCAATTTGCGCGGCTGACCATCCTGAAGCGGTGGCCAGGAGGCTTAATGATATCATTAAGTCTGCTTTGTGCCAATTCTAAATCAAAGCGCTATTTTTGTTGGTCCCGATTCATCGGGATTGTCGGCTTCCTCAATGTATGTATAATACGTCTCGTCCCCTCCGCCTAGCCGCCTCAATATCATCTTTGATTTAGAAATGGTATTAAAGCAGATAAATGTTATAGCTTGTTGGTAGTTGAGCGATTATTTTCTTTTCAAAAGTTTTTAAAAATCAGTCTTCGGCAGAGCCGGATGCTTTCTGTTTTCTTTTAATGGATTCCAATGCTCTTTTGGCCGCATTTCTTAATTCAACGGTGTAATACCATCTTATGCCCAAAAAAGATTTTGATTCGGCGATTTCCGAAAGGGTTGGTATGGCTTCAGGTGAACCTATATATTCAAGGGCAGCACAAATTTTTTCCTGCAAAGCTGTCTGTTCAATGGGAGTAAGTTTGGGTGGTTTTTTCAGCATATTAAGAAGAGGCATAACTGCTTCAGTACACTTTACCTTGCCGAGCGTTTCAATGATATGGAGCTTGAATTGATTGTCTGCTTGATTCAGCGCCGACAGAAACAACGTTCCCCGCTGCGCTCCTCCTATATGAAAGATGCTTTTCATTGCTTCCACTTGAACCTTATTGTTTTCGTGAATTAAAAGAGGCTGAAGCATATAGGCGTCATTTTCATGGCCGATACGGCCAAGTAAATAAGCCAGATTACGCAAATAATACCACGGCGCATTTTTATGAATTCGTTCCTTAATGACAGGTATAGCACTTTGCCCCATTCCTATAATAAGATGCATAACACGTACACGTTCGTGGCTATCGCTGACATCTCGTACCATATCCAGTAAGTTATTCAGTATGGCACTACCAAATCTTAACAATATTTGATTAGCTTCATTCTGTTTATTTCTTTCGTTGGTGTGATATTCCTTAAAGAGGATCAATCGATTGTCTTCTGACGCAAGATTTCGTATTATTATCGAAGATATTTCTCTCACCGGGTCAACTTTTTTCAGGGCGCCGGTGTTAATATTATAGAAGACATCCAGAATCGGCACTACTTCGGCAAATCGTCCCTGTCGTATGAAAATGTTCAGAAGTCTTAACAAGCTGATACATATTTTTTCATAGGAGGTACTCGCTGATGTTTCCAGTTTGATCCACTCAACCAAGCGATCAGATAAACTTTCCATCAATTCGTTCTGGCGTTCAGGCGGCAGTGATTCGATAATCGCATACAATTTATCAGATGCCCGAGATCGAACTTCGGCATTTTCACTGAGCAGATCGGTGACCAGATTGCCGGTTAAATTTTCCAAGTTGGCAATGCCCGCAGAGGGTTGATCTTTCGTTGCATTATTGGTTTTTAATATGTCCTGTTTGGAAGGCTTTTGATCATTAATATCAAAATCAGAAATAATTTTCTGCTCCTTATCCATAGATATATATACTCTTTCATCAAGATAAATATGCAGAATACTTTTTTCCGCCATAATCTTAGGCAGGCCGCCTTCGTCTTTTAACTCCTCCGGGTTTTTGGAAAGATATTTGATAAAAATTCTAAGTTCTTCTTTTTCTAATCCTTTATCAAAGGAAATGCTTTTGATGCCGAAATTTAGAAGTATATTTAATAAAGCCTTAATATGGGTTTTTTCTCTGTCTTTCTGGTCCAGGTATTTCCCCCAGATTAAAAATCTTCTTTCTGATTCCGCGATGATTAGGGGAGCCTTTTGTTCGAGTATATCAATAAAGCTTAAGTGAAGTTTTTCAATGGTGTTTGCAATTGCCGGACTTGCCGGAGGGTAAAGAATAAAATTTCTTATGGCTGCGTGCATAATACCGAGTGCATCTATCATTTTTATTTGTAGATTTATATCCAGCATTATCTTCTCCAAACAGGAAGTAAGGATAGCACTAGTTAGATAATAAAAAAAGTACAATTATGTGTCAAGGGGAATCACCGTCAACTACAATAGTTTTTATGCTATTCATGAAATTTTTCTTATTTTAAAA
>LNQE01001132.1_pt1 | contig 18892 bp, 19 predicted proteins | sample 603111 | NCBI WGS metagenome assembly LNQE01 (sample SAMN04260313, study PRJNA301899) | hydrocarbon metagenome | isolation source: hydrocarbon-contaminated ditch | place: Germany: Bremen | collected 1998
CCTGATGTTCGGGTTTGAGACGACGTTTGCAATGACCTTCTCAATACCGAGGTTCTCGGTCTTGCACGATCCGCAGATCGCCGCTCCCGCATCGCAGATACCCTGTTCGTCAAGGTGAGAACCCATGGTGACGACGGCCACGCAGCTGTTCGGGTCTCCTGAGTGGAAGTCACCCTGAGAAATCGGCCATCCGCTGGCCGGTGATTTCTTTTCTGCCATGTTTTTTCACCTCACAGTAGTCCAAATACTACGATACCTGCAACGAACAGTCCAATCGCCATGCCGTACCAGAACGCCGTCACGCTGCCGGCAACCTTGAGCACGCCCTCCCTGTTCGGGAACGACGCGAGGAAGTTGCCTTCTGCCGAGAGCATCCCGATGAGATCATCGGTGATCTTCTCAAGCTCCCCCATCCGCTCGAGCACCGGAGCCAGTGACTCGCCTGCACTGGTGAGGATACCCACCATCGGGTCGATCACAAGCCCGTACTCGGGAAGTGCAATAACGAATCCCATTACGCACCACCTTCGGGTTCAACAATCGGCTTTGCATCGAGCCAGGCATACGCATCGCGGCGTGCCTTTTCGATGTACTGCGTGTAGGTGTAGGCCCATCCGATGATTGCGATCAGGAGCGATATGGTTGCCGGAATGACCGCAATGAATGCAAAGGAGATGACGGCGAGCGGAATCATGCTCAGGAACCCGCACTCAGCGGCGAGCATGAGCGTCCGGTCCTGCTGCTCGCCGGGCCCCAGGCATGCATTGAACGAGTGCTGGATGGCAATGCCGCCGAGCATGAAGACGACCGCGATGATGCCTCCGCCGATTAACGACCATGCATAGCTTTCGACGGCAAATCCAAGGAATACCGTCGTTCCGACTGCAAGATCCCCGAAGACGAAGGTGCCTCCGACCATTGCGGTGAACCCCAGCACAACGAGCGCACCGACGACTGCAAGCTCGGTCAGCGCCATGATCATAATCGGGATGTTCATCCGTACGACGTGATTTGCCACAAATCCGGCCATAGCGCCGATGATTGCGGCCACGATGATGGTGACGATCGGTGCGGCGATGGACGCAAAGGGGACTGCCGTAGCAATCACCATCGCAATGACGCCTGAACCGAGTGCTATCATGCCTGCCGACGGCACACCTGTTCCGAGACCGTAGCTGCAGAGGTGCTTGATCGTGTCAGTTCCCCAGACGAGCGCTGCAACTGCAGCAAGCCCGCCGAAGAACGAGAAGAGCTGCGTTCCGGTGAGCACGTTCAGGTAGGTAAGGTAGAGCAGGATCACTGAAGCAACCAGGCTGTAGAGCATGATCTGGTTGTGCGGAATCCCGCCTTCTCCAACTTCAACTTTAACTGTCATGTTCACCACCTCACAGAGCTGCCGGCAGAACCGCGATCAGGAGCACGAACACCCCGGCGATTGCCGACGCAACTGCAGATCCGATGATTGCGCGCGGGAATCGCTTGAATTTCGGGTCGTGCGGCCCTTCGATCGTGCCGCCGATGTTGTATGCCGAGAGCACAGCGTTGATCAGGAAGATCCCGATTGCAAAGACGCCGGCGAGTCCGACGGCGATCGGCATAATCTCCTCGACCGATGCACCCAGGGTCGCCGGCATGAAATCCAGATAGACATCATACATCATCAGGTAGATCAATGTGCCGCCGAAACCGCCAAGCAGCCCTCCAAAGACGCCGCCGACATAGGAGATAAACGGAAGCCCGTGGCCTTCCGTGCCGTGCGTCTTGTATTCAGGGAACGTGTCGCCGGTGATCGGGTCCTTGTCCACCTTGCCTGAAGCAGCGGGAATCCCCATACCATAGACGTAGATGATGTTCACCATCAGCATCGAGATCGCCATCAAAAGCGCACCTCCGATGGCACCGGTGCCAAGCGCGGAAGCATAGCCGGTCTCTGCCGCCCATGCGCCTTTAAAGAGCCCTGCAAGCCCTGCACCTGCAGCGAGCATCGGCACACCGGTGGCAATGCCGGGTACCTGCCCCATTGCCGCGGGCGCCCCGCCGACCGGTACCAAGTGGACGCCGAATGCGACGAGCACTCCTCCGACGATGATACCAATAAGCGCGAGCATGCCGCCCATTGAGATAGCGACAAATGCAATTCCGAGAGATACAAGAATGAGCACCACACCGACGATGATCCCCATGCCGGTGGGTCCCTGTTCGCCTGCCTGTGCCGGTCCGCCAAGTACGCTCATGCTGCTACCTCCTCTTCTTCGTGATACGGCCCGAAGGTGGTCCGCGCGTGTACCTCGACGTAGCGGTCGATCGCCGTGATGATCAGAACAAGGATTGCGCCGACGAGGACCGATCCCCATCCTCCGAGGTACTGCTCAAAGAGCCAGTGTCTCCAGAGCTCAAAGAAGACGATCAGGCCGAAACAGACGCCCGATGCCGGACCGCCGAACTTGGCGGTGAACCAGCCGTTGTCGAGCGAGTTGCGCTCCCCAGCCTCCGCATAGCGGACGATGTTACCCGATGCAGCGATAGGCACGCCAGCGCCGAACTTCTGCGTCTGGTACTGCCGCTCCTTCCCGTAGAACGGGTTGCCCGTTGCCGAACCGGCTGCGCCCAGCGCGATGCCCCAGATCAGACCGAGCAGCGGCAGCGGGAACGGGTGGCCGAGCGCGGCGTTCATCAGGTGACAGATCGTCACTGTTGCAAAGATGGCCACGAATGCGTGCGCCATGGTCACGGTAGTCATCGACTTGAGAATGTCGATATATACCGGCTGTCCGAATTTCGCGAGGCTTGCCGTCCTGCCGAGATACGCAGTCGTCGCGTACACACCCTGTACAAATACTGCGAGAGCACTTCCGAGAACGATTGCAAGCACCGCATTTATCTGCATCGCCATGAATGCCCATGCAATGCCGGCGCCCAATGCAACCCAGAGGCCGTATGCGGGCGGTTCACCGGCAATAGCCTTATTGAAGATCCGGTGAATATACCCCATCTGCGGAGCGAGCTGAACCTGTGAGTTCGGATCGCCCTGCGATCCGATGTTGGATTCAGTATCCTCCGCAGCGCCTGCGATGGTTGCCAAAGCACCTGCCATTGCTGTAATTCCGATGCCAAACACAATGTGTTCCATTCAGCATCCTCCCTGCGTGCAATACGCACCAGAGTTACGTAAGAAAACCTTTGTGGTTCATTTAACAGTTGTTTATGACTTAATTAAAGGTTTCGAAAAGTTTTGCCGCTATTGCATTGAATTTTAAAAATTCGCATAAAATGGTCTTTGTATGCGTGTCAGCTTACTCTAGCGAAAAAAAAATTGAGTTGATCTTACCGGGCCGGTATGATCAGTGAGCGCTCTCCGGCGGGCATGAACTCGCGGATTGCACCCTTTGCGAACTCGCGGCGCGGTTCGGCGAAGTCGAACTTCAGGGCCGGGTCGGCGAAGGTGATCGCCACACGCGGGTCGAAGCACCATCCATCGCCGCGGCCGTAGTGCGCACCGCCGACGATAGCGGCGTACTCGCCCTGGTGGCCGACGTTCATGGCGTAGTTCGGGTAGTTCGGTCCGCGGACCTCTCCCATCGCACCCTCGTCGGGCCGGATGGAGAGCGAGTTGGTCGAACCGCACTGGTCCTGCAGGTCGTAGCCGAAGAAGCCGAGACGCGACCAGCCCTCCTTGTGCAGGAGCATGGACAGGTACCATCCGTTCAGGCCGGCGTTGGAGTTGCCGGTACCGATCGAACAGGTCAGGCCGCAGGCGGCGGCAATGACACCCGCACGCTGGGAACCGCCGAAGTGGTCCTCCATCAGGGTCGGGAACTGCTCGTACTGCTCCATGGCGTTGAGGGAGACCTCGGTTGCAAGGTCGTTGACGATGTCCTGGGAGGCCTTGACCCTGTCGGCGGGGCTCGGGTTCTTCCAGTCGACCTTGTACTTGTCCTTCAGGTAGTCCATGCCGTAGTAGGTGTACTCGTCCAGGATGTTGTCGGTGTATGCCGCGGTCGCGTACTGGGTGAACCCGACACCGCCGGACATGTAGGAACCGAGCCAGATCTGGTCAAAGAGCATCGTTCCGGCAGCGACGACCTCGAGGGACGCCCGTGCGGGGTCGTTGGGGTACTTCCGGTTCGCCTGGATGATGTCTGAGAAGAGGCCGAATCCGATACCGCCGGGCTCGTTCGGGCCGCGGGCACGCCGGGCGGGCAGGTGGGACGCCATCTGGATGACGCCTGCGTGCTTTGCGGCGAAGGACAGGTCGGCGACGGCCGCCTCACCGGCGCACATCCGGTACGCGGCGATGTAGGACATGCCGAGCTGCATCGCAGACCAGCGGGAGGTCGTACCGCCGTCGCACGTCCTGCTGACCGTGGTCGGGATGTGGACTGCCTGCCAGAGGGACTTGCCGACCGCTGCCTTGAGCCCCTCCGCCTGCTTTGCGGGGAAGAGCTTGTCCACGTTCAGCACGAACTGGGGCTCCAGGTCGTCGACGAGTTCGTCGTCGCCGGAGAAGACCTTCACGTAACAGTCGTCGACGAGCGCGGGGGCGGTCTCGACCATGTGCTCCTGAACGACCGCTGCGCCGGGCATGGCGTGGTTCAGGACGTGGAGGTACTCGTTGATCGTCTCGGGGGTGACTTCCTTGCCGAGACGCTTCTGCAGGGTCTGGTGGGCAAGGTCCATTCCGACGATGACCGTCCTGCGGATGTCGTCCCAGCACTGCTGCATGGCGGAGTTGTTGACGAAGTGCAGGTCGTCACCCTCGACAAAGACGCCGGTCGTGCTGACCTCGTAGGTCATCAGCTGGCGCTGGCCGAGCGGGATACCGCCGAGGTGGGCGCGCCTGGGGTCGTACTGGGAGATGCCGCGGTCCATGCTGACTCTGCGCCCCTGCTCGAGGAACTCCATCTTGCGGGGGGACTGCTTCATGTCGCCGAACGTAAAGTAGCTGGCGGTCGTCCCCGTCGGGTCACCGGCGAACTTCTCTTTCAGTGACTTCAGGAAGAGTTTCTGGGTTCTTTCAATTTTCGCCATTTCTCTCACTCCTTTGGCATGAATCCGTATTTCGTTCTCAGCGAGTGGATCCGCTGGACGTATTCGATATATTCTGCATCGTCACGGAAGGGCACGCCGCCGAGCGAGTGGAAGATCGTCGTGTGCGCCTTGAGCCACTTCTCGTCCATCGGCTTGCCGACGTTGACGGAACGGTCGAGGGGCTCGCCGATCTGGTTCTTCACGTACTTGACGAGACCGTCCTCCCCGAGAACGCAGCGCTGGAGCATGTCGAACATCATTCCGTCCTCGCGGAGACGGAGCGAGTGCCCGTGCACCGTGGCGCCCCTGATGCCGGTACGTGCCGGGTCGAAGAGCTCGGTGGTGATCAGGTCCTTCGAGTACTTCTCAAGGTCGCGCTCGCGGCACTCCACGATCTGACGTCCGGAGAGGGTACCCGGGTCGATGCCGCGGAAGCGGTAGCACTCTGCGTAGGTCCTCAGGTAGGGCTGGGACGGTGCGAAGAACATCGAGTCCGTAAACTGGATGTACCTGACACGGTCTCCTGCCTTTGCGCCGTCGGTTGCCGTAACGGCCTTCCGTACCGGGCAGTCGGGCTCCTGCTGCTCTGCGAGCGGCGGGTGGGCGGTCGGGTATGCCGCTCCCGGAGCGCGGTGCCCGAGGATAAGGACGACGTCCTCGTCGGTTACATCACGAATCTTTTCCAGATTGTATCCCGGGTTCATGTACTTGCGCCGATTCTCGGCGACAATCGATGTTCCGGGCCCGTACTGGGGCTTGTATGCCATCTTAATTTCACCTCAATTTGAACTTTTCAATACTCTCATGACTGCGTGAATGACTTCAGCCAGCTTCTCCCGTGGGGGTGTCTGGCCACGCGTGACCCCGCTCACGATCTCCATGACGGTGCCCTTCGTCCGGACCTTGTCCGGCGGGGGCATGACCACGGCGGTCTTGACACCTTCCTTCGCAAGATCCTCATAATCAATCGGTACCTGTGAAACCACTATCGCCCTGATATTGCAGTGCTCGAGGATAAACCGCACCTTCTGCACCACATGGGAACGGACGTTCCCATGGTGCAGGATTGCGACTTTATGCTGCTCGATCTGCGCAATCTCTTTTGGAGTAAGCCCGAAGTACGCTCCGAGGACGTGTCCGGCGACGGGTGAATCGGCGGGGACGCCGCTTCCTGCGTTCAGCACCAGCGTGGTGACGCTGAACTCCGCACCTTCTCTCCGGAGGCCTGAGGTGATATCACAGACAGGCTTTGTTACGTGACGCCGCCCGGGGGACATGCCGACCACTATTACATCCGGGTGGCGGCATTCGGAGATGGTGCCGCGCTGGGCGAGCCCCCCTCCTTTTCCCATTCCCATGCTCTCCCGGCAGTCCACGACCTGGGTTACTCTTCCGATGGGCATGCTATTTTGTTTCCTGAATGATTATCGGCCCTTCTTTCCTGTTCGGATCGCAGAGCCCGAGGATCTGTTTGTCCGCATCCGGACCGTATTTTGCGTAGTCAGTGATGCTTGGCTGTGTCTTCATGAAGCGGCCCACCTGAAACTGGTAGGAATACTCCGTAAAGACCTCTTCGCACGCTTCCCTCATCACCGGGATGAAACTCTCGTCCTCGAGCTCGAGGAGGATCGTTCCGACCTGCACCTGCAGTTCGAATTCCTGGTCGCAGACCTTGATAATTCTCCTGTCAGCATGCGGGTTCGGCTGACCTCGCGCCGGGCCGTACGGGACGGAGGCGGGGATGCGGGGTCCGTGGATGGACATCCGCCGGATCCCGCCTGCCCGTATGAGCCGGTTCAAGAGTGTTTCAGCTGTTGCGGGGCTGAGGAAGCGCACGGGCACGATTCTGCATTGAGGGTATATGGCTTCTGTCATTCGCATCGATGGTTATTTACACACCCTGTGCGATCTGCTGCAGCGGCTTGTTGAAGACATCAACCTGGCCGTAGGTGTCCGCGTAGATCTTGGAGGTGCTTTCTGGTGAGAACATCTGTGTTCCGGCGTCGAGGCAGCAGGCGGCGACCACGCAGGGGATTGCAACACCGGCTGCGTGCCGGGTCACGACGTGGTTGCCGTTGAAGACGCCCGGACCACCGCCGCCATAGATCGAGTGGCTGAAGAACGAGAACCCGACTGCAACACCCATTACCCGGCCCCAGTCACAGGCGGGGAGGCCGGTCTCGTGCTCGAGCAGGTCGTTGAAGTAGAGCAGCGTTGAGGAGACTGCCTGTGCGAACCGCCCGGCACCACAGTTCACCATGGTGGCTGCCATGGTGCCTGCTGCTGCATAGGCGTTCCAGAGCATCGGGTCCTTCGTGTCGTAGTACTGGAAGTATCCGCTCTTCTTGCCCGGCGCAATGACCTTGTCCTCGATTGCACGCTCGACGAGCGACTGGACGACGGTACCGATGGTGCCGGTCGCGCCGTTCTTCTTGACGAGTTCGTAGACCAGGTTGTTGGCGTTTAAGCCCTGGTAGGCGTAGGCGAGGAGCTGGAAGCGCTCGAAGGGACCGATTGCGTTGCCCATCTCAAACATGCCTGCCTGCTCCAGCGTGGACGAGAGTGCCGCACCCTGCATCGCGTTCCGGTTGACCATCATGGTGACGTGGTTTGCCGGGATGTTGCGGAGTGCGTAGCCGAGGCCTTCGTTGTTCTGCGGGATGGACAGAACCGAGGCGACGTTGCCTCCCACCAGATCCATGGTGTGCGGGTAGGTACCCCATACTGCCGTCTTGACCGTCGAGCCGTCGAATATATCGACGTTGAACTCATCGATGAGCGCCTGCGTGGTTGCCGAAGCGGCGCAGGTGATCGCTGCATCGTACGTGGATGCGGCGTCGAGCCTGATCTTCGGGACTTCCACGAGCAGCAGCTTGCCGCCGCCGAACTCTCGGATGTTTGTGTCGTCGCCCTCCTCGACCTGGACCATCTCCTTGATCCTGGCGATCACGGCGTCCTTTTTAGCGACGATCGGGAGATCGAGCTCGCGGCCAAGGATGTGGCCCTTTCCGATCTTTCCGGTCTTCAGTCCGGCCTCGATGCCTCCCAGGTTGACTGCGATCGTCCTCTTGGTGAGGTCGATGAGCTTCCGTGTTGCGGGGTTGACCAGCGGGCTGATCTTCTCAAGCGTGACGCCGCTCTTCAGCAGTTTGCCGGCGTCGTCGTAGAGGTCAATTGTTTCGCTATATTTTGCCATATTTTTCCTCCATTTACCCTCTTTCATGTGTAATACGTTACGGTGACTGAATGCTGAACGCTAAAAGTTCACTGATAGTGGTTGCTATCGCTACTGCACGTCCTCTTGGGACAATGAGATATTAACAATCTCTCCGCATATAAGCATTGCTATCTATATCCATACGGGACATCATAACAGAATAAAAATATTTAATAACTGCAATACGGGGTCTTTTGCCCGCAGTACGGTTTATATTTTTCCGGTGATGATAGTGCAGAATATATAAAAAGTACAACTGAACGGGAATGACAAACAGAAAACGTTATAAACAACTTTGAGATGAACAAAAAATTAGTATTTTTTATAGAGCTTCCCGTACACGGTCTGCCCTTTTCTCTTGCGGTGGCGCTCTCCGGTATCCCCTTCGTACAGGGCAAACCGGCCTTTGACTCCTTCCACTTCGAGATCCACATCCTCGCGGTATGCAAATCCGGGCATCATGACATCGATTGATCCGAAGACGTAGATCTCGCCCTCCACCATCTGTCCTCCCACACGGCTCTTCGCATTGCCCTTGACGACGATCTTGCCGCCCTCCGCATGGGTGCCCACGTGGACATCGACATCGCCGTCGACGACGATCTCCCCGCCGTTCATGTAGTAGCCGATATCGCTGCCGGCATTCCCCTTCACGTGGATCCTGCCGGCCTGCATGCCGCGCCAGTCGCCGCGGTATGCGGCGCCCAGATAATCGCCGGCATCGCCGTCGACGATCAGTTCGCCGCCCTTCATCCCGGTGCCTGCAAACGAAGCGACATTCCCCTTCACGAGGATCCTGCCGCCCTGCATCCATGCACCGGTATACATGTCGGTGTTGCCGTTGACGAGAATCTCGCCTGCGGTCATCCTCATGCCGATGTACTTGACCCGGGAGAGATCGCCGTTGACAACGATCTTCGTCTCGGCCGCTGTCTTGCCTGCGGATCCGGAAAAGGTGAAGTAGTCACCGAGGCTCACCTCGGTGTTGCCGATATGTGCAGGAAGTGCGGCAATCTCGGCAAGGCTCTTCCCTGCAAATGCATCGGGAGTGAGGTTCTCCACCTCGAGATACAGGTCGGGCTGGTTCTTTATTGTTGCTGTAACAGTCTCCATGTTCTCTCCCCTCACTCTGTCGCATCGACCTCGATGACGTAGGGATTCGGCACGTAGTGCCTGCCCTGCACCTCGTAGTTGTTCTTCGTGACGGTGTAGTAGCGCAGGAACTTCTCCTGGACGTCCCGGTTCACCTGCGGGTTCTCGTTCACCTTCGCGTTCACCCAGAGCGTCCGCTTGTTGCCGTTGCTGACGATCTCGCCCTCCTTGATGATCGGCACCCCGGTCTTGAAGAGGTAGCGGGCCTTCTGGAACGCCGCCTCGATCGCATCGGGCGATGTGGGCTCGTTCGGGTTGAGCGCGTAGACCGCCACGTCCGCATCAAGCCCGGGTTTCAGGCTGCCGTACATATCCGCCAGCCCGAGCGCCTTCGCCGGCCCGGCCCGGGTCATGGCCGCGATCTCATACAGCGTCAGTTCCCGGTCGATCCCGGCGATGTGCGAGGCGGCGGCGACCTTCTCCCCGTGCTTGAGCGCGGCGAGCTGCGCATCCCGCGCCGCTTTGGACATCAGCCACTTGATCACCCGCGGATACCGGGTGAACGGCCCGGCGTTGGGGTGGTCGGTCGAGACGAACACCCGCATCGGGTCTTTGGCGAGCAGCCCGAGTTCCAGCCCGATCGCCCACTGGATGCCGCAGACCTTGATGCTCGGGCTGTAGACATACGGCACGATGCCGGCGGCGGTCTCGAGTTCTACGTCCGCGTTCGCCCACTTCAGGTGGTTGAGTTCGGTCAGGTGGTGCTCAAACGGCCCGTCGGCCGTCATGGTCGTCGTCTCGTCCAGCGTGACGCACCCGAGATCGATCGTGATATTCTCGTGGCTGTTGACGTAGTCGATGATCTCAGGGGCTTTGGACTCGAAGGTGGCCCAGCTGTCCCCGCCGTAGGAGTGGAACTGGACGTGGGTGTGGTGCATGACCTGGCTGCGCCCCCGGGCACTCTGCGGGGCATAGGGCTCCGAGAGGCGGAACGTATCCAGCGTGGTCTCGTAGTTGCCGGGGTTGCCCAGGTTGTTGGCATGGATGTGCATGGAGTGCGGCAGCCCGAGATACTCGTTCGCCTCGATCAGCCCCCGGATGATCTGCGCCGGCGTGATGTCGAAGTAGGGCACCGGGTCGTTGACCGACAGGCAGTTCAACCCCCAGCCCCAGGCTTCCGTGCCGCCGGGGTTGACGACTTTAATCGCAAACCCCTTGGTGGCGGCAAGCAGCCAGGCAATGTAGGCCGCGGTGTTCTCGAGTTCGTTGTTCTTCAGATACTCCAGCACGAACCAGTTGTTCCCGAAGACCGGATACGCCCCCTGATCGATGATCGGGGTATCGCGAATCTCCTCGTGGACGTGCCGCGCAAAGAGCGGCGGCATGGCCGCCTCCATGACGGTGGTGTAGCCCATCCGGGCGTAGTTGTAGCCCGTCCGGATCGTCGTCGGCACGGAGAACCCCCCGGCCATCCGGGTGGCGCCCTGTTTTTGGTCGTAGGTGAAGAGTTTGTCTTCCGGCCGGTAGTTCCGGCCGATGTTCACCTTCGGCCCGGCAACGTGGGCGTGGATATCGACGCCCCCGGCCATGACGGTCATGCCGCTCGCGTCGATCGTCTGAGGTGCTTTGAGCGCGGTGGTCTCGACGATTTTGCCGTCCTTGATGGCAATATCGGCCGTATCCCCGTTGATCCCGAGCACCGGGTCGAAGACGAACCCGTTCTTGATGAGATATTCTGCCATTGGCTCAGACCCCCTTGATCTCCTTGATCCGCTGGAGGACGCGCTCCAGGAACTCTTCGTCGGTCAGCATGCCGTCCGGCGGGGGCACGATCTGCCGCGACTCGATCGGGACGTTGTCCATCCGATAGCAGCACCCGCCGACCTCCACCCCGACGAAGGCCACCGGCACGTGGAGTTTGCAGACCGCCGCGGTCGGGGTTTCGTGCGGGTCAACGCAGATCGACGGGAGTTTGGCAATCTGCCGGACCGAGCTGATCGGGAAGTGCGCACCCGGGTCGCTGCCCAGCACAAACATCGCGTCCACTTCGCCCCGCACCAGCAGGTCGTTGGCCGTCGTGTCGCCCGGGTTGTAGCGGGCAAACCCCCGCGAGAGGTCGACGGCGTAGGGGAAGCCATACAGCCAGCCCCAGACCTGCCCGGACCCCGTGACGTTGTAGTGCCCGCGCATCGGCATGATGGCGAATTTCGTGTGGTCGTTGAAGTCCTTGGTCAGCGCGATCGCCTGGTCGATGTTGTGGTTCTTGCCAAGCGACTGGGTGACGCCCATCCCGAAGAAGATGATCCCGAACCGGCCGCTCGCCAGCATCTTGGCCGCCTCGTAGATCTGCTCCTTCGGGATGCCGGCGACGACGTCGGGCAGTTTCTCGTTCCGGAGCGCCACGCGGAACGCACTCAGCAGTTCGTAATCCCGCCCCTGCTCAATCTGCAGGTGGAGGTCGGCGATACTCGCGGTGTCGGTCCGCCGCGGGTCGACGACGACCATTTTGCGGCCGGTGTGCCCTTTGCCGGTGAAGAACCCGCGCGGGAAGATCGAGTAGCGCGACATGTGCCGCGGGTGCGCGTGCGCCGGGTTGCACCCCCAGAAGAGGATGCGGTCGGCCCGGTTCTTGATCTCGCCCAGCGTGCAACTCGGAATCCCGACGTCCTGCACGGCGATGAGCGACGTGCCGTGGCAGACGGTCGCGGTGTTGTCCATGACCGCCCCGACCTCTTCGCCGATCAGGCTGCCGATCCCCTGCGCATCGCAACTGGTGGAACTCCATCCATACATGAGCGGCTTCTTCGCACTCGCCAGCACCTGCGCGGTATACTCAACCGCTTCGTCGTAGCTGATCTCTTTCCAGCTGCCGTCGTCCTGCTGCATCCGGGGCCGGGTCAGGCGGTCCGATGCCTGCGAGTGCAGGATCTTCGTCGACCCGATGGCGCAGGCATTGTAGACCTCCAGAATCCGTTTCCGGTCGTCGTCGACGACTACTTCGAGATCGTCGCAGAGAACGCCGCAGAACGGGCAGATGATGTCTGTTACCGTCTTTGTCATACTGATTCACCCCGGCAGGCCTTTCGCACGAGGTCAAGGGAGAGAAGGACCGGTTCGGTCTTTGCCTCCTCGACTTCGATGGGCGTGCCCTTAAACGTGGGCATGCCGGTCGAGTAGGTCCTCGGGTTGACCACCATATTTGCCCACGGGCCCATGGGAATATATGCAATCCCCGGGTGGGGACCCTGGGTCGCTTCGACCGCCTTGACGATGACGCTCCCATACTCGCTGGTAACGCGGACATTGGTGTTGCGCCATACGCCGAGCCGCTTGAAGTCCTCAGGGTCCATCTCGATGATACCGCAGGCATCGCGGTAGGCGGGTTTTTCCTTCCCGCCTTCCATCGATACGCCCTGCTGTATCGTCCGGCCCGTGATCAGATTCAACGTAATCTTTGCCAAAGTTACATCCCCCGGCAGATTACTTGGCAAACTCGCCTATCGGGCTGGGACCGAGTTCTGTGATGGTGTTCACCACGTCTTGGACGACCTCCGCCCACTTTGCCCCTTCGGACGCGGATACAAAGGTCATTCTGAGCCTCTTGTCCTCGATGCCCAGGTTCTTGAGGACGCTCTTTAAGAGGAACATCCTCTTTGCCGCCTTGTAGTTGCCCTCAAGGTAGTGGCAGTCCCCGAAGTGGCATCCCGAGACCAGGACCCCGTCCGCTCCGTCCTGGAATGCCTTCAGGATGAAGAGGGGATCGATACGCCCGGTGCACATGACACGGACAATCCTGATGTCGGGCGGATACTGGGTGCGGGCGCTGCCCGCAAGGTCTGCGCCGGCGTAGGAGCACCAGTTGCAGACGATCCCGAGGATCTTTGGCTTCCAGTTCTCGTCCGCCATTACCGCTCACCTCCGGTGAGGAACGCATCGATCTGAGCAACGATCTGCGGGGTCGCGAAATGCTGCATCCAGATCGCACCGCCCGGACAGAATCCGCCGCAGGTGCCGCAGCCCTTGCACTTGGCCTCGGTCACTTCCATGACCTGCCGCCCGTCCTTCTCGACGAGCGAGAGTGCCTGATACGGGCATAGGTTGACGCAGAGACCGCAGCCCGCGCACTTCTCCTCAATGCACTGGGCAAAGTAGGGCTCGAGCTCCACCGCTCCCAGGTGGATCGGGATCGACGCCGCCGATGCCGCGCCTTCCGCCTGTGCGACCGTGTCGGGGATGTCCTTTGGTCCCTGGCAGACACCGGCAAGGAAGACGCCTGCCGTGGTGGTGCCGCACGGGTTCAGCTTCGGGTGAGCCTCAAGCAGCCATCCGTCCTGAGAACAGGAGACACCGAAGAGTTTCCTGACCCGCTCCGTTTCGGCCGAGGGCTGAACCGCAGCCGCGAGGACGACCATGTCGACCTCGAGATCGACGGGCCTGCCGAGGAGCGTATCCTCTGCGTGGACATAGAGATTCTTCGTCACCGGATCCTCACCGATATCGGCCACCCTTCCGCGGATGAACTTCGCGCCCTCGTCCTGGATGCGGTAGTAGAACTCCTCGTACATCTTCCCGAACGACCTGATGTCCATGTAGAAGATATAGGGCACCGCTCCCGGCATCTTCTCGATGATCTGGTGGGCATGCTTCAGCGAATACATGCAGCAGAACCGCGAGCAGTAGGGCCTGCCGACGCCGGTATTGTCACGGGATCCCGCACAGAGAACGAATGCCACCCTCTTCGGAATCTCACCGTCGCTCGGGCGGATCAGCTTGCCGCCGGTCGGACCGGACGCACAGATCAGCCGCTCGAACTCAAGGCTGGTAATGACGTTGTCGAAGGTCTTGTATCCCCACTCGTACTTCTGCTCGACCGGGAAGATATCGTATCCTGTAGCTATAATCGCCGTCCCGACCTTGACCTTGATGAGTTCGTCCTGCTGCTCGAGGTCGATCGCCTTCTTATCGCCGCAGGCTTCCTCACAGAGTCCGCACTTCACGCAGGAGTCAAAGTCGATGGTGTAGAGCAGCGGTACCACCTGCGGGTGGTAGATGTAGATCGCCTTGCGGGGCGCCATGCCGAGTTCGAACGGGTTTGGTTTGATGACCGGACAGACGTCGACACAGTCGCCGCATCCCGTACATCCCCCTCCGACGATGCCCCGCGCCTCGGCCTCATCCGGCGAGAGGACGCCGCTTGCCTTCTTGCGGATCGTGACGTCGAAGTTTCCGATATATCCCTCGACCTCTTCGATCTCAGAGTACGTCATCAGCTCGATATTTTCGTTCCGGTAGACCTCGACCATCTTCGGTGTCAGAATGCACTGCGAACAGTCAAGCGTCGGGAACGTCTTGTCGAGCTGCGACATCCGCCCGCCGATCGACGGGTTCTTCTCGACGAGGTAGGTCTTGATGCCTGCATTGGCAAGGTCGAGCGCTGCCTGCATGCCGGCGATGCCGCCGCCGACGACCAGGGCCGCCTTCTCGACAGGCACGCTCTTCGGGACGAGATCCTCAAGCAGCGACGCCTTCGCAACAGCGATCCTGACGGCGTCCTTTGCCTTCTCGGTCGCCCCTTCGCGATCGTGCATGTGGACCCACGAGCCCTGCTCACGGATGTTCGCCATCTCAAACCTGAAGGGGTTCAGTCCACCCACTCTGGTTGCCGTCCTGAAGGTCGGCTCGTGAAGGCGGGGCGAACATGCCGCCACGACGGTGCCGGTAAGATTGTGCTCCGCGATTGCGTCTGTGATAATCTTCTGGCCCGGCGTTGAACAGACATACTGGTAATCCGCTGCGAAGACCACATTCGGCAGGGTCTTTGCATACTCCACGACCTCCTTGACATCGATGGAGCCTGCAATATTGGTACCGCAGTGGCACACAACTACGCCAATTCTTGGTTCTTCTTTCTTGTTCATTTCTGCCATAACTTCGCACCTCACAGGATCTTCTTCAGGAACGGCTCGACACTGACGGCATGGAGATCAAGCGCGAGCTCGTCGGGATTCATGCCCTGTGCCAGTCCCAGAAGTTCATTGTAGTGCAGTACCGGGAGTCCCCAGGTGATGCCGAACTTCTCCTCGATCTCGATCTGTCCCCTGTCGTACTGGAGCTGGCAGAACGGACAGACCTCGGTCAATGCGTCCGCACCGACTTCCTGCAGGTTGATCATCTTCTCGTTGGTGATGTCGAGTGCATGAGCCAGGTCGAATCCGCGGACACCGCCGCCTGCGCCGCAGCACTGCATCTTGTTGCGGTACTGGACCGGCTCGGCGCCGAGTGCGGCAACGAGCTCCTCAATCCACATGGGCCGCTCGGTGTCGCCGAAGTGCCGCTCCTTCTTGGGTTTCATCAGGTGGCAGCCATAGTGGACGGCGATCTTTGCGCCGGTCAGCGGGCGGGTGACGCTCTCGGCAATCTTGTCAACTCCCACGATCTTTGGATCATAGTAGAGTTCGGCAAGGTGCCAGACGTCGATGCTCCCCTTGAACTCCATGTCGATCTCCTTCAGCACCTCGTTGACCCCGTCACGGAGCTCGTCGTTGTGCTTCAGGATGTGGTTGACCTCGTAGATCGACTTGTAGCACCCGTTGCAGATCAGGGTGATATCCATGCCCATCTGCTCGGCGAGCACGACGTTCCGTGCCGCCATGGCGTACCAGATCTTCAGGTCAATGGAGCCGAACGCCCCCGGCGCCGGGCAGCAGCTTGCGCCGTTGAGCGGGAGCAGTTCGAGGCCCAGCTTTTCACTCGTCTTGATGGCCGACGACTCAATGCCGGGGTACCGGTTTGGTGCAATACAGCCCAGGAAGAATGCATACTGACGCATGATTACTCACCCTCTGCAAGAATCTTGTCCGCACGGTCTTTCAGGCCGTAGTGATCCAGGATCTTCCTGATACCCGGCAGATATTCCGGATACATGTGCGTCGTCGGGGGCTCCTCGGTCAGACCGAGTTTCTTGCGTGCAGCCCGGTTCACGTCGTTGTTGGGCACCCCATGACCGGTCTGGTAGATCAGCTGCGTCGTCTTGAGGAAGTTGCGCGGAATGATGTCGCGCTTGGCCGCAAGGTTCCTCATCGCCATGATGACGTCGGTCGGCGCCAGGTTGCGGGGGCAGCGGTCCGTGCAGCTGTAGCAGGTGGTGCAGAGCCAGAGGTCGGGATCGGTGAGCGCCTCGTCCTCGAGGCCCAGGATCGCCTTTCGCATGAACTGCCTGATGCGGTAGGAGCTCCTGGGTGCCGACGGGCACGACCCGGTGCAGGTACCGCACTGGTAGCACAGGTGGGCCATGGTCCGCCCGATCTTCTCCACTTCCTTGATAAACTCGGGGTTGCTGTCAGTCACATAGTACTTCCTGTCCCTGAGTTTCTCTTCCATTTTTGCATCTTCGTATTTCTTCGCTCTTGCCATACCAATCCCTCACGCTTCCCCGAGAACCTTTACTTCAACCTCGCCGGGGACGGTCTCCTTGACCTTTGATGTCTTTGTGGCAAGGAGTTTCTCACGAATCCGCTTGAAGAGATCCGTCTCTTTGCCCTTGATGCGGATGCCGGTCCGTTTCAGGACGATGACATCCTCGGCAGGGCAGGCATTGACGCATGCGCCGCACAGTATGCAGTAGTCCTTATTGACGGCAATCTTTGCTTCCTGCTCGCCCTTCAGGTCGCCTGCAGGCGCCGGCGAGGGGAGGTAGATTGCGTTTGCCGGACAGACTTCCACGCAGGTCGAGCACCCGCCCGGACACTTCTCGGGGTAAAACTCGATATCGCCCTCAAAGATCTTCTCTACAGTGACGGCCTCGGTCGGGCAGGTCTCCACGCACCACCTACAGGTGCAGCAGTTGTCCTGCATAATCTCAACGCTGCCGGGCAGCCTGTCGCTCACCACTTCGCGCTCGACGGTGATGCAGTCCTCCGGGCAGGCCTCGACGCAGATCATGCATGCGTCGCACTGTGCCTCGTCCCATACGACGTCACCCTCGACCTTGCCGCTCTCGGCGGTGACGGGTTTGCGGACAACCTCGATGGCCGGGCATAGCTCGCCGCAGATGCCGCAGATATTGCACTTCTCGGTATCAACGGTAAAGGTGGTCTTGGTCTTCAGCGCAGTCTGGCGCGGCTTCCCTTCTTCCGCCGTACCCTCATAGAGGGGCACATCGCGGGCGATGGCATCCCTCGGGCAGACTTCCTCACAGACCGTGCACCGGACGCACTTCTCGTCATCGATCGCCGTAACCATGTCGTACTCGGGGAAGCCTTCCTTCTCGACGATGGGAAGCCTCTCCTCACCGTCGATCTTCAAGGTCATCGCGTTGAACGGGCACATTACAACACAGACTCCACAGTACGAGCACTGCTCGGGATCGACATCGATGGGTTCTGCATAGTCAATCGCCCCTCTCCGTGCCGCACCGACTGGCCCGAGCACGATCGCCTCTTCCGGACATGCCTCCACGCAGATGCCGCATCCCGTGCATGTCTCTGAGTTCAGGATCAGGTTGTTAACGCTCTTCAGGAGTTTCTGCTCCATTATGACGTTCTGACCTTCCTTCCTCTTTGAAAACTTTGGAAACATTGCCATACTAACTCTCTCCTACGTTTCCTGTTTCAGGGCCCTCGCCCCTACTTCCCATGGTCCCACAAGCCGAATAACTCCGTATGGACATGCCTGGACACACACGCCGCAACCGCCGCAGAGCTCTGCCCTAAAATCCAGAATGATGGCTTTGCCATCCTTGACCTTGTAGATCTTCTCTGTAGTCGCTGGATTGTCGGTGTAGAGCTCCAATGCGTCAACAGGACATGCAACGACACAGTTGTTGCAGCCTGTACATCGTTCCATATTGATGTGCAATGCAAATGCCATCGTATCACGCACCAGATCTGATCGATTTATGAATCGATATTAAAAGAGTTGTCAAATAATATACATAAACCTTCTGAATCACTGGAGTCTTTAAATTCGGCGTTCTGAGCCAGTATTAGCTCTTCTTTGTTGATTAAATTATTTGGTTAACTAAGATTCATCACTCTGCCGGTCTGGTTACTCTGCGTCACCTGATCAAAATAAAAAGACTTATATGGGGAAAGGTGATCCGTCACAGCCTCTGCTCTCGCAATGGATCCGTTTTACTGTGCTACCTGTGATCACCTATTATCGGCCATTATCTATTAAAACATTATTATAAAATATGTAAAAATGCGATGCGCGATATATTTATGCCTCGTTTGGAAATTCCTCACATTTCCTTGCCCTGCTTTATCGCCGGATCATGCGGGATCCTCCGGTAGTGATCGTGGAGGGGGCAGCCCATCTGTGTGGGGGAGATCATTCCGGAGGCGATCCCGCCGGTCGCGATTGCTGTCTGATACAGGGTGCTCCCTGCAAAACAGCCTGCCGGCAGTTGATCGTCTCGATTCTTCGGCGACGGAAATACCCTGCCTCTCCCGTGCATGGTGAAGCGAGGCAGTTGTGGGGCGGGGAAGCAGCGGCACGCTGCCCCTGAGACTGCCTCTACCCTTCAGCCTGACGATCGCATTTGACGCCGCGATG
>LNQE01000320.1_pt1 | contig 18772 bp, 13 predicted proteins | sample 603111 | NCBI WGS metagenome assembly LNQE01 (sample SAMN04260313, study PRJNA301899) | hydrocarbon metagenome | isolation source: hydrocarbon-contaminated ditch | place: Germany: Bremen | collected 1998
GGCCGGGGCGGGACCGTCCAGGAGGGCCGGCAGGCCGGCCTGGATCACGGCGGCGGAGGCCGTGAGCTCGGAATGGAAAAATTCCAGCATGGACAGGTCGGCCGGTTCGTCAGGGGGGCTCATCCGGTGATGCTCCTGCTTAAGGCCGGAAACAGGGTCTCCTCGTCCAGGATGCCCACCATGGCGCCGTGGTGGGCGAAGACGCCGGAGGAAAAATGCTGCGGGGTCCGGCTGACCGTGGCCGGCGCCGGACGGCGCTGGGCCGGGGTCAGGCCGTGGGTCCCGGCGATCTCGTCCACCGGGAAGGCGTACCGGCCGTCGGGCCCGGCCACCACGGCCAGGCGGGCCATGGCCCGGGGAGCGCCGCTGTCCGGAACCCGGGACTCGGGCGGGGACATGCCCAGGATGGCGGCCAGGGACATGCAGGGCAAAAGCACTCCGTTTATGTTCACCAGCCCCAGAAATCCCCGGCTGTGCAGGCCCGGCACGGTGTGGACCGGGCGCGGGGCGGTGATTTCCTCGAACCGGGCCGTGCGCAGGGCCAGCCACTCCCGGCCGATGCGAAAAACCAGCACGGACGTGGCATCGTCCTCCCTGGCGGGTTTTCCCGCGGCCAGGATGCGGGTCCATTCCCGGGCGTAGCCCTCGGGCGGCTCCCGGTCGTAGAGCCCGAGCCCCGCGACCTGGAATTCCGGGCACTCCCGGCAGCCGCCCTCGGGAAGCCGCTGGCAGGTTCCCCGGCCGTAGGAGCCGATACGCACCCAGCAGCCGTAGTCGTCCCGGGACGCGTCCATTGCCGGGCTCATGCCTGGAGTCCTCCGGTTTCAGACAGCCGCCCCAGGCGTTGCCGGTAGAGGGCGGCCTTGGCCGCATCCCCGATCTGCTCGTGGATCAGGGCCAGGTGCCTCAGGCAGGCGGCATGGGCCGGTTCCAGGTACAGGGCCTTCTGAAACAGATCCTTGGCCTCCTGCACCCGGTGTTCGGCCGCTTTGACCAGTCCCAGCAGATAATAGGCCTCGGCGCAGGGTCGGCCGGTCTCCAGATGGCGGCGGCACAGGGCGGCGGCCTCGGCCAGTTCGCCCCGGTCGGCCAACCGCCGGGCCATGTCCAGGTCATCCTCCCGGCCGGGATGCGCGGGCGTTTGCATAACGCCGGGGGCCCCGGAGGACGTCGCCAGGGCCAGGGCCGGTGCCGGTGCCGGGGCTTTTCCGGCGGCCTTTCGGCCCCAGGCCGGAATGCCCGCCGGCGAGGGCCTCCCGGCCTGGGGTGGCGGTGTCCGGGGCGCGCCCGGTGTGCCCGGTTCGTCGGATGCGGTGGTTACGGCGGTCGCGGCGGAAGCGGCGGGATGGGGACGGGGAGACGCCGCCAGGGCCTTTCTCCGGGCGGTTTCCCGGTGGCAGGCGAAGGCCCGGGGGTGGGGCACGGCCTGATAGCCCTCGGACAAAAAGCACAGGATCTCCGCATGGCCGACGAAGAGAAGCCCCCCTGGGGCCAGGAGGCGGCCGATGTTGGCCATAAGGCGCGATCGCGCATCCTTATTCAGATAAATCAGGAGATTGCGCGAAAAGATGATGTCGAACGGTTTTTCGTGACGCAAAAACCCCTCGCTGACGATATTGGCCTGGACGAAGTCCACCGTCGCCGCGATCTCGGGCTTGACGGCCCACACGACCGGCCGGTCGCCTCCGCCCTGACGTATGAAGTGGCGGGAAGGGTCCGGCATCTTTTCACGGAAGGAATTGCGGCCGTACTGCCCTCGCGCCGCTACGGCCAGGGCCTCGGCGCTGACGTCCACGGCCGTCAGCCGGAAGCCGCCCGGCGGCAGTCCGGCCTCCAGGCAGGTGATGGCGATGGAATAGGCCTCCTCGCCGGTGGCGCAGGGCGCGGACAGAATGCGCGGCGCCGTCCCCCGGCGGGCCAGGGCGCGCAGGCGTTCCCCCAGGCAACGGAAGGGTTCCCTGTCCCGAAAAAACCAGGTCTCCGGAACCAGGGTCTCCCCGACCAGGTCGCGCAGGGCCTCGGACGAGGTGGACAGCAGGTGCAGATAGGCCCCGGGGTCCGTGGCGCCGGCCCGGGCCATGGCCGCGGCGACGGCCCGGGCCAGCCCCCCCTCGCCGATGGAGGCGGGGTCGAGGCCGGTGGCCCGGCTCAGGATGTCCGCGAAGGGCTCAAGACGCATCGGAGGTCTCCGGGGGTATGGCGAACAGGACGTCGCGCAGCGCCTGGGGCAGGATTCGGGCCGGATCCACCACCTGGACCAGCCCTTGCCTGTCCAGGAACACGCCGGTCAGGTAGGGAGCGCCGGAAACCTCGATGCCAGGCTCCCGAATGGCCTCGGCCGTGGTCATGGCCGTATCCGTGACCTGTTCGCCCACAAGCCCCAGGGCGTGGGTCGCGCCGTCCGGCCCCTCATAATCGGTCACGATGATGCGCGTGGACAAGAGCCGCCTGGACGCGCGTCCGGCCACAAGCACGGTCAGGTCGATCACCGGGGCGACCTCCCCCCTGTAGACCATGATCCCGCGCACGTATGGCGGCGCATCGGGAAACTCCCGCAGGACCACCATGGGAATGATTTCCCGGACACATCCCGCCGGCAGGGCGTAGCGGTTGCCTTCCGCCGAGAAGACCACGAAGAGCATCGCCCTACCCGACCCTGAAGCGGCGCACTTCGCCCTGGAGGCCGCGTACGGCCTCGTTGAGCTGCCCGGCCGCCCGGTTGAATTCCGTGAGGGAATCGCGGGTCTGGACCGCCGCCTCGGTCAGATGGGCCATGGCCTCGCTGATGCGGCCGGCATCCTCGGACTGGCCGAGCATGCCCTCCTTGACCGCGGCAAAGCTGGGCCCGAGTTCGCCCACCCGGTCGATGATGCGTCCGAGGCTTTGGCCCACCTCGGCGGCCTCGGCCGCCCGCTGCCGGACCTCGGCGGAGAACTTGTCCATCTCCATGACCTCGGCGGACACGGCCGACTGCATCTGGCCGACCATGCCCTCGATGTCCAGGGCGGCGGCCGCGGTCTGGTCGGCCAGGCGGCGGATCTCGCGGGCCACCACGGAAAATCCCCGGCCGTATTCCCCGGCTTTTTCGGCCTCGATGGCCGCATTCAGGGACAAGAGATTGGTCTGGTCGGCCACCTTGTTGATGGCCGTGACCACCGCGCCGATGGTGTTGGCCTTTTCGCTGATCACCGCCAGCTTCGAGGACACGAAGGCCGTGGAGTCCACCAGCCTGCGCATGGATTCCTCCATCAGCGTCAGGCCCTGCCTGCTTTCCCCGGCCATGCCCGCCGCGTCGGCCACGGCCTGGCCGACCTCGTCCATGGAGGCCAGGATGCCGTGCGAGGTGGCGGCGATCTGCCGGCTGGTCTCGGCCACCTGGGCCGTGGAGGCCGCCTGCTCGACGGCCGTGGCCTCGATCTGCCGGGCCGAGGCCGCGATTTCGGTGGATGAGGTGGTCACCTGGATTCCGGCCTGCTGCACCTGCCCGATGAGCGAGCTCAAGCCTGCGGTCATTTTCCGGAAGGCCTGGGTCAGCCGGAGGGTGACGTCCGACGCCCTGGGCTCTTCCCGCCCGGCGTATTCCGGGGCGATGCCGTCCAGGTCGGCCGCCGCCGCCTTGATATCGCCGTCGGCGATCTTGGCGGCCACGCCGGTCATGCGGGCCAGTGGCCGGAAGAGATGGCGCAGGGCCAGGGCCACCGTCCCCAGGACCATGATCAGGGCCAGTCCCGCCGAGGACAGGATGGCCGCGTTGATGGCTCCCAGATCCTTGGTCACGGAATCGATGGGGATCTCCACGATCTCGGCGGACTCGATCTTGCCGGTGACGCGGCCGTAGGAGCGATCCGCGTCCGGGGGATACTTCTCCCGCAGGCCGCGCGGGGCCGCCTCGGGCACGCTGTGGCAGCGCTCGCAGTCGGGCTTGTTCACCTCTCCGGCGGCGAGGATGTAGGTCTTGACGCCGTCGATTTCGCGCTCGCCCCGCCAAAAGGGTTCCTCTCCCCGGGCGTTTCTGGCCTCGAGTTCGGCGATGATCTCGGCGTCGAGCCGGGTGGCCGCGTTGGCAGGATTCCTGGGCTTGATGGAGGCGATCTTGAAGTTGAAGCCGTGGCGGTGCGCCTCGTCGATCGCGAGGAAGACGCCCTTGGCCGTAAACGACGTGGACTGCAGTTCGGTGATGAAATCGTCTTCGCCGATGAAGGTGTTGGCCTCGGGACGGATGACCGAGCCCATGTGCGCCCGCACCGCCTTCATGGCGTACAGCATCATCTCGGCCTTCTCCTCGAACTGGCTCATCATGGTTTGCCGGAAAAACCACGTCGCGGCGAGAACGCATGCCAGCGTGGCGACGATGAACAGGCCGGAGATGCCCACGGCGAGTTTTTTCTGGATGTTCATCCCACGTCCCGGGCGAGGCCTCAGGCCTCGAGCTTGAACCTGGAGACTTCGTCCTGCAGGCCGTGCACGGCCTCGTTGAGCCGCCTGGCCGCCTGGTTGAATTCCATGATCGATTCCTTGGTCTGGCCTGCGGCCTCGGCCAGCAGGTTCATGGCCTCGCTGATCTGGCTGGCCCCCTCGGACTGGGTGCGCATGCCCTCGTCCACGGCCGCGAAGCGCGGGCCAAGGGCCTGGACCCCGGCGATGATCTCGCCGAAACGGGAGCTGATGGCCGCCACTTCCTCCACCCCCCGCCGGACCTCGGCGGCGAACTTGTCCATCTCCATGACCTCGGCGGACACGGCCGACTGCATCTGGCCGACCATGCCCTCGATGTCCAGGGCGGCGGCCGCGGTCTGGTCGGCCAGGCGGCGGATCTCGCGGGCCACCACGGAAAATCCCCGGCCGTATTCCCCGGCTTTTTCGGCCTCGATGGCCGCGTTCAGGGACAACAGATTGGTCTGGTCGGCCACCTTGTTGATGGCCGTGACCACCGCGCCGATGGTGTTGGCCTTTTCGCTGATCACCGCCAGCTTGGAGGACACGAAGGAGGTCGAGTCGCTCAGGCGGCGCATGGCCTCTTCCATTTCGGCCAGCCCCTCGCGGCCCTGGTCGGCCATGGCCCCGGCCTCGACCACGGAGCGGCCGACATCCTTCAGGGTGGCCACCAGTTCCCCGGCCGTGGAGGATATCTGGGAGCTGACGGCGTTGACCTGGCTGGTGGAGGCGGCCTGTTCGGTGACCGTGGCCTCCACCTCCCGGGCCGAGGCCGCGATCTGGGTGGCCGAGGCCGTCACCTGGATGCCGGATTCCCGGACCTGGCGCACGAGGGAGGTCAGGTTCCTGGTCATGCGGCGGATGGCGAAGATGAGGCGGCCCGTCTCGGAGCCGGGAGGGACGGCATCCGCGGCGTCGATCTCTTCCACGGGCCGGCGCAGGTAGCTCTGGGTGAACACCCGGAAATCGTTTTCGGCCCCGTGCAGGTCGCCTGCGGCGATCTTCTGGGAAATGTCGGTGATGGTTTCGATGGGCCTGGCCAGGCGTACGCCCATGAACACGGCCAGGGGGATGATCACGATCAGGATGAACACGCCGCCGCAGATGACCGACAACCGGAACGTGTCCAGGGAAGCCACGAACTTGTTTTTGATCTCAAGGTATTCGTCCTCGTACATGCCCACGCCGATGATCCAGTTCCAGGGCTCGAAGGCGATGAGGGCGGCGACCTTGCCCCGGGCCTGCTCCTCCTGGGAATTTTTCCAGCGGAAGCGGGCGAAGACCGGTTCGCCGGCCGGGGCGGCCGTGGCCTTCTCGATCATGTCGCGCACGAAATAGTTGCCGTCCGCGTCGCGCTCGTCCCAGACGTTTTCCCCGTCCCGGGCGTTGTCCTTGGAGATCATGTAGCGTCCCCGGTCCCGGCCCGTGGCCCCGACGACGAAGATATAACCGGTTTTGCCCACCTGCGTCTCCTTGAGGGCCCGCCGCAGGTTGTCGATCTCCTTGATGGCCAGCCCCACCCCGAGCATCCCGATGACCTCACCCGAGGCGTCCGTGAGGGGGGAGTATTCGACCAGGTAGTCGGCCCCCTGGGCGAAGACCCGGCCCAGGGTGGAACGTCCTTTCAATACCTCGGCAATCAGGGGCGACGCCGTTCCATCAAGTTTTTTGGCCGGGATGTATTCCCCCACGCCCGAGCGGGTGCCGTCGTCGCGGACGACGGAACTGGCCACCCGCAGCATGTCGCCTTTCGGATTCATGCGTTGGAAGATCGTGCATTCCTCGCCTGTCAGTTGCCGCATGTCGTCCACGACGGGACTGGTCACGGCCTTGTGCGTGTTCTGCCCGAGCCAGACGCTGCCGGCCAGCATCTCCGGCAGTTCGATCCGGGCGCGTTGCGCGGAATTCTCCCCGTTTGCCGCGTCCCAGGCCACCTTGCGTTCCCCGAGACGCAGTCCCCCCAGGTTTTTGATGTGAGCCTTGACCACCCGTGAGCTCTCCCGGACCTCGTCCTCGAGCAGGTGGTTGGTGGTCCGGCACAATATGTAGGCGTCCCTGGCGATCTGGGAGATGTTGGCCTTGGTGATGGTATCCATCTCTCCGGCCACGGCTTTCTCCATTTCGGAGTCCATGGACAGGGTGAAGCTCACGGCCATGAGCACGGGCAGGACGGCTGCGGCGGATACCACGGCGGTGAGCTTGGCCTTCAGGGTCATGGAGGAGAACAGGGTGTGCAGTCGCATGACGTATTTTGCATCCTCTCCCGTCTGGGGGTGCCGCGAAAGGTTCAATTTTTTTCACTATGGCGCGGAGTTGAAAGGAAAGCAACCGTGCATCGTTCCCGTGCGGCCTCTTTCGGCACGGCATTCCGGCCGGACGGACCGGGAGAGGCATAAAACGGCGGCGGAGAGTGGAGCGGGAGAATCCCGCGTCGGACTACTGGCGTATTCAGGCCAGGGCACGGGATGAGGAAGCATGCTGCGGCACAGGCATGTCCCTGCGAGGTCATCTTGTTTTAGGGATGGCCCCTTATGGCCTGAAAAGTCTCCCGTGATGTGTCGGCATACGTCCTGTGTTGCGTACTATCAACGGAAGTGGATGGATAGAAGGAGCCTCTGGAGTTTGTCCCCTGAAAATGGCCCTGATTGCTTCAAAGAGATGGTCAGAGACACAAAAAATGCAGAAGTTGACGATGAAATAGTGCAGTTTGTAGATAGTGAATTTGAATTTTTATAAAAATAATGTATGGATTTTGTGTGGATGTTGTTCGGGTAGTGAAACAGAAAAAACAATGCAGCTGTCATTGAAGCGAGTGTGCCGTCTGGCTGGAAGATCGCAGTGGCGACGGCCGCCGAGGTTGCCGTCTCCGGTATTTTTCGGAGGATGCGGCGCCTTGACGGGCTAAAGCTTCCCCTGTGGCATCCGATACATAAGTGGTCTGCGGAGAGCACTGTTGCTCTTCCGCGAGACGACCCATTCCCCCGTTTCACGGCGCACCACGGGAGTTGCAACATGGCGTCCGAGTCTTTTTCATCGTCCCTTGCTTTACGCGGCGCAGGCCTTGGCATCACGGGCTTCGAGCATACGACACCCCCTCCCCGGACAACCGGCCGATCCCGGAAAACCGGAGGCGCACCCGCCGCCGATGGCGACACCATGCACATCTCCGAGGAAGCCAGCCGCGTGTTGCGGTTGGCCGTTTCCGCCGGCAACCCCGGCATCCAGACCACGGGCCAGGCCACGGGCCAGGCTGCGGCCCAGACGGCCGCCACCCCCTGGGAAACCCATTTCGGCCTCACAAGCGGTTCCACCACCCTGAAAAACGGCAACACCCAGGTCACGACCATCGACGGCGCGACGATGGAGCGTCTCGAATATGAGAGCGGCGTGCTGGTCAGGAAGGAAACCGGCGTCATCGCCGGCGGCCGGGCTGTGTGGGAGACGGAAGACTATGGCCGGGGCGGCGCGGTCATCCGGAAGGCCCATGCCGAATTGACCGGCCTCGGCGGCACGGCTGCCGGGACCATGGCCTCGTTGCGCCGGGACGTGCAGTGGTTCGAAGACGGCACGGCCGTGCGGGAGCTGCATGACGGCATGTCCGTCCAGGCCTCCTCCGTCAGCGCCGAACTCGTCGGCGGCGATGCATTGGACGAGGCCGCAACCCTGGAGGACATGGCCGCAACCCTGACCCGGGACGACGTGGCCAGCGACTACCAGGCCGAGATCGTGGAATACGCGGGCGGCAAGGTGTCCCGGAGCGCCTCCATCCACAGCCGCCTGGAGGCCGAAAACATCACCAACCGGACAAGCTCGGCCGTCAACGGCCTGGCGGGCTGGTCCACCCGGGAACTGGCCAACGCCACCGCCGTGACCGTGCAGTTCACCACCTATGACGCCCAGGGCGGCGTGTTGCTGCACATGCGGCTCACGGACAGCGTGGTCGCCGGGAAATCCCTGACCCAGACCGTGGCCGCCTCCTGGTACGACCAGGGCGAGTTGGTGCGCCAGGAGGAGGGAACCCTGACCATGTCGCCGGGTAAGGGGCGGACGCTGCCGGATCGGCCGGGCATCCTGGAGACCTTCGGCATCGATGAAACGACCTTCAGCGGCGCGACGCCGCTTTCGGCCGGCGGGCTTCTGGCCGCCAGCCGCGAAAAGACCGCCGGGGCGGCCGGCGCCTTCGTCAGCGGCCTGGATTCGGCCATGGCGTCCGGGGGATTCAGCCTGGCCGAGACCCTGGCGAAGCATCGCGGCATGGACAATCCGTACAGCCTGCGTTTTACCAGCCGGATCTACCGCGACGGCGAGCTTGCGGCCGAATCCACGGACACCGAGACGGTGCGCGAAAACCGGATGCCGGGGCATCCCCGGTTCGAAACCGGCAAAGGGCTGACCGAGGACGAGATACCGGCCATGCTGCGGGCGGCGAGTCACGAGGAAACGGCCTATGAAAACGGCGTGCGCATGGCGCACGGCGAGTTGTCGTTGCGGGAATTCGTGCAAAAAGACGGGCGGGGTGTCTTTGGCCTGTACACGCACTACACGGGCCAGGCCGGGATCGGGGCGGATCTGGAGTCCCTGTCCGGAACCCGGAAGGGCTCCCTGGAAGGCCTGGACAGCGAGGCCAACGCGGCCTCGTCGGGCATGGGCCGCACGGCGTCCCTGTCCGTGGACGGCGCCCGGGCGCTGTTCCGGGGACTTGGGGAGGCCTGATTGTCCGGGGACGGGCCTCTTCCGCCGGCTTCACCATCCGGGCCGCCTTCGGCCGCCGTCGGGTGCCCGGTTGGCGGCGGCCTGGGGCGGCGTCTTTTGCGTCCTGCCGCCGGAGTAATGATATTGACAGTAAACATCAATATCGATAATCCCCCTGCATCCGGGGCGGCGGCCGGGTGCGTCGCCGCCCGAAACATCAGCGCGGGAGTGTATGTTATGGCCAAGGCGCTTGTGGTTTTCGGCTCCACGACCGGCAATACCGAATCCGTGGCCGACTATGTGGCCAAGACGCTCGAGGGCGAAGGCATGGCCGTGGACGTGAAAAACGTGTCTGCGGTGCAGGCGGCCGGGCTGGCCGACGGCTACGACCTGGTGCTGTTCGGCAGTTCCACCTGGGGAGACGACGACATCGAACTGCAGGAGGATTTCCAGCCCTTTTTCGAGGAATTGGACAAGGCCAACCTGTCCGGGAAGAAGGTGGCGGTTTTCGGTTGCGGCGACGCCAGCTACACGCATTTTTGCGGGGCCGTGGACGCCATCGAAGAAAAAGTGGCGCAGCTTGGGGCCGATGTGGTGGCGGCGTCGCTGAAAATCGACGGCAGCCCGGAAAAACACGAGGCCGTGGCCTGGGCCAGGGACGTGTTCAAAAGCGCGGCATAAGGCCGCCGTCGCCGCGTTTGCGATGCGAAAGATGGCAAGGCGGGCCCCAGGGTCCGCCTTGCGTTTGTGGTGGTTCCGCAATCGCCTCCTGCGCCGTTTTGACTTCCCCGCCGGGTCCGGCTATCGTATTCCCCTGACTTGGACAGGAAACGGAAGACGGTGAAACTCCGTCGCGGACGCGCCGCTGTAACCGGCATGATCCCCGCCCGGGCCACTGTTTCGCCTTTGAAACGGGAAGGACCGGGCACGCATCGTTCACGATGCGGGGGCCGGAAGCCAGAAGACGTCCTGTCCCAGGAGCAGGGCTGTCTCGCGAAACAGACAGGCGTGTGAAGAAAGCATGTTCTTCCGGCCCCCGGCGGGCCGCCTTGCCTCGTGCTTTTTCTCTCCGCGTGTTCTCGCCCGGGGTGTCCTCGCTCCCTTTCACGAAACCATTTCTGAAAGGAGCCTGCCGCAATGCAAACCCATGTCCTTGGCTTCCCCCGCATGGGGGCCGCCCGCGAACTCAAGTTCGCCCTGGAAAAACACTGGCGCGGGGAACTCGCCGCGCCGGAGCTGGCCGCCGTGGGCCGCGAACTGATGACCCGGCACTGGAACATCCAGCGCGACGCCGGGCTGACCTACGTGACCGTGGGGGATTTTTCCTTCTACGACCACGTGCTGGACACGGCCGTCATGCTCGGGCTTATGCCCGGGCGGTTTGCGGCCATGGATCGTCCCGTGTTCCCGGACGCCGTCTTCGCCATGGCCCGGGGAGATGCCGCGCGCAACCTCCCGGCCATGGACATGACCAAGTGGTTCGACACCAACTACCACTACATCGTGCCCGAGATCGCCCCGGGCATGACCCCGCGCCTGGGCCTGGCCACGGTGGTGGAGGACGCCCGCCTGGCCGTGTCCCTGGGACACCGGCCCAAGGCGGTGCTCGTGGGGCCCGTGACCTTCCTGTCCCTGTGCCGGGTGCAGGACGGCGTGGACCGCTATGAGCCGCTCCCGGGCCTGATGGCCGTCTACCGTGAGATCGTGCGGCAACTGTCCCCCCTGTGCCCGGTCATCCAGATCGACGAGCCCATCCTGTGCACGGCCATGGAGCGGCAGGCCAGGGCCTATTTCAAGCCCGCCTGGGAGATGCTGCGCGCCGCCGCCGAGGGAAGCAGGCTTTTGTTGGCCACGTATTTCGGCAGGCTCGGGGAGAACCTGGACCTGGCCCTGGAAAGCGGCTGCCATGTCCTGCACCTGGACGCCACCCGGGCCGGAGAGGAGCTCGGGGCCGTGGCCGGGCGTCTGCCCGGGGACATGGGGCTGTCGCTTGGCCTCGTCTCCGGCCGCAACGTCTGGAAGACGGACCTGGCCCGGGCCGTGGCCACCGTCCGGGAAGCGGCCGGCCTGCTCGGCCCCGGCCGGGTCATGGTGGGCTCAAGCTGCTCGCTGCTGCACTGCCCCGTGGACCTTGCGGGCGAGACGGGGCTCGATCCGGCCGTACGCCGGACCATGGCCTTCGCCGTGCAGAAATGCCGCGAGGTGGTGGTCATCGCCGAGGCGGCTGCAGGCTGGAACCATGCGGCCGCCCTGGCCGAAAACGCCGCCGATCTGGCGGCCGGGCGCGACACCTCCACGGCCTGGGATCCGGCCGTGCGCCGCCGCCTGGAGGGCGTCGTCCCGGCTATGCTGTCGCGCAAAAGCCCGTTTGCCGAGCGCAAAAAGGCCCAACAAAAGCGCCTGGGCCTGCCCCTTCTGCCCACCACCACCATCGGTTCCTTCCCGCAGACCGCCGCCATCCGGGCCGCCCGGCTGGCCCTGCGCCGGAGGGAGATGGATCAGGCGGACTACCGGGCGGCCATGCGGGAGGCCATTGCCGACGCCGTGGCCCGGCAGGAGGCCCTTTCCCTCGACGTCCTGGTCCACGGCGAACCCGAACGCACCGACATGGTGGAATATTTCGGGCAGATGCTGGCGGGTTTTTGCTTCACGGAAAACGGCTGGGTGCAGAGCTACGGCAGCCGGTGCGTGAAGCCGCCGGTCATCTTCGGCGACGTGTCGCGGCCGCAGCCCATGACCGTGGACTGGATCGGCCACGCCCGGTCCCTGACCACAAAGCCGGTCAAGGGCATGCTGACCGGGCCGGTGACCATCCTCAACTGGAGCTTCGTGCGTGAGGACATCCCCCGGGCCGAGGTCTGCCGCCAGATCGCCCTGGCCGTGCGCGACGAGGTGGCGGACCTGGAGCGGGCCGGGGTGCCGATCATCCAGATCGACGAGGCCGCCTTCCGGGAGGGGCTGCCCCTTGCCCGGGCGGACCAGGAGGCCTACCTGACCTGGGCCGTGGAGTGCTTCCGGCTGGCGGCCTCGGGGGTGTCCGACGCCACGCAGATCCACACCCACATGTGCTACAGCGAGTTCGGGGACGTGATCCGCTGGATCGCGGCCATGGATGCGGACGTCATCAGCATCGAGTGCAGCCGCAGCGCCATGGCGCTTTTGGACGCCTTCCGGGAGTTCGACTATCCGGGCGACATCGGGCCGGGCGTTTACGACATCCACAGTCCCCGGGTGCCCGGGGTGGAAGAGATGGCGGGGCTTTTGCGCAAGGCCTTGGCCGTGATCCCGGCGCAGAGGCTGTGGGTGAATCCGGATTGCGGCCTAAAAACCCGGGATTGGCCCGAGGCCATGGCGTCGCTGGAGAATATGGTGGCGGCGGCGCGGCTGGTCCGGGAGGAGATTGCGGGGGCGAGCTAGGGCCGGGTGGAAGAGAAAAAAGAGAAGGCGGGCCGCAGGGTCCGCCTTTTCATTATCTTTTCAGTCGGCGCGTTTACAGATTCTGCACTAAAAACCCCAGTATCATCCGCCGCGACAGCTCCCCCACCAGAATGCCCTGGTCGTCCAAAACCGGCACGGCATTGGCCCGCTGCTCCATGATCAGCCCATGGGCCGTGACGAACAGGTCGTCGGCCCGGGCGGTGGGAAACTGGGTATCCATGATGCTGCCCACCTCCGTGTCCGCAATGGCCGCCATGTTGCGCCGCAGCGCCCGCAAAAGCTCCTCGCGGCCGTCGAGCCTGCCCGCCAGGCTGTCCTCGATGACCGGCCCGGGCACCAGCATGAACAGGAAATCGAAAATGGTCACCACGCCCAAGAGCCCGCCGCGGTCGTCCACCACATAGGTGTTGCGCGAGGTGTCGGTCAGGCCGTTGTACCAGATGAGCACGTGCCCGATATGGGCTTCGGGCCGCACCTTGATGAGGTTTTTACGCATCAGGTCGGAAACTTTCATGACGGGTCGCCGGGTGGTTTGACGGTTACGGAGCCGGTTTCCCCGCCGGGCCGTTCCCGACGGGCGAAGTCTGGAAAACGCCCTTTTGGCGGCATGATAGCGGCATTCTCCGGATATTTGAAGGCGTTTGGCGGGGTATTTGTTATTTTTCTCACGAAGTGCGGACTGACGCCGCCGAAAAAGGCAGGATCGTTCAAGACCGGCCTCCGTCTTCCTGGCAGGCTTCCCGAAATACGGATACAGGGAGGATGCGGCCATGGACCAGAACATATGCGGTTTCGAGGACGGGTGTTGCGTGTTGCCGGGCGGGACGATCCGCTTTGCCGATATCCCGGAAAAGCCTCATCCGGCCTTTGCCGGGGTGTTTTTGCGCTGCCTGGTTCCGGGCCGGGAGACCGGGGGCACGCTCAGTGTCCATCTAGTCCGGGTGGAGCCGGGGTGCCGTCTTGACGCCCATGTCCACGAGGGGCAATGGGAGGTGCATCGGGTGGCAGCCGGAAGCGGCGTGGCCGTCATTAACGGCAAACAGGCGGAGTACCGGCCCGGGGTGGCGGCGGTCATCCCCAAGGGGGCCCGGCATGAGGTCCGGGCCGGGGACCAGGGGCTGGTGCTGTATGCGGAGTTCGCCCCGGCTTTGGGCTGACGGATCGGCATTCCTGCGCTGGGCAGGCCACCGTCTGGGGCATTCGGCATGGGCATGTCCGGGCCGGGGCCAGTCCGGATCGATATGGGATTTTAAAGGGCGCAGGCCTGCCTGCCGCCGGGGATGTCCCGGGGCGGTCGGGAGCGCTTCGAGGTGCGGAACATGGACGGCGGCCGGACGGTGCGTTTCGGGCGGGAGCCGTACGGCGGCGTGCGCACGGTGACGGCCGTGGGCGTTCCCCCGGATTTCTCCCGTCACGCCCATGCCGGTTGGATCATCGGGCTTGCGGAGCGGGGCGGACGGCGCATGGCGCTTCCCGGGCGGATTGTCGACGTGCCCGAGGGCGGCCTCTACGTCATCCCCCCGGACACTCCCCATGCCTGCTCCCCGCTTGGGCCGCCGCCCCATGCCCATCGGGCCGTCTGCCTGCCCGGGGAGACGCTTCGGGATCTGATGCCTGCCGGGGGCCGGATGGCCTGCGGCGACGCGGCCGCGCTTTTTCGCAGGTTCTTTGGTCTTGTGGATGCGGACGCCCCCCCGCAGGCGCGGCGCAGGGCCCTGGCCGAGGCCCTTGGCGCGGTGCCGGGACTGGCTGCCGCCGCGCGGCGGTCAGAAAGCGATCCCGGACCGGATGGCGTCCGGGCCGGAGTGGAGCGGGCCGCCAGCTATCTGGCCGGGCAGGCCTGGCGCAACCCCAGCCTGGACGAGACGGCCCGGCATGCGGGCCTAAGCCCCTTTTATCTGCATCGGCTGTTCGCCGCCCGGTTCGGCCTGCCTCCCCACGCCTTCGTCATGCGCCACCGGTTGCGTCTGGCCCTGGCCGCCCTGGAGGAGGGGCACAGCGTGGCCCAGGCCGCCGCCCTGGCCGGATTCGCCGACCAGAGCCATTTCACCCGTCAGTTCCGGCGCGCCGTGGGGGTCACGCCGGGGCGCTTTGTCCGGTCCCGGGCGGCAGGGCGATCTCCCGGGGCGTGAAAAACCGCAGCCGCAGGGCGTTGGTGACCACGGTAAAGGAGCTTAGGGCCATGGCCGTACCGGCCAGCATGGGATTTAAGGTCGGGCCGCCGAAGAGGTGCAGCGCGCCTGCGGCCACGGGGATGCCGATGGTGTTGAAGGCAAAGGCCCAGAAGAGGTTCTGCCTGATGTTGCTCATGACTGCCCGGCTGAGGTCCAGGGCGGCCAGGACGCCGCGCAGGTCGTTGCGCATGAGCACCACGTCGCAGGACTCGATGGCCACGTCGATGCCCGACCCCATGGCCACGCCCAGGTCCGCCCGGGCCAGGGCCGGGGCGTCGTTGATGCCGTCGCCCACCATGCCCACCCGGAAGCCCTCGGCCTGAATCCGCTCGATCTCCTGGGATTTGCGGTCGGGCAGAACCCCGGCCACCACCCGGGATATCCCGGTCGCGGCGGCCACGGCCCTGGCCGTCCGTTCGGCGTCGCCCGTGAGCATGACCACGGTGATGCCGCGCCGGGCGAGTTCGGCCACCACCGCCGCCGATTCGGGCCGAAGCATGTCGGCGATGGCCATGATGGCCGCGCATGCCCCATCCACGGCCAGATAGACCGGGGTCTTGCCCTGATCGGCCAGACCGGCGGCCGCCGCGTCCGCCGCGTCCATGCCGGTCACGCCGTTTTCCGTCATGAATTCCCGGTTGCCCGCCAGAACCTTTTTTTCTCCCACCAGGGCCACCACGCCCTTGCCGGGCACGGCCTCGAAGGCGGCGGGCTTGCGCAGGGTCAGGCCGCGCCGCGAGGCCTCGCGCACCACGGCCTGGGCCAGGGGGTGCTCGGACAGGCTCTCGGCCGATGCCGCCAGGGCCAGGACCGCGTTTTCATCCCCTCCGCCGCCGCCCGGGGTGAAGCGCACCTCGTCCAGGGACGGACGGCCGTGGGTCAGGGTGCCGGTCTTGTCGAAGACCATGGCCGTCAGCTCCCCGGTCCCTTGCAGGGCCGCGCCGCTTTTGACCAGGATGCCGAGGCGCGCCCCCCGGCCCGTGCCGACCATGATCGAGGTGGGGGTGGCCAGCCCCATGGCGCAGGGGCAGGCGATGACCAGCACGGCGGTGAAGATGCGCAGGGAAAAGGTGTAGCTCGCGCCGCCCAAAAGGTACCAGGCAAGGGCCGCCGCCACGGCGCAGGCCATGACCGCGGGCACGAAATAAAAGCTCACCCGGTCGGCCAGGTCGGCGATGGGGGCCTTGGAGCCCTGGGCCTCGCGCACCAGGGCCACGATGCGCGACAGGGTCGTGTCCGCGCCCACGCGCACGGCCCGCACCACGAGCGCCCCGGTGGTGTTGAGCGTCCCCCCGGTGACCGTATCCCCGGGCCGCTTGGTCACGGGCAGGGGCTCGCCCGTGAGCATGGACTCGTCCACCCCGGACTGGCCCTCGAGCACCTCCGCGTCCGTGGGCACCCGGTCGCCCGGCCGCACCAGGAGCACGTCCCCGGCCACCACCTCCTCCAGGGGGATGGGAATGTGCTCGCCGTCCTTCACCAGGGTGGCCCTGTCCGGGGCCAGGCGCATAAGCGCGGCGATGGCGTCGGAGGTCTTGTACTTGGCCCCGGCCTCCAGGTACTTGCCCAGGGAGATCATGGCGATGAGTACGCCGGCGGATTCGAAATAGAGGTCCATGGCCCGGGCCGCCGGGTCCACGCCGAGGAGGATCTCGATCAGGTTCCACAGGCTGTGCAGGAAAGCCGCGCCCGTGCCCACAGCCACCAGGGAGTCCATGTTCGGCGCGCCGCGCACAAGGCTCGGGATGCCGATGGTGTAGAAGCGGCGTCCGGCCCACATGATGGGGACCACCAGGATGAACTGGGCCAGGGCGAACCCGGCCGGGGAGTGGTGCGGGTCGAGAAAGGGCGGCAGGGGCAGGCCCAGCATGTGGCCCATGGACACGTAGAGCAGGAGCCCGGCCAGGACCATGGCCGGGACGAGCTCCCGGCGCAGGGCGTGCAGGGCGTTTTCGGCCTCGGCGCGCCGGGTCTTGAAGAAATCCGTGGTGGTCAGGGATTCGGAGGAAAAGCCCAGGTCGCGGATGGCCCGGCGGATGTCCCGGGGGGTTGTGGCCTTGGGATCGAAGACGAATTTTCCGGTCTCGGCGGCCAGGTTGACGGAGGCCTGGATCACGCCGGGCAGGGCCCCCACCACGCGCTCGATGCGCGACGAGCAGGCCGCGCAGTGCATGCCGGTGACGGCCAGCTCCAGGGTGGCCTGGCTTGGGGGCGGGGTGGCCGTGAATCCCAGGTCGGCCACGCGCCCGACAACGGACCCAAGATCCACCGTGTCCGGGTCGAAGGTCAGGTGCATGGACTCGTCGGCCAGGTTGACCGAGACCTCGGCCACGCCCTCCATGCCGGAGACGACTTTTTCGATGCGCGCGGCGCAGGCCGCGCAGTGCATGCCCGACACGGGCATGGTGATCCGCTTTCCGTCAGGGGGTGCTGCTTTTTTCATGTGACATATGTACGCCTTGAAACAAAAAGGGCAACCCCCGGCCTCCCCGGGAAAAACGGGATGGCGGCATGGGCCTGCCCCTGCCGAACGCCCTGCCGGACGCTCCGCCGCCGTGCCGCCGTCGGCCTACCGTCGGGCTCCCGGCGTCCCCTCGTCGTGCCGCCGCCGCCGTGCCGCCGTCTTGCCAAGGCCGGGAAAAGTGTTCACAGTGCCACGGCTGCCCCGCAGGCCGCCATGTCCGGCGACGGGCAGCCTGTCCGGGGCCTTTCCGTCTCCGGGACACGTCGCCAAACCGCCGCCGGGAAGACGTCACGCCATGAACCAGGCACTCATTGAAATCAGGAACCTCCGCAAATCCTTCCAGGGCCAGGAGGTGTTGCGCGGGGTCGATCTGGCCGTGCCCGAGGGCGGCATCACGCTGATCATCGGCAAGAGCGGCGAGGGCAAAAGCGTCCTGCTCAAGCATATCGTGGGCCTTTTGCGGCCCGATTCCGGGGAGATACTGTTCCAGGGGCGGTCCCTGACGGGGATGCGCCGGGCCGAGCGGGGGGCCCTGGCCCGCTCCATGAGCTTCATGTTCCAGAACATGGCCCTGTTCGATTCCCTGACGGTGTTCGAGAACATCGCCCTGCCCCTTCGCGAAAAGACCAGGCAGGGGGAGAAGGAAATCGCCTCCCGGGTCATGGACAAGATCGAGCGCCTGGAGCTTGGGGCCGTGGTGAACAAATATCCCTCGCAAATCTCCGGCGGCATGCAAAAGCGCGTGGCCCTGGCCCGGGCCCTGGTCAACGAACCCCGGGTCATCCTCTTCGACGAGCCCACCACCGGCCTCGACCCCATCCGCAAAAACGGCGTGCTCTCGCTCATCGCCCAATCCCGCCAGACCTTCGGGTTCACGGCGCTCATGGTCAGCCACGACATCCCCGACGTCTTTCGCATCGCGGCCAAGGTGGCCCTGCTGGACGGCGGGCGCATCGTCTTCGAGGGAACCCCCGAAGAGATCCTGGCCACGGACATGCCCGTGGTGACCCGGTTTCTGGCCGGTCAGGAAGAAACGGACACCGATCTGGAGGGAGCGGCATGACCGTTTGCGCGAAAAGCCCCTTCCGCGTCCTGGTCCTTTTGGCGTGCCTGGCGGCTTTTGTATCGGGCTGTGCCGGGACGTCCGGTAAAAACGTCCTGTTCCAGGCCGCCACCATCGATTCCCTGTCCGCCGGGGGCCTGGACGGCGGGGTCAGCATCGGCGAGCTCTCCCGGCGCGGCGACACGGGCCTGGGCACCGTGGACGGCCTGGACGGCGAGATGGTGGTGGCGCACGGCGTGTTCTACCGCGTGGCCTACGACGGTTCGGTGAACGTCATCGACCCGGCGACCCGGTCGCCCTTCGCCATGGTGGCTTTTTTCTCCCCCGACCGCACCGTGGCCGTGCCGGCCGGCGCGTCCATGGCCGAGGTGACGGACGCCCTGGACGCCGCCCTGCCCACGAAAAACCTCTATTACGCCGTGCGCCTGACCGGAACCTTCGCCAGCCTCAAGGTCCGCAGCGTCCCGGGCCAGGCCCGCCCCTACCCGCCCCTGGCCAAGGCCCTGG
>LNQE01001032.1_pt1 | contig 18732 bp, 12 predicted proteins | sample 603111 | NCBI WGS metagenome assembly LNQE01 (sample SAMN04260313, study PRJNA301899) | hydrocarbon metagenome | isolation source: hydrocarbon-contaminated ditch | place: Germany: Bremen | collected 1998
CTTTTTCCCATCGAGGATCATCATTAGGAATTGGCGGGTTGGGATCCCAGGAAAAGGCGTATAAGTATGTGGATGATAGTATGATTGAAAAACAAACCAGAAAAAATATAAAAATAAAATAGTTGTTTTTGTTAATTTTTAACCAGAGATGAACCTTCTTGTTATCCATAATTATCTCCTCCATAAAAAAACAAATATTTTTTTAATAAGAGAATCTGCAGGAATAACTATAATCGGTCTCGGATCAGTAGATTATGTGTAAATAATTCCAGCATAAGAAAAAGATGCTGTCAAGAAAATATGGCTATAGCGGGAGTGTATGAAAGAATTTTTCTGTTTCTCATGAGGTATTATGGAAAACATAGGTGTTGTTGATAATTATGACACGAGAATATTTATTAACTTGAAGATAAAGAACTTTTCCATTATAAATCATAAAAAATTTATATCAAAGGATATTGCTGGTTGAATTGATTTAATGATTGATTATGGAAAAGAACTTAATCGGGAACAATACCGTGTCGTAATAGAAGAAGCTGGTCCGCTTCTTGTGTTGGCTGGTGCCGGAAGCGGAAAAACGCGAACACTTACATACCGTGTTGCCCGTTTACTGGAAAGCGGTGTCAAACAGGAAAATATCCTGCTGGCCACCTTTACCAACAAGGCTGCGCGCTCCATGCTCAACAGGGTGGAGAATCTGATTAATTCCGACACAAGAAACATTATGGGCGGCACTTTTCATCATGTTGCCCATCTCGTTTTAAGAAAACATGCTCATTATCTTGGTTACAAAACTAACTTTTCTATTGTGGACAGTGAAGATTCACGTCAGATTATTTCTACATGCATGGGCGAACTAAAGATTGATCCGAAACTGAGCAAGTTTCCCAAGAGCAATATAATTTCAGAAATTATCAGTCTCACAGTCAATACTCAAAGCACACTGGATAATATTCTGGAATCCAGATATCCATTTTTTCTTCATCTTGCAAACGATATTAACCAGATAGCCTGCCTTTATGAACAAAAGAAGAAAGAAATGGCGGTGATGGATTTTGACGATCTGTTAAATAATTGCCGCACACTACTGAAGGAAAATCCCGACGTTTTGAAAACTCTTTCCGGCAGATTTGAACATATTCTGGTAGATGAATATCAGGATACTAATATTATTCAGGCCGATATTGTCGACCTTTTGGCCTCTGCGCACAGAAACCTCATGGTGGTTGGAGATGATTCGCAAAGCATCTATTCCTTCCGGGGCGCTAATTTCAACAACATAATTAATTTCCCCAATCGTTATCCTGATTGCAAAATATTCAAGCTGGAAACAAACTACCGAAGTACACCCGAGATATTATATTTGGCCAATCTGAGTATCAATAATAATGAAAAACAATTTCCCAAAGAATTGAAAGCCGTGCGCGATAAAGGAATGCGGCCGGTAATGGTTTCCGCCAGAAACGTTGTGAAACAGGCGGATTTTGTGGCGCAGAGAGTCACGGAATTGATTCGATCGGGTGTGCCGCTCAAGGAAATCGCCGTTCTTTACAGAGCGCATTATCATTCCATGGAGATGCAAATGGAATTTGTCCGGCGCGATATTCCGTTTGATATGCGTTCCGGTATCCGTTTCTTTGAACAGGCACACATTAAAGATGTGACTTCCTACATGAGAATTTTAGTCAATCCGCGCGATGAGTTGGCCTGGCGGCGTTTGCTGATAATGTATCCCAAAGTAGGGAAGGCGACATTCAATAAAATCTGGCAGTATTTAAAAAAGAAAGACAATCCTCTTGAAGCTGTTTTAACTGATGAATTCATAAAAGTTATGTCCAAATCTGCCAAAACGGGGCTGGAAGAGTGTCGTAAAACAATAACGCTGCTTCTGGAGCTTCCTGAAAAGGAGCGCATCCCGGAAAAGGTGATAGATGTTTTGTTAAACATAGGCGGCTACCGTGTTTATTTGCAGGACAATTATTCCGACGCGTCATCAAGGGAAGAAGATCTAATCCAGTTGGGAAATTTTTCCGCCCAGTTTTTGCAGATGGAAGATTTCTTAAATGAACTGGCCCTGCTCACCAATATGGCCAAAGAAGAAAACGTCGGTGAAGAAGATGATGAGGATAGAATTGCTTTAAGTACAATTCATCAGGCCAAGGGACTGGAATGGTCTTACGTTTTCTTAATCTGGTGTGCGGACGGTATGATTCCTCTCCAGAGAGCTTTAAAGGAGCAGGATGGTGAAGAAGAAGAAAGAAGACTTTTCTATGTAGCTGTTACAAGAGCCAAAGACCAGCTTTATTTGTGTTATCCAGCTCTTGATTATACTCGATCATCCGGTGTTTTAAACATGGCGCCCTCACGTTTTATCAAAGAAATCGCTCCACTTTCAGAATACGACGAAGATCGCCCATTTGAACAATGGGCGATTTATGATGATTATTAGTTGGAATGTGGTGGCATTGGAAACATATCATGTATCAGACGTTAAGAAATATGTTAATTTGACATAAGAATAATTTATTTGGAAATAAACAATGGAAAAATATGAAGCAATTTAGCATCTCGTTCGTTTTCCCTATGTTTAATGAGGCTGAGAATATCGGGAACACTATTGCCAGAGCAAGCGCACTGGCACGGGAACTGACTGACGATTATGAAATAATTGTTGTTGATGACGCATCCACCGATAAAAGCGTTGAAACCGTAAAATCGATAGCAAAGAAAGATTCACATATAAGGATTGTTTGTCTTAATGTGAACACTAAAATGGGCGGAGCAATTAAAGAAGGATTGAAAAACGCTGCAAAAGAAGTAATTATATACACCGATTCCGACTTTCCTGCTAAAGAAGAAGATATAAAAAATGCTCTTGGTATACTGCGAGATGTTGATATAGTAACATCCTACAGCCTTGTGATAAAAGACCGGAAACTCATCCGAATAATCATGTCAAAAACATATAATATCCTTGTTCAGTTTTTTTTCGGACTCAACATACCGGACGTTAATGGCGCCTTAAAGATATATAAAAAAGAAGTCCTGACCGTCATTAATCCGAAATCGAACAGCCCTTTTATCCATCCTGAAATATTCGCTGAAGCGGTAAAAAATGGATTTAAAATAAAAAAATACGGCATAATATTCGAACCCAGAACAAAAGGAAAATCAAGCGTTGCCAAAATAAACGTTATAGCAAGAACAATCAGCGATATGCTCATTTACAAGTTTTCAAGATGAAATATCTTATCGTAAGCGCAGACGATTTCGGCTTGACCAATGCCCTGAACGAGGGCATCGTGAAAGCATACATAAATGGCATCGTTACGTGTGTAAATATCATGCCGTCAGGTGAAGCGTTTGAAAACGCCTTTGCGCTGTTAAAAGAGAACGGCATAACGGAAACAGGGGCACATTTATCGCTTACTCAAACTCATTCCCTTGCAGGATATAAAAAGGTTTCAACGCTTATAACCCATTCGGGAAATTTTCATAATGACTACAAAACTTTTATTTTAAAATTCATTTCAAAAAAAATAGATCTATCTCAGGCATATTTCGAACTGAAAAGGCAGATGGAAATGCTTAATGCGACCGGATTGAAAATAACAAATTTAAGCAGTCATGAAAATATACACATGATACCGTCCTTTCTGAATCTATTCATCAGGCTGGCGAAAGAATTCAAAGTGAAGGCTATCCGCTTTCCGCATGGAGACAAATCTTTCCATTACGGTATAAATATGATTTACAAAAAACTTGTTCTGTCTTTTTTTGAGAGACGCATGAGAAAAATATTGAATGCATCAGAAGTAATGTCTCCCGATCATTTTCGCGGATTTTTCGATTCCGGGAAAATGAATGAAAATATTTTATTACAGATTATAAAATCTCTTGAAAAAGGAACAACGGAACTGATTTGCCATCCCGGCATCCTTGACCACGGGTTGACGAAGAATTGTCGTTTTTATAATAATTGCGAATCGGAACTTAACGCACTTACAAGCCCACGCGTAAAAAAGCTGGTTGAAGATAAAAACATACAACTAGTGAGTTACGGAGATTTCCTGCAGAAACGGGAAAAATAATTGACATGAAGAAACGACAGCACTATATTCCCCCCGAAAAGAATCATTCTGCCGTCAAAATTCAGGATAACGTAACCTTTATGGCCTTTTTAAATAAATATTTAACAAACAAAGTGACTTTTATTTTTATAGGGTGTGTTCTTATCCTGCTCACTAGGCTGCCGCAGTTTTTCGGAGAAATGCTATTTCCTGACGGAGACGAATGTATCGTCGGTCTGATGGCTAAACATATTCTGGATGGCAAAGGTTTCCCCCTTTTTGTTTATGGTGCCCCTTACGGGTTTGCTGTTTTCGAAACTGTGCCGGCCGCATTGTTTTATAAGATATTCGGCGTTTCAGCGGTCACTTTGAAAGCTGCAATATTATGCCTCTGGACAACTGGATGGATATTTTTTGTGTTGACTCTATGGCGTCTTGAAAATCGCCGGATTGCTTTAATTGGCGGCATTCTCTTGCTCTTTGCGCCGGGGTGGGGTGCAATGTCATTAAAAGCCTGGGGTACACATATAACAGCATTTACGGCTATGAACCTGAGTCTCTGGATGCTGGCAGACATATATCGTTCTAAGGATGATTGCAAAAAAACAGCTGTGCTTTCTGGATTCTCTCTGGCCATTGTTATCTTGAGTAATCCAATATGGTTATTCGCGGTTCTTCCATTTGTTGCGCTTCTTTTATATGAGAGAAGAAAGATGTCTGATATTGTTTTCATGGCTCTCGGTACTTTTGGTCTGGCGATAATTATTTTGCTTGCTAAACTGGTAAGCGGTGGAATTGAACATCACTGGGTACCGCTTATTTTTACGGACTGGAATATTTTAGAAGCAATCAAGCTACTGCCGGAACGTGTTTGGGTGGCAATGTCGGGTGCCTATTTCCTGATAGATAAATTAGATGCCGGCAAGGGGACGTTTTTAGCGACAGGAATATGGACGATTACATCGCTGTTGTTTTTAGGTTGGAGTGCTGCCGGACTTTTTAGAAAAGACCCGGCGAGTTTTTTAATTCGGGGATTTATCGGCGTCGTCTTCACCATTTTAGCGGTTTCTATTTTTATCAATAATGAGGTTTTCGGATACAGATATTTTCTGCCGTTAATCAGTGCATTTATCGCTTTGATTGCCGTTGGTATTGATAGGTTGTGGAACCAGCGGCAGATTGCGAAGATTTCGGCACAGATACTGCTATGTCTTCTTATTTTTACCGGGGCGGTGTCTTTATCGGAATTTCGTCATCTTTCTTCATCAGTAATGCCGCCGGAAGCGAAAGTAGGGGAGGCAAAAGCCATTGAAACCTTAACCGGTTATTTGTCGATTCAGGGCATAAATTCCGTGTACAGCTTTGACCGTATGCTTCACTGGCAAATAATGTTTGCGAGCAAAGAGAATATTAAAGCGAGATGGTTTCATCCATCTGATCGCTATCCGGAATATCCCCGGGCGGTGGACAAGGCATTCGCATCTAATAATAAGGTGGCGTTGATTGGCTATTCGGATCAAATGGCATCGCTGGCAAAATATCTGGTAAAACGAGAGACGTTTCCCCGCGTTGAAGAAAGTGATGGCTGGTATGTGATTATTTACGATCCCGACCGTGCTTTGCTTGAAGAAATCGGCTTTGTCCTGAATAAATAATTTCTGTTTGCTTCCGGTTTCAGCCTGATTTTTCTTAGATATGGTGAATAACAGGCATATATGTATTAGATTAGATTTCGCAAAGCTGCGAAAGGGAAGGCAATGAAAAAAAGCACGGTCAAAAAATCAAATCCTGTTAATCAAAAAAAATCATTATCTCCCAAAGTAGAAACTCTGCGAAACCAGCCGATTCCTGTTGCCGATACTTTAAAGTCACCGCGAAAATGGCTACGGATACTTTTGCCGGCATTGCTGTTGGTATGGCTGGCCTATGCCTTAATTGACGGAGCTTTCGAAAATTCGGTTACAGTGGATGAGTTGGCTCACCTTCCTGCGGGGTTAGTTTACTGGCAAACCGGAGATTTCAGCGTCTATCATCACAACCCGCCGCTCTTAAAATTGATGGCTGCCGCACCGCTTTTCGCCGCAGGGATAAAAGCTCCGGAACATGGCTACAACGGGAACCGTTGGGAACTGGGTTATCTTTTCCAGCAATCCCTGGGAGAGAGCTACCACCGTACTTTTTTACAGGCACGGATGGTCATTGCTTCGTTGACGCTGCTCCTCGCATTGTTGCTTTTTTACGTTACTCACCATACGCTTGGGTGGGAAGCCGGTCTGGTTGCGCTTTCACTTTTCAGTTTCAACCCGTTGGTATTAGCTCATGGCGCGTTGGTAACAACAGACGCTGGTTTTGCTTTGGCTTTCTTTACTACCTGTGTCATCGGTGTATATTTTTTCCGGCGTCCGACATGGAAAATGAGCCTGATGTTGGGAGTAATGCTGGGCGTTGCGTTGCTCACCAAATTCACCGCGTTACTGCTTTTACCGATACTTATACTTACAGCGTTGATGTTACCGTGGTTGACATCCAAGCTTAATGAAACCGACAAGTATGGCTGGTTTCAATTATCTGCCGGTCAGCGTTGGCTGCGATTAATGATATCATTACTAATCGCGATTATTGTGCTTGACGCGGGATATCTTTTTAAGGGTGTTGGTCAGCCAATCTCTTCTTATTTACTGAGTCATCCGTTGCTTCATACAATTTCCTCGTCAGCGATTGGAAGTCTGCCGAGTCCTCTTCCTGCTGAATATGTAATGGGTTTTGACGATCAGTTCGTTGAGTCGAGATCGGGTAGACTTTTTGTTTATCTTTTCGGCCAAATAACAAGCAAAGGATGGTGGTATTATTACCCGCTCGCCCTTTTCTTGAAGCTGCCTATAATGTTTCATATATTGCTTTGTGCATTGCTGGTCGCTATAGTTATGCGCAAAATACCAATGAGTTTATTCATGATAGGAAGCCTTGCAGTTCCGTTATTTTCTTTGATCATGTTTATAATTTTTACAAACATAGATATCGGTGTAAGATATCTATTATTTCTCATGCCATTTGCCTGTATCGCAATTGCCCACTTGGCGAAGATGAAATTGAAGAAAAGAATGCAGGAAGTATTATTTTCAGTATGCCTTTTATTATATGCGGGTAGTGTGATAGTTTGCCATTCCAATTATATTGCTTATTTCAGTGAGTTTATCGGGGGGCCGGCAAAAGGACATCATTATTTGGCAGACTCTAATCTTGATTGGGGTCAGGATCTTCTAAGGTTAAAAAGTTTTATGCAGGAGAACGATATCCCGACTGTAGCCATGTCACATTTCGGTCCAGTTGATCCATCAGTATACGGGATTAAGTATACTTCAATCAACGATCCTGCGGGGCCGGAAATGGTTGTGATTAGTGTTAATCATCTACTTGGAATTGATCCTGGTGCAGAGATAGTGGGTGTCCAGCGATACCGCTACCGAATGCCGATAGCAACGGTGGGTTATTCTCTCTGGGTTTTCAATCGTATTAAAGAGTAATGAGTCAATTTTATATTTCCCAAGAAAAAATTATAAATACCACATTTAGAGTTCAGTATCTGTTATGGAGTAAGCTAATTCTTAGTAGGAGGATATAATGCTGGAACAGACGAAATGCGTTTTTTGTGATATTGTTGCCGGTAAAGCAAAGGCTTATAAGATTTATGAAAATGAATTATCCATGTGTATTCTGGATATTCATCCATATACAAAAGGACATTGTCTTGTCATTTCCAAGAGACACGTTCCCTGGTGGCATGAATTGACAGATGAGGAAAATGCCAGTCTATTCAAGGTTGCCAAAATTGTATCCAATAAAATGATGCAGACATTCAATCCTGATTTTATTTTCCTTTACGCGCGAGGTAGAAGAATCCCTCATACACATCTTTTTTTGATTCCTACATATAGTGGAGATGTCCTGGACAAATTTTTTAATGCTCTGGAGAATTTTCAGGAATCTCCTCAAATGCTGGCAAAGTTGAAAGAGCCTTTGAAAATGGAAGAAGCCGCCAGACTTCTTAAAATATGAAATCATGCAATTCTTATTTCGTATGTTTCATCAAGAAGAATTATAATTCTATTTGTGCGCCAAGTTCAACGACCCTGTTGGCAGGAATTCCAAAATAAGAGGTGGGATTTCCCGCATTTCTGGACATAAAGGCAAAAAATGCTTTACGCCATCGCATCATTTTTGATTTTCCGCCGGTAAGGAGAGTTTCCCTGCCCAGGTAAAACGTTGTAGTCATCGGATCGGTAACTAATCCATACTGAGCAGCAATTTTCATAATTTGCGGTACATTCGGTTTCTGCATAAAACCAAAGAAAGCCTCGACGCGGTAAAAGCCCTGACCCAAATCGATCAGTTTAATTCGTTCGCCGGCTGGAACTAATGGAGTATCCATGTTGATAATGGAAAGAAGCACAACTTTTTCATGCAGTACATGGTTGTGTTTCACATGGTGAAGCAATGTTGGTGGTGTGCCCACAGGTGACAAGGTCATAAAAACGGCGGTTCCCGGTACACGTAAAATATGACTTTTCGGCAGTTCGGCAAGAAAACTTTCCAACGGGAATCTGGAACCGATGATATTCCGGTAAAGTTCCGTCCTTCCTTTTTTCCACGTAGTCATAGTCACAGCTATAAATATTGCAATAAACAGGGGAAACCATCCTCCATCGGCAATCTTGAAGAAGAAATTGCCAATAAAAAAAGAAATATCAAATGCGAGAAATATTCCAACCAGGGGAATAACCTTCCAGAGAGACCATTTTCGAACGTAGATTAGTACCAGAAAAAACAGAATAGATGTAATAATCATATCTGCTGTAACAGCAACTCCATATGCGCCTGCCAATGCACCGGATTCTTTGAAACCAATAACTACGCCTATGCAGGAAAGCATCAATGCATAATTTACAAAAGGGATATATATCTGTCCCTGCATTTCGCTGGATGTGTGAATGATTCGAACACGCGGACAAAAACCAAGTTGAACGGCTTGTTGAGTAAGCGAAAAGACACCGGATATTAAAGCCTGAGAAGCTATTACCGTGGCGGCTGTGGAAAGTCCTATCATCGGGTATAGAATGATTTCCGGTACTATATTGTAGAAAGGATTGACATTCATTTCAGGATGAGCAAGCAGCAATGCTCCCTGACCGAAGTAGTTGCATAGCAGTAACGGGAAGACAAATAAAAACCATGAAAATCTGATGGCATTTCTGCCGAAATGTCCCAGGTCGGCATAAAGAGCTTCGCAACCGGTAATACACAGAACAACCGATCCGAGTACAACAATTCCGTGGATTCTATTATTTATGAAGAAGTCCAGTGCATATAAAGGATTGAGGGCACGCAAAACCGCTGGTTCGTTTATTATCTGTATAATACCGAAATAGCCAATAGAAAGAAACCAGAGAACCATAATAGGAGCGAACAGATTTCCAATACGAGCAGTACCCCGACGCTGCAGGGAAAAAAGAAGGATAAGTACAATGCATGTTAAAGGTAAAATAAATGGCGCAGCAGCCTTGGTTGCAACTTCCAGTCCTTCAATTGCAGAAAGAACAGATATGGCGGGAGTGATGACTCCGTCACCGTACAGAAGTCCGGCACCAAGAATCCCCGCAAGTAAAAGAATGTATTTGAGGAGACGGGAAAAGCTTTGACCGGGTGTATTCAAAAGACTGACCAATGCAAAGATACCGCCTTCGCCTTTATTGTCAGCCCGAAGAATAAAAGTTACGTATTTGATGCTGACAACAATGAACATTGACCAGAAAATAAGTGACAAAACGCCCATGACATTCATCACAGATGGGGAGATGGCGTGCTTTCCGTAAAAGCATGCTTTAATGGCGTAAAGAGGGCTTGTTCCTATATCACCAAAGACTACGCCAATAGAACCGAAGGCAAGTAAAAAGACTTTTTTATTCAGCCACTCGTGGCGGCGTTTTTCATGTGATTCAACGCCATCGTCGTTTTCAGTGCCTGGTGATGACATAAAAAACCTCCAAAGTTTTTAGGGGAGAATTATCATCACGGACCACTCCGGAAGGTTCTCCTCATCGAAGCCTGCGAAGTTAGCTGAAGGGCTCGGGTCGAAGAGGTTACCCTACGCCTAAGCGATACGCCCCAAAAAAATGGTTCCTCCGCTCCTGCAAGCCAGAATTAGGCTCATGTTTTACGCTAACTAAATCATCTTTTAACACTTGTCAATCAGCTTGTTTAATATGTTATACTAAACCCATGATAGTGTAAATCAATAAAAAAATTAGTTAATTTTTTTAATGCCTTGAAACATCAGTACAGTTTTGATATGCTCCGCGGCACAAATTTGTTCTTATAACAATTTCGTATTTTACAGTTTAATATAAAGGAATTATAACATGAAGCATTCCCAACGTATATTTTGCGGACAGCTTTCAGAAGAAAATATCGGTCAAACCGTGCAGCTTTGTGGATGGGTGGATGCTTACCGTGATCACGGTGATTTGCTTTTTGTTCACCTTCGCGATCGCAGTGGTATAGTCCAAATTGTATTCAGCCCGGATTTAACACCAGTCGACGTGCGCAATGTCGCTGCAACTCTTCGCACTGAATATTGCATATCAGTCATCGGCGAAATCAAAAAACGTCTGGAAGGTACAGAAAATCCTAACATTGAAACAGGACAACTGGAAGTGCTAATCCGGGACATGACTATACTTTCCGAGTCTGATCCTTTGCCTTTTGTCATTACCGACAAGGTTATGGTTGCCGGTGCAGAAAACGCAGGAAGGGAAAACGTTTCTGAAGAGTTGCGTATGCAGTACAGGTATCTGGATATCCGCCGGCCGGCCATGCAAAACAATCTTCTGCTTAGACATCGCATTTTTCAATGCGTGCGACAGTTTCTCGACTCGCGAGGATTTGTGGAAGTGGAAACTCCCATGCTCACTGCGAGCACACCGGAAGGCGCCCGTGATTATCTGGTGCCCAGCCGTGTTCACCATCAAAGTTTCTATGCTTTGCCGCAATCACCGCAACTCTTCAAGCAATTGCTGATGATTGGCGGTTTGGAACGCTACTTTCAACTGGCGCGATGTTTCCGTGATGAAGACCTCCGCCCCAACAGGCAGCCGGAATTTACCCAGCTGGACATCGAAGCGTCCTTTATTGATGAGGAATTTCTATATGAACTGATTGAAGAACTTACAGTAAAGATGTTTGCTGTTGGCGGGATAGAACTTCATCGCCCTTTCGCGCGCATGACTTATGCGGAGGCAATGGAAACGACCGGTTCGGACCGTCCCGACCTGCGCTTTGGTCTGCGCTTTGTTGACGTCACGGACGTTTTTTCTCAAACAAAGTATTCGATTTTCCGCCAGATTATGCAGCGCGGAGGATGCATCAAGGGCCTTAATATTAAGGGACAATCAGAAAGCTTAAGCAAAAATATTTTACAAAATGAATATGCCAGGGAAATCGCTCCTTCGTTCGGCGCCAAGGGAATGACCTGGATGCGCGCTGAAAAAGGAAAGTTGGAATCCAATATCGTCCAGTTTTTCAGCGAGGCGGAATTGAACGAATTAAACCGTCGTTTCGATGTGCATGATGGCGATGTTCTGATCATGGTGGCCGATCCTTCCGCTGCCATTGTGAATTCGGCGTTGGGCCAGTTACGTCTGCATCTGGCCAATCGGCTAGGCCTGATTCCAGAAAACAGCTTTTATCCGGTCTGGATTACGGAATTTCCTCTTTTCGAACCCACTGATGAAGGAAGTGTCACCTCAAGCCATCATCCTTTCACGGCGCCGGACCGCACGGATTTTGATCCGAAAAATATCGAAGAACTTCTGACGCTTCGATCGCGAGCCTATGATCTGGTCATGAACGGCGAAGAACTGGGCGGTGGCAGTATCCGTATTAACAATCGCGATGTTCAGCGCAAAATCTTTACAGCCTTGGGGTTGACGGAAGAAGACATGAAGGAGAAGTTCGGTTTCTTCCTGCGGGCGTTTGACTTCGGCGCACCGCCGCACGGTGGACTGGCCCTGGGCATGGACCGCACTGTATCAATGATTCTGCAAACCGCTTCTATCCGCGAAGTAATCGCGTTTCCCAAAAATCGCAGCGCAGCCTGTCCCCTGACCGGTGCACCTGCGGCCGTTAAGTACGAGCAACTGGCTGAACTGGGATTGTTAAATCTGGGAGAAAAGGATGTTTTGCCGGGAACAGCTGAAAAAGAAAATTTGCTGGACCGCGTATCATGGGTGTCACGTATTGGAATTGCTGATGACGAACGCCCAATTATGGAAGACATTCTTGAACAGTCTGTAAAGCTTGCCGTACAAGTTCATGACCTGAAAGGTGATGAAGATCCGCTCCGCTCCGTCGCCGCCGCAGCCTGTCGGACACGTCCCGGAACAAAAGCCAAACGATCGGAATTAGCCGAAACAGGACAACTGTTCAAAAATGCTACTGCTGTCAAAGGCAATTATTTTAAAGTTGCCAACATTATCGAGTAAAGGAAGACATCTTCATGGACTCAATTTATTTCTACCGAAATCCCGAAAGACCTGCAGCCTCGAACAAAGGTCAGTTGCAGAAGATGAAGATTGCAATTCAACCCAATATTTCTGTGAAAAACTGGCCGACGGAAGCGGGTTCATCAGCGCTGGCCGATTTCAAAGCTCTGGAAGACGCTTCAATTGTGGAGAGCCTCAGGAGGGAAGGAGCTTCGTTAATTGGTTCCACACACATGAGTGAATTTGGCTTTGGTCTAAAAGACAATATGGCGGGCGGAGCGCTGCAAGAGAAAACGGCCGATGCCGAACTGGTATTGGACATGGCCGGTGAAGCCCGTCTGGCTGCTGCACGCACGAGAATCTGCGGTTTGAAGCCCAGCTACGGACTGATTTCACGTTTCGGCCTTGTCGGACTGATTCCATCGATGGAATCATGCGGGATTTTATCGGCGGACATTCAATCAATCCGGGAAATTCTCCAAACAATCGCCGGTCCGGATGAGCGTGATTTTTCACTACCTGATGAAAAGATGCCGGATTTCTCATCTCAGAAAATAGAACCCGGAAAAATAACGATTGGTATTGTTGCCGAAGCTTTAAGCAACATGCCTGCCGGAGAACGCAAACCATTCGACAGGGAGTTGGATGATTTAATAAAAGCCGGCTTTTCCGTCAGGGAAGTGTCCTTTCCGAAATTTTCTCAATTTATGCTGGCGCACCAAATTGCCGGTTCGGTCGAGGCATCGTCGTGTGCGGGACGTTATGATTCTGTTCGTTATGGTCGTCGTGCTCCCGGAGCCAAAAACTGGAACGAGATGTATCTGCAATCACGCGGCGCAGCATTCGGAACGCTCTTAAAGAGCTACCTGTTCCAGGGAGCGTTTTTTCAGTTTGAACGTTACAACGCTTATGAAGACGCCTGCATACTACGCGCGCAACTCGTTTCCGAAATGCAGAAACTCACAGCGCAGACGGAATTTCTGATTTTCCCGGCGCTCAACATAACGGCATCAAACAATCCCGAATCGCTGGCTGATTTGTATGCGCAATTTATTTATACCGTGTTTGCAAATGTAACCGGTCAGCCTGCGCTGCATATTCCTTCAGACGCAGGCGCGGGGCTTCAGGTCGCGGGGAAAAGGCTTGATGACGGACGTTTGCTTGATTTGGGCGAATATCTGATAAGCAATCGTCGGGGAGGTAAATAATTATGGAATTCGAAGCAGTCATTGGATTGGAAATTCACGTCGAACTCAACTGCGCGACCAAAATGTTCTGCGATTGCCCCAACAATCCCGGCGAAGAACCCAATATCAACACATGTCCGACCTGTCTGTGGTTTCCGGGCGCCGTACCCCGCTTGAGCCAGGCCGCTCTGGAAAAAGCAGCGCTATTGTGCCTGGGATTAAACGCCGAACTTCAACCAAAAAGCGCTTTTGACCAGAAGGTTTATTATTATCCTGATTTACCCAAGGGCTATCAGCTCTCCCAGGCGCATCTGCCTTTATCGCGGGGAGGCTGGATTGACATCGTCGATGAAGACGGCTCTACCAAGAAACTACGTATACATCATATCCATATGGAGGAGGATGTCGCTAAACTCGTGCATGAAATGGAAGGCCGTCTTCCGATCAGTCTGGTGGATTTCAACCGGGCGGGAGCGCCGCTGGTGGAGATTGTGACCGAACCGGATTTCCGCTCACCGCATCACGCCATGGAATTCCTTAAAGCACTGCGTACGCAGGTACGTTATGTAGGTTCATCCGAGTGCAGTATGGAAAACGGCACGATGCGCGTCGATGCCAATATCTCTATTCGTCCACGGGGCACAAATCAGATGAACACCAAAGTGGAAGTCAAGAATATGAATTCCGTCCGGCACGTAGGCGATGCCATTGCGCATGAAATCACCCGTCAGACAGCTGGAGTTGTGGCGGGCGAAGCCGTCGTTCTCCACACCCGTTTGTGGGATCCGGATAAAAAAGTCACATTGCCGATGCGGGCCAAATTTGAAGGACCGTGTGTTCCCGATCCGACGGTTCCGGAAATTATTTTATCAAAACAGGAAATAGAAGATTTGCGCGCCAGGCTTCCGGAAATGCCTGCAATTCGTGCTGAAAGATTTGTCAAACAATACGGATTTACCGCTGAAGAAGCAACCTATTTAAGTTCCGATCCGGAAGTCGCAGGATACTTTGAAGCAATAATCAAAGAGGGAGCAGCTCCGCGCATGGCCATGCACTGGATAACAACACAACTGATCCCGGCAATCAAAGACCGCCAGGAGGAATTAAGTCAGACGAAAGTAACACCGGCAAGATTTGCCGCATTGTTGAAAATGTTGTCGAAAGATGAAATAAACGCTAATGCGGTACGTGAAGTGCTTTTACATCTTTTTGACAATAACGATTCGCCGGAAAAAATCGTCAGCGCCAAAGGATTTAAGCAAGTCTCTGACCGCGGTGCGCTGGAAGCAATGATCGAAAAGGTTCTGGGGGAACAACCCGCGGCTGTAGCCGATTTCAAGAACGGCCAGGGCAAAGCGATGGGCTTTTTGATAGGCCAGGTTATGCAGGCTTCAGACGGAAAAGCCAATCCGAAGATTATAAGAGAGTTGCTTGCAAAAAAATTAGAAGCGTAAAACTTATCTTAAAAAAGGCAGACTCACGCCGCAGCACTTTGTTTTTGATTGCGGGATACCACGGATATCTTCGATATCCTCCGCCTATGGCGGGATAATTCCACTTCCGCTTTAATGAGCCTTGATTTTTCGAAACGTAGTGATCGGAAAATCATAGAGCGAATTATCCAGCCACCTTAAAGTGGCAGGGGCACTTCACTGCGTTTGTTTTTAGCGAGTGTCATTAAGAAAAACTAAAACATTCCAGCTTATTTCATATCTGAAATGTAAGTTTTTCTAATGGTGGCCGTGTTTGGCTTTTGATTTTATTTCTTTGTATTCCGCACGCAGGGCGATATGATCCATGTCGTCCATATCTTCAGCTCTTTTCACCCAGTCTTCGAATTGAATATCCACACCGAAAATACCCATCATCTGATCTTGATCGTTAACTATAGGCGCGGAAACCGTAAAACAAAGAATCCCGGTCATTTTGGAAATAAAGAAATCAGAGACGTAAACTTTTCCTGTACGCAAGGGGTTGATGAACCATTCCCTGTCCGATTGATCTGTGCCTACGCCGTAATTTTCATATTTGGCGCGATCTTCAATGTTCGTAATGTTCTTGGTCGTTTTCCGGCCGTTCATATCTACTACGTAAGCGAATTGAATTGAAGGATGTTCATCTACAAATTGTTGCATAAGCATTTCCTGCTGTACCGTATCCATATTCTTCATTAAAGGGTGTTCGATAATTTGATTAACTATGGCAACGGCAGCTTTTTCAGCTATAAACTTTATCTTTTCCAGTTCCGACATAAAGTATTCAGGCAGATGCAGGCGTACTTTTTTCTCCATCTCTTCAGGAGAAATAGAGGTTACTCTGCCTGTTTCGTACTGTTCCGATACCCATTTGTGAATTTTGGAAATAGCAGGATGTCTTTTATCGATCATCTTGCTGCCCTCGAGATTAAATCGCTGATTAATCCAGAAAGCGATACCGGCATTGCCGGATTTATCGGTAATCGTTGTGGTTATCGGTCGCTTTAAAAGCTTGCGGGTATCGAATATATTATAAATTTCTTCGCATTTAATGAGACCGTCAGCATGAACGCCGGCGCTGGTAACATTGAATCCCAAACCGACAAAAGGATAATTATGAGGAATTTTTACGCCGATTGCTTTCTCAAAATAGTCGGCAATGTCGGTAATGACGGTTGTATCAATTCCATTGTTTCCTTTAAGCGCGATATATTCGAAAATCAAACCTTCAATCGGCGGATTTCCTGTCCGTTCGCCAAGTCCAAGAAGAGTAGAGTTTGCCGCGCTGCAGCCATGAAGCCAGGCAGTTGTTGCATTGATCATGGCTTTATGGAAATCATTATGACCATGCCATTCCAGCAAACGTCCGGGAACTCCGGCGTCATTAAGAAAGGCGTGGACAAGTTTGTCAACACTGCGGGGCAAAGCAGCGCCCGGATAAGTAACACCGTAGCCCATTGTGTCGCAAAGTCTGATTCTTATGTCAATGCCGCTTTCTTCTCTGAGTTTCATCAATTCCTGGGCAAAAGGAACACAAAAACCATAAATATCCGCGCGGGTGATGTCTTCAAAATGGCAGCGGGGAATTATGCCTAAATCCAGAATGGATCTGACTATGTTAAGATAATCGTTCATAGCCTGGCTTCTTTTTTTATTCAGCTTGAGGAAAATGTGATAATCGGAAACAGAAGTCAAAAGACCTGTTTCTTTCAAGCCTAGTTCCTTAACCAAAGGTACATCATCTTTAGATGCCCGTATCCATCCGGTTATCTCCGGGTAACGAAGGCCAAGCGCCTGACATTTTTCCACAGCCTCTTTATCTTTTTTGCTATAAAGAAAAAATTCCGACTGACGTATTACACCATTGGGGCCACCCAGCTTGCTCATCAACTCATATATTTTGACAATTTGTTCTGCCGTATAAGGCGGACGGGATTGTTGTCCATCGCGAAAAGTAGTGTCTGTTATAAAAATTTCTTTGGCCGGACGTGGGGGAATAATTTTGTTGTCGAAAACAATCTTGCTTACATCGGTATAAGGAAAGATTTCTTTGAATAAATTAGGTTTATCCACGTCTTTTAATTTAAATTTCCTGATTTTTCTGGTAGTCGGCTTTTTTTCTTTTTTGGATTTAAACATCTTTTTCTCCAATTTTCAAAATTAAACTATTTTCAAAGATAACTCCATCAATTGCTCGATGCTTACTTTAGAAGGAGCGTCGGTCATTAAGCAGGCTGCTTTCTGTGTCTTCGGAAAAGCAATTACATCGCGTATTGATTCGGCTTTTGTCATAATCATAGCTAATCTATCCAGACCAAAGGCCAGACCACCGTGAGGTGGAGCTCCGTACTCGAGAGCATCCAGTAGGAATCCGAATTTTACCCTTGCGTCTTCGTCGCTTAGCTTCAAGGCATTAAAAACCTGAGACTGTACGTCTTTATTATGTATACGAATACTACCGCCGCCTATTTCCGATCCGTTAAGTACAAGATCATAGGCTTTGGCGCGAACTTTTCCCGGGTCGGTAATCATTAAAGGCAGATCTTCCAGAAACGGCGACGTGAATGGATGGTGTGTAGAGACAAAACGTTTTTCCGTTTCTGAATATTCCATCAGCGGGAATTCCGTAATCCACGTAAATGCCAGTGCATCGGGATCAATCAGATTCAGTTTCTTGCCGAGATTAAGACGCAAATTGCCCAGAGAGTCGGAAACAACCTTGGGTGAATCGGCGACAAAGAAGAGGATATCGCCCTCTTTAGCGTTCATGGCTGTGCCGATGTTTGCAACTTCTTCCGGTTTAAAAAATTTATAAATGGGAGATGTCCAGTCGGCGGCATTGACTTTGGCCCAGGCAAGTCCCTTTGCTCCGTAAATGGCCACAAAATCTTGCAAGCCGTCCAGGTCTTTGCGTGAAAGTGCAGAGGCCTGTTCAGCTTTAATTGCTTTGATTACGCCACCGGAAGCCGCAACTTCCGCAAAAAGCTTGAATCCCGAATCTTTAACAATAGCTGTAAGATCAACGATTTCCATACCGAAGCGAACGTCGGGATTGTCTTTGCCGTAACGGCTGATTGCATCTGCGTAGGTTAGTCGGGGAAGGGGTAGGGTGAGCTCCTTGTCCATGCAAACTTTAAAGATTGCCTTCATCAGGCCTTCCATCATATTCATAATGTCTTCTTCGGTAATGAAAGACATTTCTACGTCAATTTGTGTGAATTCCGGTTGACGATCAGCGCGCAAGTCCTCGTCGCGGAAACATTTGGCTATTTGATAATAACGGTCGAAACCGGAAACCATTAGAAGTTGTTTGAACAACTGCGGTGATTGTGGCAGAGCGTAAAACATACTTTTATAAATTCTGCTTGGAACCAGATAATCACGCGCTCCTTCCGGAGTACTTTTGCCCAAAAACGGCGTTTCTACTTCAATAAAACCGTTTTCATCGAAATAGCGGCGGGGG
>LNQE01001248.1_pt1 | contig 18732 bp, 20 predicted proteins | sample 603111 | NCBI WGS metagenome assembly LNQE01 (sample SAMN04260313, study PRJNA301899) | hydrocarbon metagenome | isolation source: hydrocarbon-contaminated ditch | place: Germany: Bremen | collected 1998
CCCCGGTCCCCACCCCCATGGCGATTGTTCCTGCGGTCCACCGTCCTGCGAGATCCAGGAACTACCGAATCCGTGATGCGCCAGAAAACTCATGGAGTTTCATCCGTTGCGCCTGTAGATAAATGCGGCCCTCTCATGTCGCCTCCGGTACCCAGAAAACTCATGGAGTTTCATCCGTTGCGCCTGTAGCCCCTCCCGTGGGATTCATGTGGTTTCATATGCCGCGGCAATGGGGGCGGTGTACGTCCCGGTATCGGTTCGGGGCAGATCCCATCCCGCCGGTGCGAGAGTGCCCGCCTTCGCCCCGGCAGCGGCAGGGATGCCTGATAGAACGCCTGCGGAATTACCCTCTCTTCACCAGGATCTTCTGCGTTGCGCTATGGGAAATAAAGAGATCTTCGACTTCGCGCCCGAGATACTCCGTCTTCCCCATGACATAGTACCCCCCCTGCACAAGCGCCGCATGAAACATCCGTACAAGATCGTTCTTCTGTTTCTCTGTGAAGTATATGGTCACGTTCCGGCAGATAATCAGGTCCAGGTAGCGTGAGATGGGAATCCCGGTCATCAGGTCATGCTGTTTGAACGTGACCATATCAGAGACAATCGGCCTGATCGCATATGTCCCGTCGTCCCTCCTGACAAAATACCGCCTGATCCTGCGTTCGCCCACATTTTCAAGCGCATTTTCGTCATATACCCCTTCTTTCGCCTTTTTCAGCGAATCGCGATCGATATCGGTCGCATATATCGTGACGCTCCCGCCATCATTCATTCCGAGCTGTTCGCGCATGAGTATGGCAACCGAGTAGGGCTCTTCGCCCGTCGCGCACCCCGCACACCATATCCTGACAGGCCTCCTGCGCCGCACAAGCCCTGGAATAATCTCGCGCTTCAGCGTGTCAAAGACCCCGGTATCGCGGAAGAACTTCGTGACGTTGATGGTGAGAGCGTTGCGGAGACCTTCGATCTCCTGCCGGTTGGCAAGGAGATACCTGTGGTAGTCTTCAAAGTCTGCCGTATTTGTCAGGCGCATCCGGGAGAGGATACGGCGTTTTATGTAATCCTCCTTATAATTCGAGCACTGTATCCCGACAAGCCTCTCGATGCTTCTCTGCAGTGACTCAAATCCATTCATCTGCCTTTTCCTGCGCCGGAGAGCCGTAACCCGCTATGCGGCCTGCTTTGCGAGCTGGTCGATCACCTTCAGAATGTCAATCCAGATGACAAGCCCTCGTGCTTTGTCTGCAAAATCCCCGGCGGGCTTGATGATGCCCTTTACATAGGCGCTGATGCCGGAGACGATGCCGTCATCCATCCGTTCGATCTCCTCCTCCCGTATCTGGATAACACTGTGCACGTCATCCACGATGATGCCGGTATTCGTTCCACCTGCCGAATCTGGCATGAGAACGATGATCTTCTGGCTATCGGCTGCGGTATCCTCGGGAAGCCCGAGAAGATTCTTCAGGTTGATGATATTGGTGATCTCACCCCGGAGGTTCATGATGCCTGCAAGATATGGAGGGGCGCGGGGAAGGGGGGTGATCGGCATCATCTCCACGATCTCCCGTGCCGTGTGAATATCCAGCGCATAGTGCTCCTTTCCAAGCTGAAACTCCACCACATCGACGCTCTTTGCCATACTACCAGCCTCAATTCAGTCTGAATTGTTCCATCAGCTTCTTCAGCGATGCCGCCATTGCGGCAAGTTCGTGGGATGCGCTGCCCACCTCTTCCGTCGATGCGCTTACTTCCTCAGCAAGAGCAGCCATATCCTCCATCCGGTCCATATTCTCCTTCATCATCCGGGTAGAATCCTCCATATTCTGCATGACCAGGTTTGTCGAATGCGCCTGATCTTCTGTCGCCCGCGTTATCTCGGTGATGCCGTGAGCAACCACCTCCGCTTCCGATATGATCCGGTTCAGCGCCAGAATGGCCTCGTTGACGCTCTCGATGCCCGCCTGGATCTCGGCATGAGACGACTTCATCGAGTCTGCCGTCTTGTCGCTGCTTGCCTGGATCGCCCTGATGAGGTTCTCGATCTCCTGGCTTGCCCCCTTCGACTCCCCTGCAAGGTTTCTGATCTCACCGGCAACCACGGCAAAACCGCGGCCATGCTCCCCTGCCCGGGCAGCCTCGATGGCGGCATTCAGCGCGAGCAGGTTGGTCTGGTTCGCAATATCGGTGATCATCTTGACGATATTATTGATCTCGCGCATCCGGGTGTTGAGCTCGGTGATCTCCTGCACGCTCTGGAGCGAAATCCCTTCAACGAGCTGCATCTTCTTCGTCGCCGTCTGCCCGAGCTCTGCCGCGTTGCTGCCTTCCGCCGAAGCCTTCATCGCATGGCCCATCACTTCCTGGGAGGTCCCGGCGATCTCCTCGATCGAGGCGGAAAGGTCTGTGATCTCCCTGTTGACGTTCTCGATCCGCTCCAGCTGCGCCTTGACATCTTCCGACGAACGCTGTGTGGAGAGCGCGACCTGTTCCGTTGCCCTGCTGATCTCATCGGAACTCGTGCTGACCTCGTGCGTGGTCTGTTCAACCTGAGAGGCGGCTCTGTTGATCTCGCTCATCAGCGCACGTACTGCATTGAGCGAAGTATTGTAGTCGTCCTTCACGCGTTTCAGGGGATCGCTCTCATCGGCGCTCACAAATGCCGTCAGGTCGCCCTTTGCCATCGCAGCAAGGGCCATCCCGAGCTCGTCGGCGCTCTCGGCCAGAATCTTTGCCTTCTCCTGCTCTGATTCCATCAGCCGCCTGACCTGCGCCTCCTTCTCCCTCTGTTCGGTGATATCGTTGTAGACGATCAGGATATTCTGAATCTCCCCGTTCTCGTCAAGCAGCGGAATGCCGTACTGCTCAAGGATGTGCGTGCCGGAGGGAAGCTCGACAGCAACCTCGCCGTACGACCGCTTCTTCTCCTGGATCACCTGCTTGAGCCCCTCCCCCTGCTGCGAGAGAACCTTGAAGTCGCGCAGGCTCATCGAGAGCACCCGCTCCCGGGAGATACCGCTCATCCTGACGTAGGCATCGTTCGCGACGGCCACCTGCATGTCAGCGCCCACGACCAGCATGGGCATGGGATTCTGCTGGATGATCGTCTCCGCACGCCGCTGGAGCTCGATGATCTCCTTCATCTGAACGTTTATCTTCTCTTCCTCCTCCCGGCGCGCCGTGATGTCGTTATACACGATCAGCAGGCCGGTAATCTCGCCGTCCCCGTCAAGCAGCGGGATGCCGTACTGCTCGAGGATGTGCGTGCCGGAGGGAAGCTCGACGGTGACCTCGCCGTACGACCGCTTCTTCTCCTGGATTGCTTTCTTTATCCCCTCCCCCTTCTGCGAGAGGACTTTGAAGTCCCGCAGGCTCATCGAGAGCGCCCGCTCCCGGGAGATACCGCTCATCTCGACGTATGCATCGTTCGCGACGACCACCTTCATGTCAGCGTCCACGACCAGCATGGGCATGGGGTTCTGCTGGATGATGATATCAGAACGGTGCTGAAGCCCGGTCATCTTGACCATCTGATTCCGGACCTCTTCCTTATCGTCCGCGAGCTTTTCATAGAGTCTGTTCATCGACCCGGCAAGCTGCCGGAACTCATCCGGAAGGGCCGATACATCTATTGTGGTCGAGAAATCACCCTTCATTGCCCTTTCAAGCGATTTCTCAAATTCCGAAGGGATCCCGACCGCCGCTCGGTTCGAGACCTCCGAAGCAGGCGCGCCGTTCTGCAGCGGGCCGGTAAACAATGCTTTTCTTCCCGGTTTTCCTGTCATGATCCTCACATTCCTTTTCATTTCACCACATGCGCAGCAGGACTCCATTTCAACACGGCATCTGCTATCGTCCGGTAGCCCTGACCCGCCTCACAGTCCGGTGCGTGGTGCGAGATCGGCAGCCCTCTCTGCTGCGACAGATAGATCTCCGTGCAGTAGGGGACGACGAACACCTGCTTGAAACGTTCCCTGACCTCATTCTCAATGGCAGAAAGCCTCTCCCTTTCCTTCTCTTCTTCTGCGGAAGGGGGCGGCACGAGGAGACGCCGCAGGAAAGAGATGAGGCCGCCTTCATCTGGCTGATCCTTCCCGTTCCCCCTCCACCGGGTGAGAATCGCCATATCGGCCTCGATTGCGTCTCCGAGGTTCTCCCCGATATCGTCAAAGATGACGGTAAGTGCATTGACGCCTCTGAGCGCAAATGTGCCGGGATCAAGAGTGATGATCGTATGATCCGCTGCAACGAGCCCGTTAATGACGAGCTGGCCCATACTGGGCGGGGTGTCGATCAGGATAAAGTCATATTCGGACGAAATATCAGCGATACGTTCTTTGAGCACGCCTGCCCGATCATCGATATGGTACAGGTACGGTTCGACTCCCACCAGATCAAGCGTCGCCGGTGCGAGATCGATTCCTGATGCGGTTCTGATGATGATGTCGCTGATCGCAGCGTCCGGAAAGCCCTCGAATATGCCCATGAAGACATCGTACATGCTGGCATCCAGCGACTCGGGATCGACCCCGAGACCGGCGGTAGCATTTGCCTGCGGGTCGCAGTCTATGACAAGCACCCGTTTTCCACTCCTGGAGAGAAAACCAGCAATATTCAGGCATGACGTGGTCTTGCCTGTTCCGCCCTTATGATGGACGAAGGTAACGATTGGCATTACTACACCCCTGGTATCTTTATATGCAACAGGTTACCTTAAATATATCTCTTTACACTGTAAGCCATTAATGGTTTATTTCAATTTTAATAGAATATTAAATGTTTTTTTGAGTATTGGGTTGAAATTATGCTATTACTCAAAATTATCTATCCGGTCAGGGAGACCCCGGGTAGCCGTGAGATTGCTCCCCTGTATGCTGGTGTGCAGTGGGATCGCCTCTCCCGCCGGATGCATTGCGGGGCAGCTCTGCCATCCCGCACCTGCCGCAATGATACCATTTAGTAAGATTGAATTGTTTTTCGGCTGTACACTGGATTGATGTCCCATACAAAAACGATCCTCCTGCTTCTGATCCTCTGTGCGACTGCAGGCGCGGCGGGCTGCATCACCGCCAGTTTCGGTGAGATCACGTACAACGGGAGCGCGCTTACGATCAGGGCAGAGAACGCCCATGAACCGGCAGACGCCGTGCTTCAGGTGACCGTCGCCAGTGTGGACACGCTCGTGCAGGATGAAGTCTACAAGCAGGCACGGTATGTATCCCTTGATCGCGGCGCAAACGAGTATACGATCCCGGTAGAGCTCGAGCCAGGGAAGTACCGGGTCTATCTTCAGCTCTTCGTCGGCGACGACCGCAGGGCGTCGGTGATCCGCGATCTGGAGGTATAGCCCGATGCAGGAAGGGGGGGTGAAGGCGGCCGCAGGTGCGGAAGCAGTGGATATCATCTACCGCAACTGCGAGATCTTCAATCCGTTCACCTGCGAGTGGGAGTCCGGGCACATCGCCATTTTTGACGGCAGGATCGCCGGAATCGGCGACTATCAGGCGCGCAGGGAGTGCGACCTCTCCGGTGCGCGGGTCGTGCCGGGCCTGATCGATGCCCATCTCCACATAGAAAGCTCGCTCCTTGCCCCGACCGAGTTTGCACGCCTTGTCCTCCCGCACGGTACCACGACGGTGGTCGCAGATCCGCATGAGATTGCCAACGTCTGCGGAGCCCGCGGGATATCGTACATGCTTGAGGAGAGCAGGCGGACAGCGCTCGACATCTTCCTCATGCTCCCCTCCTGCGTGCCCGCAACGCCTCTGGACGTGGGCGGCGCGTGCCTGTCTGCATCCGATCTTGCGGAGTTCTCCGGACGCGACCGGATTTGCGGGCTCGGCGAGATGATGAACGTGCCCGGGGTGCTTGCGGGAGATCCGGACGTCGCCGCCAAGCTCGCGCTCTTCGATCTCATCGATGGGCATGCGCCGCTTCTCTCAGGAAAAGACCTGAATGCCTATATTTACGCCGGTGCACAGAGCGATCACGAGTGCACGCGGCGTGCCGAGGCCCGCGAGAAGCTGCTGCGGGGCATGTATATCATGATGCGCGAGGGATCGACAGAGCGCAACCTCGCCGAACTTGTCCCGCTGGTCACTGCCTGCAGCGCACCGCGGTGCTGTTTCGCCACCGATGACCGGCACGCCGATATGCTGGCGGACGAGGGGCATATCGATGACTGCATCAGAAAGTCCGTGGAATACGGGCTTGATCTCGAACTGGCGCTCCGCATGGCAACGCTCTCCGCAGCCGAACGCTTCCGCCTCCATGATCGGGGCGCCATCGCACCCGGCAGGATCGCGGACTTCTGCATACTCGAGGATTCAGAGGAGTTCCGCGTTTCAGGCACGGTGAAAGCAGGCACGCCGTACGTCGATCCGGGGCATGCACCCGCTCCAGGCATATCGTGCCCCTTCAACTGCAGGGTTCCCGACAGGGGCGCGATCAGGATCGACGGTGCGGGCGAAGCGCGGGTCATCGGCCTTGTCGAGGGGCAGATCATCACGAGAGACCTCCGGTATCAGGTCGATGCTGCCGGGATACCCGACACAGAGAGAGACCTGCTCAAGGCGGTGGTATGCGACCGGTACCGCGGCAGCGGCTCGGGGACCGGGCTGGTTCACGGGTTCGGCCTGCAGGAGGGAGGAATTGCCAGCAGCATATCGCACGATTGCCATAACATCGTCGCCGTGGGTGTCGATGATGGGGATATCATCAGGGCGATTCGTGAGGTGGTCAGGCTCGGCGGGGGGATGGCGGCAGTAACGGGGGACGATGTCACCGCGCTCCCGCTGGACTGTGCAGGGCTGATGTCGTCGCTTCCTTACGAAGAGGTGGTCTTTGGGCTGCGGCAGCTCGACCTCCACGCAGAGCGCCTGGGCGCCGTCGGCAACCCGTTCATGCACCTTTCGTTCCTTGCCCTGACCGTGATCCCGCATCTCAGAATCACCGGGCGCGGGCTGTTTGACGTCCTGGCATCTGCCGATGTGCCGCTCTTCCTGGAGTGACCGCTCCGAAACCAGGCTTTTTTGCAGAGAATCACCAGAAGGATAGCAGGTTGTCCGGGGCAAGAGCCAGCAGAACAAGAAGGATTACGGGCTGGTGGATGAGATAGATCGCGAGCGAGTGCCGCCCGAGCAGGATCAGCGGACCGAAGAACGCCGGCGCCTCCGTCCGGATGGAAAGCCTTCTCCTGCCCTCCGGGTAGAGGAGGCTGCCGGAGTACATGCCGACCAGGACCAGCCCGAACCAGGGCAGCAGGGGGATATAGTCGAGGCTGTAGAAGGATGCGGGACGAAGACCGAGCCAGAGAAGCCAGATCGGGCCTTCAACCCCGGCAAGGGCGAAGCCGGCAAGGATCGCGGCCGCGCCTGCCATCAGATTGAACGTCCGGAACCTCAGGAAAAACGGCGCGACGAGCACGGATGTCCCGATGAAGTGGAGGATGCCGAAGACGATAAACCCGGGCCTGAAGAAGAGCCAGGTGATCCCGGTAATGGCAAGCCCGCAGCAGAAGAGCAGGAGCCCCCGCCGGAGATACCTGGTATAGAGCATCCCGCCGCCGAAACGCTGCACCGCCCGTGCATGGCTGATGGTCAGCGAGAGCCCGACGAGAAATATGAATGTCGATGCCGTGAAGTACGCGAGCATGCGCCAGAAACCTTCCGAAGGATTCACCGGCAGAATCCCGAAGAACCAGACGTCAAAGACCGCATGAAAGGCGATCATCGTGACTACGGCGATGCCGCGGAGGGTATCGATCTCCCAGTAGCGCTCTCCTGCAGCCATGGTTGCCGGTCTGCCCCTTAAAAGACGATCCTCCGGATCGGACCGCCGCAGAGGGGGCATGCCGTAAGTTCGGTGATCTCCTTCTGCTGCTCTTCCGTCGGCCGATTGTAGACCCGCGAAAAGCCGCAGGCTCTGGCGCACTCAAGGATAATGAAAGGACTGCAGATTTTTCCCATCACGTACCAACGCTTCCCTCACGCCTCATATCTCTTTCCATCGATCCACAGGTATATCCCGGTGGAATGCCGAGATCGATAGGGAAGGTTGTCGGGCAGATGCAGGACGAACATATCATTGAGGCGATCGGCCGCTGCCGGGTGGTTATAAGGAACGGATCCGTCATCGAAGTCGGAGAGCCGGTCCTGGATCGCTGCCCCCTGGCAGAACGCTTCGCCTGTCCGGTGAACGAGATCACAAAAGAGGCCGTGCGCGCAAACATCGAGCACCGCATCTCGTCATTCGGGATGTGCACGAAGGATCGCGACGTCCTTTCAGCGAGGGATTTTGTCGTCTTCGGCGCGTCAGAGCTGCTGAGCGGCGGCATCCGGCGAGGACTGATCGACTCCGCGGTCACGGTCTGCGACGGTGCCGGCACCGTGGTGACAGACAACCCTCTTCTCGTTCAGGGTATCGGCGGGAGGATGTCGGGCCTCGTCAGAACAACCCCCATTCCGGAGGTGATTGAGCGTATCAGGCAGCACGGGGGGCACGTACTGGATCCCGAAACGGCCGCTATCGATCAGGCGGCGGGCGTGGCGCTCGCATCCTCGCTCGGGTACCGGCGGATTGCAGCGACCACCGCCCGGCCGGATGAGGCCCTCGCGATACGGGCACGCCACCCGGAGACCCTGATCGTCGGGGTGCACATCACCGGCCTTACCGGGAGCGAAGCGGAACAGCTGGTCTCTGTAGCGGATCTGGTCACGGCATGCGCGTCACGCACGGTACGGGAGGCGGCAGGCAGGGTTGCGCTGCTCCAGGCAGGAATCTCAATCCCCGTCTTTGCGGTCACGCCGCCGGGCAGGGAGATCATCCTCGCTAAGCTCGGGGAGACCGGGCAGCAGATGCTTGTCCATGGAGCGCGGCTCCCGATAGAAGGCGGCAGAGCGCCGCATCCTCTGGTGTAAGGGGGAGATGGATGTATTCCGTAGATGAAGCATGTATGCGGCGTGCGCTGGAGAAGGCGAGAGAAGGCATTCTCCTCGGCAATACGCCGTTTGGAGCCTGCATCGTCAGGAACGGGGATGTCTTCAGCTGCAGGCATAACGAGGTCTGGAAGCATACCGATATCACCGCTCATGCGGAAGTACTCGCAATTCGCGATGCATGCAGGGATCTTGGCACGATAGACCTCTCGGATTGCGTCCTCTACGCAACCTGCGAGCCCTGCCCGATGTGCTTCGGGGCCGCCCACTGGGCGAGGATACCCCATATCGTCTACGGCGCAAGCATCAGGGACTCTCTGAATGCGGGGTTCAACGAACTGACGATATCGGCACTGACAATGAAGGAGAGCGGCAACAGTGCCGTCAGGCTCACCGGCGGGGTGCTGAAGAACGAGGCGATTGATCTCTTTCTCGAGTGGCTCGGCCGAAAAGATCGGCGCGCCTACTGAGGTCCCTCCCCGCGCTCAGTCCGAGATGCCCCAGGAGTTCGGGAAACGCCTGCAGCACGATATCTGCGCCGGCAGGTTCGGCGCATGACCGCCGCCAGTCACCATATGCCGCAAATGCCGTCGCCATGCCCAGTCTCTTCCCCGGGGCGATATCGCGTACCGGACTGTCTCCGACCATCATCGCCTCTTTCGGGCTCACCTGCAGCCGGTTCAGCGCATAGAGGAGAGAATCGGGTTCGGGTTTTCGCCTGCCGGAAACATCCGGCGTCACCACGCAGTCAAAGAAGGTGATCAGCCCGGTCTTATTCAGCCGCTTATCCGCCTGCCTGAGTTCCGCATCGGTGGTGACGGCGAGGCCGATCCCGGCATCCTTCAGGCAGGAGAGTGTCTCCGCCACCCCGGGGTACACCTCGATGCGCCGCAGTTTCTCATCCTCATAGACGGAGCAGCACTCCAGAAAGGCCCGCGGGGAGAAACTGCCGGTCTTCTTCATATAGTCCCTGATATTGTCGTGGTGCTCAAAGCCGTGAACCCCCCGGAGGAAGTACTCGAAGAGTTCCCCGGCGTCCCCGGCACGGAGATGGTCGATAACCAGCCTGCACGCCTCCCGCTTTGCTGTCACGAAGTCAAAAAGGGTATTGTCCATATCAAAGAGTATCGCCTTTATCTCTCTATTCCAAGCGCCGTCAGCCGTCTGCATATCTTCAGTTCTCTCCCGAATGCTTCGTGCAGGCCTCCTCCGGAGAACCGGAGCTTGAGATCCTCAAGGCTGCTCCCCTTGCCCCCGTACTCCCCGAAGATGTGGACGTCGTTGCACCTGACAACCCCGAAGACCGCGGCAAGGTTGAAGAGAAGCCGCACAAATTCTCCTGCCCTGCAGGATGTTACCCTGATCTCATATGGGCGCTCGAACAAGAAATACTCAAGCCCCTCGGCATCGCAGATATCTGCCATGTAGGTGTCGGCGGTGAGCAGCACCGGCAGCGCATACCGCTCGTCTTCAAACGCTCGAAGCGCCCGGACGATGGTGAGATCGTTCTCCTCCCTCCGGTGGCTGTGCGCCGCCGGGGCCGTAATCTCGATGGCCCGATCCCGGATAGCGCGGTACTCCCTCATTGCAAGATACGCAGCCTTTCTTGACTTCTTCGTCCGCTTGTTCTCGAGCTCCCCGATGATTGCAGCCTGTTCCGGCGCATATGCAGTGATTTCAGCGATCTTTTGCGCGCTGTACCTGCGGTTGACGGCAAAGGCTATCTCATCGCTGACGGTATTTACCAGAATACAGGAGGACGGGCTGATGTGAGGGTTGGTGGATACGAACCGGTGGTAGAGAACGTTGGTATCCAGCCCGAAATAGACGTCCTTCTTCAGGCGGCGGTACGTCTGGAGCATCTCGTCGAACGCCTCCTGGTTGGCGTAGCGGATGATGCCGCTTGCAAGCATGCATTCCAGCAGATCCGAGTATGAGGGCAGCTCGTCGGCAATCTCCCCGAACTGCAGGAGCCATGCGTGATAGTCTTCTCGGGAGGCAGTCATCTCAATCCGGTACCGCGCCCCCTCAGGGAGAGCCGCGAGGAGATCGCCCCTGTAGAGCGGATAGGAGATCCTCACCTCATCCGCCAGGTTCAGCAGTATCTGGAGCTCGTCCGGGGTGACAATCTCGTCCATCATCGCCCCACCATCATCTCCGCGTCTTCCATGAAATCGCGCACCTGCTGGGCCTTTTGCGGGATCATCATGTATGGTTTTGCAATTTCGTTCTCGGCTTTTACGGCGAGGTAGTAGATGTGGCTGACATCCAGGTGTGCACGGGAGATGGTAATCAGGGCACCGGCGACCATGGCCTTCCTCCCCGACGTGATATCGAGGGCTACGGAGAAGCCGTCCCGGGTCAGGTCTTCGGCAAGCGACCGGATTGCATTCCCCGCCCCGGTGAAGTCCGCTTCGGGAACGGTGATCAGGTCGATATCCGGAGAAAAACCGTAGCTGTCCGAGAGTATCCCGACGGCTTCCCGCACCACGGGAGCGCTGCCCGCATACGGCTCTTCCGCAAGGATGTATACCCGGGCGGGCCGGAGGCCCATCTCACGCAGGACTGCATAGTAGGTGTTTACGAGCGCCCAGGTCGAACGTCCGAGAAGAGCGATATAGGCAGATCGGGGCATACCTGACACCGTGAAAGGTATGGGAAAAGAACCATCTCAAACCGTATATAGTCTTTGCCGGAGGGGCGGGGAGGCAGCAGGAGCAGGATCGAAGAAGGGATACTGGCGGGGATGTCCCGAAGCATCAGGGTATGGGGATTCAAGCGGATCGATTGCTTTTCCGCCCGGGGCATCGGTTGAATGAGCCACGCCGGGTGCCGGAGCGGAATGCCTGCACGGACGTCATCGATTTCCTGTGAAAGCGATCCTGTCTGTGAAATAGACGACTCCCGTCACCCGGGTCTTTGCATTCCCCTGCACGGCTTCCTATCGGCTATCCTCACAGGTGGAGGGGGAGATCCCCATTGGGATGCTCCCCTCGATCCACCGGGTCGGAACTGCCGTGAAAAACCGGATCCATGATCCCCGCATCTTCTCTCATGCCCGATGCATCGATCTCCACCAGTTGCGCCCGCAGGCCCGGGACTTCACGGGCGTTTCATCGGCTGCGCCTGCAGATCGCGATCCATGACATCTCGAGACGGATGCGCTCATCACTTCACCGCCAGATCCCCATAGGCACACAGGCTTTGCTTCCTGCCGTTCTGCCGCTCCGATAGGGAGCATGCAACCTTTGCAGTGTATTGCGCCGGGTGAATCAACCCCGTCGTCAGGCGGTTCGGCCATGCCTGAACCGCGTCCGGCATCAACGCCGGTACATCCCGATCAGCACACCTTCGGCAATGATGTGCCCCTCTATCTCCTGCTCGAGAGCTGCCGGATCGATTGGTCCCGAAATCCGCAGGTCCGTATCGAGTGCGTAGAGCGAGAAGACATACCGGTGCGCCGTGCCGGCGGGCGGGCAGGGTCCTGAATACCCGACAGTCCCGAAACTGTTCGTACCCTGGCGGGCGCCTCCCGGCAGTTCATGCAGGTTCGGGAGAGCGGCATCGAGACCACGCTGCCCGGGGGATATATTGTAGACGATCCAGTGCGTAAAGTCTCCTCCGGGTGCATCAGGGTCCTGTACTGTCAGGGCAAGGCCTACTGCTTCTCTGGGAACACCGCTCCAGGAGATCGCGGGGGATACATCCTCGCCGTCACAGGTATAGCGAGGGGGGATGAGCGAGCCGTTCCCGAAAGCGTCTGACGTCAACTCCATCGTCGGCACGTCAGGGTCCGGTGTTCCGGTTGCGGTCCGGTTCTCCACCGGCCCTCGAGGCTCGCCATTCTGAACGCATCCTGCCGCGAGGGCGGCAAGGAGGAGCACCAGCAGGGTGAATACTCTGGCATTCATGAAGGAGGTCTTAATGCAGGGAGTTCCCTTAACTGTTACCGGGCGATAAAGGGAGGACATCAAGGCCTCTCTCAAGAAAGAATGGTTATTGCAGGGGTGATTCGTCCTCTCCCCGGTGTGTACGGCCGAACGGACGCGCACCCCTCAGATCCGCTGCTTCCAAGCGAGACTGTAGAAGCAGGTGCGCAGGATGCGCATCGCGCCATGGCGTGAATGGAGGTTATGAAGAACCGCTAAAGGCACGGGGGAGAACGCAATCGTATCGGCGCTCCCGGCAACAAATGTACTTCATATAGCGTTTATAGAAGAGCATATGCGAGGGAGGCGATTTGAACGCCCGAACACCTGCGTGACAAGGCCCTCAACTTCATATGCACTTTGGCACAATGTTTTTATATTCATACGTCCTACTATTCTCCATGGACGAGAAGGAGATTGAGCGGCTGCCGGAGATTGATCCGGTCAACCGGCAGCACCTCGAACGGTATATCCGGCATTGCAAGCTCCGGTCGGTGAAGCCAACGACGATCGGTATGAAGACCTGGAAACTCTACGCCTTTCTGAAATACATCGAGTTCCGCGATCTGGCAGAGGTGACACAGGACGACATCGAGACATACTACTTACACCGGCGGGAGACCTGCAGCCCGCACACGGTTGCAAACGATGTGATCGAGCTGAGGACGTTCTATAAGTGGTTGCGCCCGGACGAGTGGAAAGACCTCTTCGCAAACATCAAGCCGAAGCGCCCGAAGCACGACATCCCGACCGATCAGGTGATCCGGGCGGGCGATGTCGCGAAACTTCTGGCTGCTTGCACCGTGCAGCGCGACCGGGCTGTGATCGCGCTCCTGTGGGATTCGGGATGCCGCCTCTCGGAGATCACAAGCCTGAATATCGGTAATCTGGAGTTCGATCGATATGGCGGGGTCGTGGTTGTGGACGGAAAGACCGGGCGGCGGCGAATCCGCCTTATCGACAGCGTGCCAGATCTCCAGCAGTGGATCAACATGCACCCAGCCGGCAGCGATCCGGAGGCGCCGCTCTTCTGCAACCTCCGCAAACCCGGCGGTCGGGTGCGGTGGAACAATCACAGCATCCAGAATACTCTCAAAGGTATTGCAAAGCGGGCAGGGGTTGAAAAGCGGATACATCCACATGGATTCCGGCATGGTCGTGCGACTGACCGGGCGCCGCACTATTCCGAACCGGAGATGCGGTTGAAATTCGGCTGGGAGCCGGGATCGACAATGCCTTCAGTATATGTCCATCTCTCCGGGGCAGATGTCGAGCAAAAGGATCTCCGCCTTGCCGGGCTGCTCGACGAGGATAATCTGCCGAAGAACCCACTTGCGCCGAAGACGTGCCCACGTTGCCGGGAGCGAAACACACCCGATACCAAATACTGCCGGACCTGTTCGATGGTGCTGGATGCAAAGACCGCCCTGACGCTGGATCAGATGCAGGCAGACGTGGCCGCGAACCCGGAAGTGCTACAGGCGCTCATCGACAAGAGGATCAAGGAGCTGAAAGCAGGCGGGGAGATTTGACTCCGGGATCAAGAGAAACATATTTTATGTACGTCGGGATATTATAACATATCAGGAAGGAGGAGATATGGCAAAACCGATCGAACTTGGACTTGTCCTGGAGGGGGAAGACGCCCAACGGTTCCAGCATTACCTGGACCATCCCACAGACACCGATGACGGTCGCGAGCTGATCCGCGAAGCCGCCATCCTCGCCCGCGAGATGCGACTTTGAATGGCAAAAATACCCTTCCATAGCCTATCTTTTTCGTTTCTCAACGAAGACGTTGATGTTTCATCGTTCCGATGCGAAGAGCCGGATCTGACCGAGTTCCTAATCGAAGACGCGCTGAAAAATCAGGCTGCCAGGCTGTCGGTCACGCGGATCGTGTCATATGAAGGGCGAATTGTCGGTTTTTTCACGCTTACCAACGATTGTATCATCAGGAAAGGGATTGATGACGACGACGGCGAAGAAGGGTATCCCTATCCGCACTATCCGGCACTGAAGATCGCACGACTGGCGACGCACCAGGAGTTTGAAGGCCGGGGTGTCGGTCGGGCTATGTTGCTCAAGACGATGGCCATCGCAATGCGGCTCTCGCTGTATGTGGGGTGTCGTATGATCACGGTTGATTCTAAACCGAAATCCGAGGGATTTTATTTGAAATACGGTTTCCAGAAAGCTCAGATAAGAAAGAAGAAGGACATGATCCCGCTCTATCGTGATTTCTATCGGTCCTACCAGGAAGCTGAGAAAGGCATGAGTCCCCCGCTGTCAAATTTCAATGACAGAACGCGATGATGCACGTGATTATCAACGCACCCCCGGACGTACTACAGGGTTCATCGACAAGAGGATCAGGGAGTTGAAAGCAGGAGGGGAGATTTAAGTCTCCTTGAATACGCCTTTCTGCACCGGTCCGAACAGTATTGGCCTTTTCCTTCCGATCTCTTCATCCGCTTCCGCTGGATGATGCCTCCGCAGTTGTCGCAACGTGGGAGATCATCGATAGAGATGCGAGAGGTAGCAGGACACCCCGCATTAACCCAATCTCTGATGGCGATCCATCCACCGGGTGCGATTTTTTTAAGGTTCCCTTTACTGTAGTTATACCGCCATCTCTGGCGTTCCAGTTGGGCCTTATATCTGCATTCAGGGGAGCAGTATTTTTGCCTGGATGCGATGTTGTAGTATGCATCGACCGTGCGGCGTACGGATCGGTAATGAGGATCGCCCGGAAGCAACCAACCGTGGCAGTGCTGGCAGGCCGGTTCGAAGACGGAGTAAACATAAGGTTTGCCGGTTCCCTTATCGACTCGTTCAGGATCAAGCCGATGACATACCATTGAGTGCGTCCCCGTCTCGAAGGGGAACGGGAGATGCCAAAGGTTCACCGTGGGGAAGAGGTCCGTGATCCCAAGATGCCTGTCTTCATCGCCCGGGATACGATACCCTTTGATAGGATATTTATTCACGAGTGGCTGTTGTTGTCCCCTCCTCTGATATTTGACGCGAAGATAATATCGGATCTCGCTCGGTCCGATCAGAACCTCGTTGCCTATCGTCGCCCGGAAGTTCGGCCCGCCCCGCTCTTTCACTATCCAAAAATCGGAAATTGATCTTGGTATTGGCAATCTCCCCTTCATCACGGGGAGATACCAATAGAACTCCCTCTCTGATAGGAAGATGTGTTCCTTATCTGAAGAATCGGCTATTGTTTGTTCCATTACCCATTTGCAGGTTAAATTATATCTTGATTTATGTGTTGTCCGAGATAATTCTTGAATATCACTAGACATCTTAAGGTATAATGTGGTTTTATTGCCATATATAAGTTGAGGTGTGGCAACAGCCCGCGCTGAAGGAGAATAGCAGGTGAAAATTGTCACGAGCGTCTATATCGACCCGGATGTTGCCGTCCGGGCCAGAAAACAGAAAATCAACTTCAGCCAGACGCTGGAGAACGCGCTGCGAGACCGTCTCTCGGAAGGCGATCCAGTAGTGGCGAACCCAAACAGACGACCGACCAAGCAACCCGAGCACGCGAGAGGCCATGATGCGCCAACACCCGCCTCCCGCGCCGGCTCCAACACGACCACGTAAGAGGAGGTGTGCCGGAGTGATAACAGCTACCACGTCTGAGGCAAAGGACTTTCCCCATTACCAGGTGCAGCCTGCCAGCAGAGAGAATCCTCGAGTTGTCAGTGCAGAGGACGTTGAGGTATTTGAAAGAAACAATCCGGCCCTGCGAGGCATTGGTGCTATTATGCTCGAGCATGGTATCTGGGTGCTCGCGGAAGGGTCGCATGCCGGAGGCGGTGAGGCATGAAAAAGGAAGCCACCGGCAGAGCAGCCGGTAGCATCGAGCACGGGTTCGGCACCGGGTCGATACAAGTTAATCGTCCTAAAAGGTTAAAAGGATATCGTTACCCTTGCTGCACGGACTCGAGCCTGTGTGGGATGTTCGGAATATCGGCTGAATGCTGCGATCTCTGCAGGGGATGCGAGCCGGTGCCCAAGGTGATCGTGTGACACCCCCGCGATCCTCGATCGGTCCGATCTCGCTCATCAGGGAGATCTCGATCGAGGTATCCGCCGAGAGGAACAACGGCTGGCGGACAGACTTTATCCAGAACGGCGAGGTGATCGCGTCCGACCTTGCACGGACGGAGCCATGGATCGACCGGCGAGCGCCCGGACGGCTGGCCCAGCTGCTCCGGGCCGAGGCGGCAATCGATCGCAAGGCGGCGACAGAGGCGCTCGAACGGGTCTTCGCCGACATCCGGGAGCTGCCCGACGGGCAGGCGCTCGTCTCGCAGGCAGCGGCCCGGGCCATCGGTGCGACCGTTGCCGTTACCATCGAGCTCAGCGATCCTCCACTCTACATCATCGACCTCGAGGCCGGGACGATGGTGTTTTCGGCAAAGGAGCTCGCCCGGCAGCAGCCGATCACTCTGAACGAGAAGTGGTTGAGCGTGTATCCTCGCGAGCCGTTGAACGCCCGGGGAAAGGATGTCGGCGCAATCGTTGATTATTGGGTGTCGATCGCGGAGGAGACTGAACCAACGGGATTCCTGACGCCCTGGGAGGTCCCCGCAGAAGAACTCGCGCGGACGGTCGCAAATATTCCGATCGTGCACGAGGTGCGCGAAGGGCTGATCAGGGATGGCCTGTTTCTCGCAAAGGATGCCGGAATCCTATGGATCGCCGGATGGTTGGTTCAGGATGTCCTTGAGCGGTGCGGGATGCGAGACCATACCCCCGGTTTTTCACAATATCTGAGACGGACCGGTGATATGATCCATAAATCGCAGCCACACCGGGTCGGATCGCGGCTCGTGCGGGCATGGGGGTTCCGGCCGGACTATCACCCCGGAGACGCAGCAGGGGGGGCTGCAGGACTGCCAGATCTGGGGGGCGGTGCGGATGTGTAACGAGTGGCGCCTATATTACGCGCGCGAGAAACTAAATTGCACGAGTTCGTGTTTTTTGGTTTTTGCCCGTAACACCCGTTACACTGTAACACCTACAAAATTATGGAGTATTTTCCGGCATATCGGCAGGACAATGGAGTTCTTGAAACAGGCGGAAAAATGGTTGCCTGTAACCCATGTAACAATATCTCCTTTTGACGATCGCGGGCCGGAAAGAGGCAGGAAAGGGATATTTCAGATCCCTCGCGCGCGAATAAAGGGAGGTCTGGCATGATCAGCCGGTGGACCGGAGGTCCTGGGAGCGGCAAGACCTATGCGCTCGAGGAGTTCATCCGGCAGGAGGTGGACGACGGCGCGAACCTGGACGACTTCGCGATCATGTCCTTTTCGAAGAGCCAGACGGCAGACTTCGCCGCCCGGATTGCCCGATCGGTATTCCAGAACGAACCGAAGAAGGAGATCGATGCTCGCGTCCGGACCATTCACTCCATCGCACTCCGGGCATGCCGGGATGCCGGGATCGCCGTGGATCGGATCCTCGTGCCGGGACAGACGAAGAGCGCACCGATCTATAAGGAGTTCATGCGGCGACACGGGATCCCGTTCGACCCCGCGATCGGCACGGACGATCTCGAGGACGACGACAGATCCCGGGCAAACCTGCCGGCCGGGAACAAGCTGATCACCATCAATGCATATCTGACAGCTACCCGGTCCGACGACTGGCGCCAGGCAGCCGCCGATCTCGGACTCCCGATCGACGCGAACGCCTGGAACGTGCAGGAGATCCTCGCAGCGTGGCAGGAGTTCAAGACGGCGGGCGGATACCTCGAGCATGAAGATTATGTGAGCATGGCGGTCACCGAGGAGCTGCCCCCGCCTGCCGCGATCCTCGTGGTGGACGAATACCAGGAC
>LNQE01001579.1_pt1 | contig 18668 bp, 18 predicted proteins | sample 603111 | NCBI WGS metagenome assembly LNQE01 (sample SAMN04260313, study PRJNA301899) | hydrocarbon metagenome | isolation source: hydrocarbon-contaminated ditch | place: Germany: Bremen | collected 1998
CTCCTGCCCCGAAAGAGGCAGGTTCTTCCCCTCCTGTCATTGCGCGTGATAAACCGGCGAAAAAGCGAAAATTCTGGAGGAGAGAGAAATCTCTCCCGGACGCCGGAACCCCAGGACCAGCCCGGGAACCTGTCGCCGGCACCCCCGTTTCCCCAGCGAAAAAAAAGCGGTTTGAGACCTTCACGGCAATGGGAACAGGACTCCGGCTGCTCGTTTCATCGTTTTCCCGCGGGAAGAAGAAAACCGGGGCCACTGCTCCCCCAGTGGGGATGCACATGCCGGAAGACAGCGAATCACCCTCATCCCTTGCCTCGCTGAAGGCTGATGCAGCCTCGCCGGTCAGCGTCAAACGTGATCCAAGCCCGTTCTCTCCCCTGGTTCAGGACATGGATCTTGACTCCGACCTGATCCACGCACGGCCGGAACAAGGGATGGGGGGTAGTCCTGACCTCCTCTATTCTGATGCTGACCTGGATGCCATGGAAACAGCGACATTCGACCAGGATATGGCAAAACTCGATCTCTCTCTCGATGAAGATTCGACGATCACCATAGATGACGAGGAGCAGGACGAGGTCGCCCAGATTCTCGATGCATACCAGGATGAACTGGTGACCCCCGCAAGTGAAAGTGACGAACTATCCCTGGATAACGAGCTTGCAGGACTTGAGAACCTTGACCTCGATCTCCCTGAACTGGAACCCGATGCCGGGCTGGCGCCACCTCCCCCGCGACAGTCGGCACCAGGGTTGAAAGGAGTAGCTGCACCAGCGGCATCATCAGACTCTTCCCCGCGAGCGGCAGCGCAACCATTTTCCATGGATCCCGGCAGCAAAACAATGTCATCATCCTCTGCCAGGATGCAGGAGAAGACCCAGGATGAGTCGATGCTCTCGTTTGCCGCAGCATCCTCCGGCGATGACGACCTTATATCGTCCCTGCGAAGTGATATGAAGTCTACAAAACGACAGGTCGATCAGAGCCTTGTCCGCGACCTCAAAGATGTCCGGGTCCAGATCAGCGATATCGAGAAGGATTTATCATCGTTCGAAAAAGACCTCGCGGCTTTTATAGCAAAGCGAAACAAATAATTATAGGTACACAACCCGACTGGCGGGGAGTCACCAGATGGCAGAAATACCGGTGAAAATTGAAAGGGAAGGGACATGGCACGTCGCAAAGATTACCGTAGATAAAGACCGGATCGAGATCCCTGCTCCATTTTCCCTGAACATTCCCTATAAGCAGATCATCGACCTGCGCGAGAAGAAAAATACCCTTGCGGTTACAATCAGGGGGAACCCTGAGACGACCATCCTGATCGCAACGGTCCCCCAGGCCATGCTCGTCCTGAAGCGGATGATCATCCTCTCCTGCAGCGCCTATCGCCTCGCTGCCTACTTCATGTCACCCGCGATCCGGGGAGGGGTGATGGTAACCGATGCACGGTGGGAGAAGGGCTCCATTGCCGTCATGAAGACAGGGATATGGTTCGTGAGCGAGGCCAAACAGGTCTGCATACCCCTGAGTGATGTCACCGGGATCGAAGTAACGAAACGGGATGTCCAGAATAAACAGGTCGATGTGGTGAAGATCGATCACATGGAGAATGCCGATGTCGTGACCAGTTATGTCCTCTGCCCCTTGTCCACCCTCCAGGTCCTCTTCCAGTTCCTCAAGGATGCGACAAAAGACATGGAGATGCGGGGTGATGAACTCGATGCTATATCGGCACAGGTCGGCATGCTGATATACAGCGGCATGGACTCCCGTGCCATCGAGACCATGCTCTCGATCTCCTACAATGAACTCGATGGGATCTTTGAAAAGCTCCTCAAACTGGGACTGATCGATGTGGTTCACATCAGGAAGGAAGTCCAGCTGACCCCGAAAGGGGTCCGGTTCATCACTGAAGCGGTCAAGCCGCCTACCTGAAAACAACCGGAACGATTAAATAAATAATGGATGGGATGAAAACATTATAAGGTGGATATGGGAAAAATTCTTATTGTTGATGATACCCTCTTCATGCGCACACTCCTGAAGAACATCCTGTTCTCCGGGGGTCATACTATTGCCGGGGAAGCAGTGGATGGGGATGATGCTATTGCGAAATATGCCGAATTAAAACCTGACCTTGTTACCATGGACGTCGTTATGCCGAAAATGAACGGCATCGAGGCGTTGAAAGGGATACGGTCCCTTGATCCGAACGCAAAAGTCATCATGTGCACCGCAGTCGGACAGGAACAGATGGTGAAGCTCGCGATTAAAACCGGTGCCCGGGGATATATTGTGAAACCGTTCCAGGCCCCGAAAGTTCTTGATGAAATAAACAATGTTCTTGGTTCATGAGCATGATCCGTGTTCTGATCGTCGACGACTCACTGTTCATGCGGACGGTTGTCCGGGACATGCTCCAGGCCGATCCTGAAATCGAGGTGGTGGGGACTGCAGCTGATGGCGTATACGCCATGGAGCAGATCGAAGAGCTCAGACCCGATGTCATGACCCTCGATATCGAGATGCCCCGCATGAGTGGTCTTGACCTTCTGGAAAAAAGGCGAACCTTCTCCAGTTTTCCCCGGACTATCATGCTCAGCTCGCTCACCATCCAGGGCGGAGAATCAACCAACAAGGCTCTCAGGCTTGGAGCGGATGATTTCATCCTCAAACCCCGTGGCATTGAGAACATGCGTGCGATCCAGCGTGAACTGATCACAAAAATTCGGAATGCAGTTCGGATCTCCTATGTCAAGGTGCAGGATCCCCCGAGAGAAGAAATAGCCCGGGATCTCGTCCTCATCGGTTCATCCGCCGGAGGGCCTCCCATGCTCGATGTCGTCCTTTCATCGTTTAAAAAAAGCCTGGATGCTGCAGTCATCATAGTACAGCATATGCCGGAAGGAGGATTCACTGCTGCCCTCGCTGCACGATTAAACCGCCTGTCCGTGATGCCCGTACGGGAGACAGCCACCGGGACAGCGCTCTATAAAGGCCAGGTACTGGTTGCAAAGGCAGGATACCATGCACTGGTCACGGCAACTCTTTCAGCACAGGGTGAGAAGGGGGGAAAGATCATCCACTCGCGCTCACCCCCCCTCCATGGTGTCAGGCCGGCTGCTGACCGGACTTTTACCACTGCAGCACCGGTGTTTGAAAACCATATGATATCCGTGCTTCTCTCCGGTATGGGAAATGATGGAGGGGATGGGTGTGCCGAGATCAAGAAACACGGCGGAACCACGATCATTGCACGGGAAGAAGACTGCCTGGTCTACGGCATGGCCCGCTCCGCACTCCGGAACAACTGTGTCGACCGGGTCCTGCCGGTTCATGGAATCGCTGACGATATCACGCGAAATCTCACGAGAATGGTGACCTGAATATGTCAGAACTCGATGCATACCGATCGCTCTATGTGGCGGAATCACGGGAAAATCTCGAGAACATTGTCAAGAACCTCCTCGTCCTTGAGGAGGGTTCTGATGTGAGTGCAATAGCAGAAATTTTTCGTTCTGCCCATTCTCTGAAAGGCATGTCAGCGTCCATGGGATTTGTTGAGATGGAGCAGCTCTGTCACGCCATGGAGGATATCTTTCAATCCGTACGGAATAACGAGATCCAGGTGGATGCTGCGGTCATCGACCTCCTCCTTGCCGCTGCTGATGACATCGAGGTCATGGTGGACGATATTGAATCCGGCGGATCCGGGAATGCACCGGACATGGAATCCCACCTGGAACGCCTCCGATCATGGACCTCTCCTTCCGGGAAAACTGGTCCGGGGATTGAATCCGCACCTGGAGAACCGGGAGCGGGGATCAGATCAGCCGGGGGGTCGTACTATGCCGGTGAGGATGAGGTTGCAGGAGTATCCCACTACTGTCTCTCTATCGGATTGGACCCCAGTTGCGTGAATAAAAATTTGAGGGGGATGATCATTCTCCAGAACCTTGACGCGCTTGGGGAGATCCTCGATCTCTTCCCGGCACGGGACGTGATCGAGGACGGGGAGTACGAGGGGGCCATCCGGGTCACCATCAGGAGCGACTGCGATGGTGACGTGCTGGTCAGGGCAGCCCAGGTAAGTGAGGTGAGTGAGGTCCGGCTCCACTCCGATGCTGGTGGAGCTGGTTTACCCACCCTGGAACCAGAGGCAGGAGAGACCAGTATTGCTGGTCCACGGGAGGAACTACCTGTTGAGCCAAAGGATGAGGCCGCCCTGCGTCCCGACAAAGGCAGGGAAGTAAAAAATATCCGGGTTGATATCTCGAGACTTGATCATATGATGAACCTGGTCGAAGACCTGGTGATTAACCGGGGCAGGGTCATCCAGATCGCCCAGCAGTACCAGATGAAAGAGCTCGATGAGACCCTGAACATGATTGGGCGCTCGGTCATCGACCTGCAGGACCTGATGATGAACATCCGGATGATTCCCCTCTCCCATATCTTTAACCGTTTTCCCCGGACAGTCCGTGACCTCTCCCAGAAGAAGGGAAAAGAGGTCGAACTGGTTATTACCGGAGGGGAGACCGAGCTTGACCGGAGTGTTATGGACGGATTGAACGACCCGCTCCTCCACCTGGTACGCAATGCCATCGATCATGGGATTGAACTTCCCCGTGAGCGGGAAAAATCCGGGAAGCAGCGGAAAGGTCTTATCCGCCTCTCTGCCCGCAGGGACCGGGATAATGTTATCATCGCTATCGAAGATGATGGGGCCGGGATTGACCCGGAACGGGTACTGAAAAAAGCGCTCGAACGGGGGATCATAAGCAGGGAACAGGCAGGAGCTCTCTCGAAGGAGGAGATCTACGATCTCATCTTCCTGCCCGGTTTTTCAACCGCGGACCAGATCACCGATGTCAGCGGACGCGGTGTTGGCATGGATGTCGTCAGGACAGCTATATCCTCGCTCAAGGGCTCGATTAAAATCCATTCGAATTCTGGTTCCGGCACACGATTCGAACTCATGCTGCCCCCCACCATGGCTATCGTGGACGTGATGATAGTCCGGCTCAACAGCAGGCGATGTGCGATCCCGGTGACCAACATCGTGGAGGTGGCAAGTCTTGATGGGGCAGATATCCACACGATCAGCAACCAGGAGATGGTGCTGCTCCGTGACGAGGTCATGCCACTCGACCGCCTCGATGATATGTTCGGGACTTCGCCGGCAAGCGAGATCCTCGTTGTACTCCAGACACAGCAGAAGAAGCGGGCGATTGTGGTAGACCTGATCGAGGGGCAGCAGGAAGTGGTGATCAAGCCTCTCGCATCTATCGTGGGGGTATGCCGGGGTATCGGGGGTGTAACGATCCCTGGCGACGGACAGGTGGTACCCGTCCTGGATGTGGACTCGATTGTACTGGGGAACTGATATGGAATTGACAACTACACAGAAAGATGCATTGCAGGAGATGGGAAATATTGGTGCAGCCCATGCGGCTACCGCTTTATCCACGATGCTCATGTCATCAATTGAGATGAATGTCCCGGAGATCTATGTCGTCGACATCTCGAGGGTCCACGAGTACATTTCCGATGACCGGGCTGCCATGGTCCTCTTCCAGGTGAACGGGGATATCTCACAAGGGGGATACTTGCTCCTGCATGTACCGATTCCTTCGGCAATACGGCTCGTGAACGTGATGCTGGGACTGACAGACATGGACCGCGAGATGAACGAGATGGATCAGAGTGCACTGCTGGAGATTGGCAATATCATGGTCTCTGCATTCCTTGACGGGACGGCAGGCCTCCTTGATACCGTGATGTTGCCCTCACCCCCGGATCTCGTGATCGATATGCCGCATGCCGCGCTCGAGGTCATCATTGCCACCCAGCTTGCGGAACAGGCAAATGAGGTCGTCCTCTTCCGGACCGAGCTCACGAGCGATGAACATGCCATCGAGAGTAATATTCTCCTCCTCCCCAACCCTCCGATGCTCAACGATATTATCCGAATGCTGGAACAAGTCCTGTTGGTGGCATGACCCTGTCAGCGAAGGAATCCATGACACAGGATAGCCATCCACCAGCGGGAGTGACCTTCATCGGGATTGGCGAATTCATGATCTCCCGTGACCCCCTCTCCTCAATTGGTCTTGGCTCCTGCATCGGGCTCGTTCTCCATGACGAGGATCGGAAGATTGGGGGCCTGGCACACATCATGCTGCCAGATTCGCAGGGACGCACCGATCGACCGGGAAAATATGCAGATACCGCACTTCTGGCCTTGCTTGAAGGGATGGGCTGCACGGGAAAGACACGAGGGAGAATTGGTGCAAAACTTACCGGGGGTGCTGCGATGTTCGCCCAGTTCTCGGAGAATTTCTCAATCGGTGACAAGAACCTGCAGGCAATTCGTGTACTCCTGAAAGAGCGTTCGATCCCGATACTTGCCGAAGATGTCGGGGGAAAGGCAGGACGGACGATTGTTTACTATCCTGGCAGTGGCGGAAGGATCACAATCCGGCGGGGCGATGGATCATACGGCGAGATATGACCGTTCTGTTCATGTCACTGCAGTCGTGAAAAAGTATATATCCCAATCTGATGGAATGTACGTGGGATTCAGGGAATATAAGCCCGGATCTTTTGGAATGCCGGAATAAGATGAACATTTCCCTGGTTTAGGTGTAGCATCCATGGTTGATGAATGGCAGCCTGAGTATGTCCTTGAAGAGAAGGTGGAGAAGGTCCGCCAGGATCTCACTACCTACATTGAGAACAACTCGGAGAAGATCGATACCAACATACCGGTATTTTTTGGCCATGTCCTCTCGATTATTGAAAATTCCATCCCTGAATGTGATGATAAGACCTATGACCGGCTGATTGATGATATCACCGTCAGTGTTCTCGAAAAGAGCGGCCGATCAAAGGATGTAGACTATATAGAAAAACTCTTCAGCCATGCATACCGGCTCAAACGCAGGCCGGGGGGAAAGATGATCTTTGACATCATCCTCGGCTTGAAGATGATCGAGATAGGAAAATATCGTGATGCTATTGAACAATTGAAACCATTCAGGAAAGTCGATGTGATCATCTACACAGCGATCGCCTACTGCTATCATATCCTCTCGATAGAGAAGGGTGATGCTGATATCGGTGCCAAAGGAGTTCGGACCAGTGACATGGCACTGAACGCCCGCGAACAGATGATAGAACTGGTCCGGCTCCGTCCCCCGGTAAACCGGTTGAAATTCCCGGTGATCATCAAGGATCTCAGGGTAAACAAGATCTTCTGGTTCATGCTCAAACTGGGTATCGAATGGTTCCCCAGCGAACCCGAATTTTTAAAGATCGGGCTTGAGAAAGCCCGGCTGGATAAGAATCACCCGATGCGGGGAGAACTCCTCACCATCGCATCAGAGCGGTACTATAACGATATGATCTTCCTCCGCGACCTCTATTCCTACCGGATCGAGGAGCGGGATGCGTCGGGAGCAGCGGCGGTAGTAAAACAGATGATCCAGCACCATCCGGATGAACTGGAACCAATTTACTACGGGCTCCAGCTCTCGATTATATCGCAGCAGCAAACTGCCTATGGACGGTTCAGGAAAATGGCGGTCGCCAAGAAGATGCCTGCACACATCCTGTTACTCCTTGATTTCTGCTTCCAGCTGATCATGGGTGAGAAAGCCGGGGCGTATGCATGCCTCGAAACAATCAAGGCGCGGCTCCCGATGAAGAACCATTACATGATCCTCATCGAGTACCTGACCAGTGATGCATTCTCGGGTGATGAAAAGCAGATGCGCAATGCACGAAAGGTCCTGATGGATTCACTTGATCAGTACTGCCTCAAGCTGCTGATGATGAAGTGAGATAGCCGTCTCCCAACCAGATGAGCGTGGAGATAGCAACTCACTTCTGGAATACCTGTTATTCCCGGGTCTGGCATCTTTGGTGTTTTCCACCTGAACCGCTATACGGCTTCTGGAGTGATAGATGCTGGTACCTTCTGCATGGGGGAAAACCTTTTCCGGGTGGCTGCAATTGTCGCACAGGAAGCTGCAGGAAGGCAACCTGTCATCTGGAAAAGAGAGAATTTGGTTGTGGTACTCCCACCTCTGCGTTCCGGGATGATCAGGCCTGGTTGCAGGAAGTCGGATTCCCCACCTGGTTTTCTCCTGTCATTTGCTGTATCCAGGCAGCCGTACCAGGTATCACGGGATCGGGATCAGGCGGTCGTCATCCCCTCGCCAATATCCCGGAGGAGGTACTTGATATCGATCCAGATGATGAGCTCGTTTTTCTCATGGTCTTTATCTTTCACCTTCTTCTTGATGATCCCAAGAATTGCCGTATCATCCTCGACATCCGTTGCAGAGGTTGAATCGATATCGTTTCGGTCAAAGGTGGACACCGACAGGACATCGTCCACCATGATCCCGGTCTTTGCTTTCGTGATCTTCTCATCAAGGACGATGATCCTGCTGTTCTCTTCATCAGCGTCCGTACCGGTAGGGATGCGGAGACGTTCCTTGAGGTCGATGATAGTGGTGATCTCTCCGCGGAGGTCAATGATCCCTTTCATATAGCTCGCAGTGTTGGGTAGCTTGGTGATGGTTGTATACTCTACCACCTCCTTTACATCAAAGAGGTCAACCGCATACCGCTCTTTTCCGAGGAGGAACTCCACCACCTGCAACAGACCTTTCTCCCTGCCCCCCTGCTCATCTCTCCTGCTTCTCTCCTGTTCAAGGGATCCCGCGTTCTCCTGAGCAGGGCCGGGAGGGGAGCGTTCCTCTGCTCCCTTGTGTGTGGATGGTTTTACCATGGTTGCCCTCCGCTCAGACTCGGAACCTGGTTATTTCTTTTGTTACCTGGTCCACGATGTTGTTGACGTTTGCGACCACCTTCGTGATCTGATCGATTGCGGCCGAGGACTCCTCGCTTGCCGCTGCAGCGTCCGTGGACTCCTTGACCGTGTTCTGCATCAGCCCGTTGACTTCAGAGACGCTTGCGGTGACCTCCTCAACAGAAGCTGCCTGCTCTTCGGATGCGGCTGCCACTTCGCTGATGTTCTTGCTGATCTGATCGATGGCGCTGACAATCTTGTTGAAACTGGCCAGGGTCTCGTGCAGGGCATCGCTCCCCTCTTTCACCCCGGTATTGGCGGCGCTCACCGCATCCACCGCATGGTTTGTCTGGTTCTGGAGATTATTGATCATCTCTGCAATCTTCTCAGCTGATGCCCGGGACTCCACTGCGAGCGACTTGACCTCGGTTGCAACCACGGCGAACCCGCGACCCGCATCGCCGGCACGGGCCGCTTCGATCGCTGCATTCAGGGCGAGCAGGTTTGTCTGGTTTGCCAGATCAGTGATAAGGTTCACGATCTCGCTGATCTTATCCATCTGCCCCTTGATCTCGAGAATTATGTTGTTGACATCGTTTGACGACCGGGTGATGCCCTGCATACCGGTCTCGGTCTTCTTGGCCCGGTCCATCCCCTCCCTGTTGTACAGGGTCGTGTCCTGCACGAGTTTGGCCGTGCTGTCTGCCCGGGTTGCAACTTCCTGGATCGTGCGGGAGAGATCCTCCATGGCCTTCTGTACCTGCTCGATGCCGAGCATCGCCTTTTCAGCATTCACACTCACCTCGCTCGCATTCTTCGCGACCTGCCCCGCACCCGCGGCGACTTCTTCGATACTCGCATTGGTCTCCTCTGCACTCGATGCGAGGTCCATGACCTGCTGGTTTATTCCGCGTATTGCTTTCGAGACCTGGGCGCCTACCTTGTCGAGTGATTCACGAAACTTCTTGAAGTCCCCGTGAACCTTGATCTCCTCGTTGAAGCGGGCGGTGAAGTTACCCGCGGCATACTCCTCAGATACACGCATTCCCTCGTTCAGTGGCATGACGACGTTGTCCAGCGTCTTATTTATCCCGGCAATGATCTCCCAGTATGCTCCCTTGAACTGGTCAGCATTACCCCTGACTTTAAGATGGCCTTCAACAGCGGCCCGTGAGAGCTTGTTCGCTTCCTCATTCATCGCCCTGAGTGTCTCAATAGTGGTCTGGATTGCAGGTACGATCTCATCCTTGTCATCCCTGGCTTTAAGGTTGCGGGAAAGATCCCCCTCTGAAACCATCTTCATGGTGCCAAGCACGTATTTCTGGAAATCATTCGAGAATTCATCCAGGGCCATTGCAGCCTCTCCAACCTCATCCTTCCGTGAGAGATTGAGACGGTTGCCGAGGTGTCCGAGATGGATCTCCTTGATGTTATCCTTGAGCATGTTGACCGGGCCTGCAATATTCCTCGTGAGGATAATCCCAATGCCGATAGCAATAGCAATCGCGACAATAGTCAGGACCACGAGCAGGATCGTGGCCAATGACGCTGCATCTGCCATCTCTTGTGCTCCGGCAGCGGCTTCCTCTTCATTCATGACAATCAGCTTTTTGTATGAATCCACCGCAGTCGTTCGTGCATTGATGAGGGGAGAGCCTGCAGCGAGGGCTGCGTCAACTGCAGCCATATTGTTCGCCTTCGCATCAGCGATTGTCTGCATATACAGGCGCTTGAACTCAGCATAGGCTGTATCAAACCTGCTCAGTTCTGCCTTTTCAGCGGCACTCAGATCCTTATCCCGGAACTTGTTCATATTCGTCTCGATATTTTCAAAAAGTCCGGGGATAGTTATATCAAGGCCGGAACGGGAGTCGGGCACGTAGATGTACCGGTATATCTCGGCCCGGATCTGCTGGAAATCTGCCGAAACATCGCCCAGTTGGGAGATGGGAATCAGGTGGTTGTCATACATGTCCTGACTTTGGGTCGCAGCTGAAGAAGCCGTCATATATCCGTATCCCGCAACAATGGCAAGGATCAGCACCACGATAAGGTAACCACCTATCATCTTCTTGCCAAGCTTCATGTTATCAAGGAAATTCATGCTTCACATCCCTCGTAGAGAATCATCATCCCTGCACCAGGCCCTGATCCGGATTCCCTCTCTTCTCCGCTTCCTGCAGAGGACACCCGTTTGGATTCTTCCCCGCCTTCCCTAAAGGGTGTGAGGGGGATGTTTTCAGGAGTATCCGGGGGATGTCCCGATGAACGGGACAAACCAGGGTATGGATGTTGGTAAGGCAAGCTTTGTTATCTTTACTATATAATTATTACTGTGTTTGGTGATTATTAGCAATGGTTAAAATAGTTGAGCAGATATGATTATTACAATCGAATAGTGATCCCGGCTGGTGCAGATAGTTGACAGGGAAATGATTACATGGTCAGAGAGAACGAGATCCAGCGTGTCAATGAGCTTCTCGGGCAGTATCCAAAAGGCCTCACCATCGAGGATGTCTCTCAGAAGCTCTCGATGAATCGTGGGACCGCGGCAAAATACCTGAACCTTCTGGTGGCATCCGGCCAGGCTGAGATGCGTTCCCTGGGTCCGGCAAAGCTCTTTACCCACACCCACCGTGTCCCGGTCTCCCGGCTGATCAATTTTACCTCCGACCTGATCCTGATCCTTGATGGAGAGCTCTTTATCAGGCAGGTGAATGATGCCCTCCTCACGTACTTTGGAATTGAGCGGGACGCTCTCCTTGATACCCAGATCCAACACTCACCCCTCGCCCGGCATCTTACCCGGCAGCACCTCGATCGTATCAGGACAGCCCTTGAAAGCGATGCAAAAGTCATTGAAGAAGTGATAGATCTCGAAGATTATCCGGGGACGTTACCGGTAAAATTCCTCCCGCTTATCCTCGAACAGGGGGATCGGGGCATCGCAATTATCATGACGAGCCCCCCTGCCACGGCCGGCGTATCCCAGGATCTCGAGAGAATTGTAGAGGAGCACACACGGGAACTCGCGGAGGTTGCCAGGGAGTATGAAGAGCGTATCAAGAACCTCCAGAAAACCAGAAATTCTGCCGTGGAGACTGAAGAGAGGTGCAGGGAGATTCTTGATACTCTTCCGGTGGCGGTCTTTACCCTGAATGACGAAGGGATCATAACCTCAGTAACACCTGCAGCCGGCTCGATTTCCGGACATGATCCCGCGCAACTTCCGGGTCACCTGTTCGAGGACTATGTTTACCCGCAAGATCTCATCGCATTTACCCAGGGTCTGGATAAGAATCGGCAGGGAAGCTCAAGTCCGTTTGAATTCCGCATCATGACAAAACAGGATGGTCCGCATTGGGTGCAGGTCTTTGGAAAAACGGTCTCCCGCCAGGGGATCCCCGGTGGTTTCCAGGGGGTGCTCATCGACATCCATGAAAGAAAGCGTATTGAAAAGACCCTCCGCCAGGCAAACAAGCAACTCGTCTTATTAAACAGCATCACGCGCCATGATATCCTCAATGCTATCACCAAGCTCCTGGCATACCTCGAGCTCGCCCAGCGCCAGACCAAGAGCATCGTCGTCGCAGAGATTCTTGAGAAAGAGAAAGTGATCATAACTACTATCCAGCGGCAAATAACCTTCACCCGGGACTACCAGAATATCGGCATCCGTCCGCCTCTCTGGAAAGATGTCAGAGAGAGTATTGAGGCCGCGAAACTTGGTCTTGACCTTGAAAAGGTAGCTGTGCACATTGATATACCTGATATCGAGATCTTTGCTGATGACCTCGTTGACAAGGTCTTTCTCAATCTCATGGATAATTCCATCCAGCACGGTGACGGGGTAACGTTGATCCGGTTCTCGATCGAGTACCAGGAAAAGACCCTCCTGCTCATCTGTGAAGATGATGGAAAGGGAATTCCTGACGAAGAAAAAGATCTGGTATTTGAACATAGCCGGAGTGGGCAGACCCATTACGGGCTCTTCTTCTCCCGCGAGATACTGGCAATCACGGGGCTGTCAATCCGGGAGGATGGTATACCGGGAGTAGGGGCCCGGTTTGAAATCACGGTGCCCGATGGGATGTTCAGGAGTAAATAGCGCTATGGACCGTGGAATAAAGCAGGGGGTAAGCACACGGGGATGGTTGGGGCTCTCCAGGTATCAGCAGGGAGGGATGAATGATGTCTGATTTGATTGAGGTGGTTGAATTCGTTCTCGGGGGTTCACGATATGCTCTTGATATACGGCTCGTTCGCGAAATCTTCGAGATGATGCCCGTTACACAAATCCCGCATACGCTCCCCCATATTGCCGGGGTCGTCAACATCCGTGGTGAGATAACCTATCTCGTAAATATCAATGCCCTGCTCCAGATTCCCGAAACTGCCAGGTCAGAAAAGAAGTATATCATTGTCTTCATGGGTGATGCGACGGGGGGGACGAATGTCGGTATCCTGGTCGATACCGTCACCAGCGTCACGGGGGTGACAGAAAGCCAGATTGAGTATCGTGTTCATGGTGTGCAGGGAACCGGGGAACAGTACATCAAAGGAATCATCAGCCTGGACCAGGATGATGGCATGACAAGAGAGAAACAATTGGTGATATGGCTGGATATACAACGTATGCTCCGTGATATTGATCGCAAAGAGTATCAGAGAACGGGATAACAATGATCAAGGGATCACCTGAAATGCCGGATGACTTTCCCCTGCTGAAGCGATACGTTGAACAGACCCTGAAGATCCAATGCTCAAGTTATAAGGAGGATTATATCAAGCGCAGGTTTCTGTCACGGATGCGGTCAACGAATACTACCAGTTATGGCGAGTACCTCAGGTACGTGCGTGCCCACCCAGCCGAGCTGGAGCCTTTACGCAATGCACTCACGATCAATGTTACCGAATTTTTCCGTGACAAAGAGGTATTTGACTGCATCCGCACGACCATCATCCCAACTATTTTTGCCCGGCGCAAACGGATATGGATATGGTGCGCCGGCTGCTCGACCGGTGAAGAACCCTATTCTCTTGCCATGATACTTGCGGACATGATGGCACAGAACAAGGAGCTATCCGGGCAGATCACTGCTACCGATATTGACGAAGTTGTGCTTGCAAAGGCAAAAACAGGAATATTTGCTGAAAACATCGTGAAAAAACTCCGGAATACTCAAATCCAGCGACATTTTACCCTCCTCCCCAGTGGAGATTACGAGGTAAAACAGCAGGTAAAGGACCTTATCCGGTTTCGCCCGCATGACCTCATGAGTGGCGTCCCCCCTGTTCGGTTCCTGGACCTGATCACCTGCCGGAATGTCACAATCTATTTTACTGAGAACCAGAAAGATCTCCTTGCCCGGATGTTCCATAGTGCTCTGAGTCACGAGGGATTCTACGTCATGGGTAAGACTGAGTATCTCGGAAAACAGGTGGACGGGCTGTTTACTCCCTTTGATACCGCCCACAAGATCTTCATCAAATCTCCTCAACCCTGATGACCGCAGATCTCGACCTGAGGTATGATCAGGAAATGGTCAGGTATCTCAATCATGAGACCCGGCTCTCGGGAATGATGAATCCCCCGTTTCCTGTAGTAGTACAGCAGAGTGCTGTTATCAAAAATGGTATGCAGGAAGGACCCTCCTGTTCGGCAGGTACCCAGGGACTGGGGATATACCGGAACAAAGCCGTTTCTGCAGTTGCAACGTGCATCGCACAGGAGAAAGGGAGTATTGCTGCCTCTTTCCTGTATATCACGGAAAAGAAGAATAAGGCCGGGTCCCCTTAACCGAAGCATTTTTTCGAAACGATCAACGGACAGGTATACCGCTTACCAGCATCCCCTCGTACCCATTTCACTCCCCAAACAGGCGGGAGGAAGCTTCCTGCATGATCCTGGCCTGATTCTCTTCAGCTGTCCTGAGATGAGCAGGGTCTCTCCATACATACCAGTCGGGCATGTTCATGAGTGCCATGAAGTTGTTCGTGATCGAGCAGCCATGGTCATAGACCCGTGTCGTCCCGCCACTATTCCATGGTCCGGACAGCGTAGGGGGAATCACCAGGCTGAGGGCTGAGAAGAGCGTATCCCCGACAAGCTTCGTATAATACCAGTGTGACTGGGACCAGCGGTGCGTCATCATCTCTTTGACATCAAGGTTCTTGAACCGCTGCATCTCGGGGATATTGATGAGCGGGTTGAGCTTGAACTCAGAAAGGAGCGATGAAAGGAGCATGTCACGCGCATAGAACATCCCGTTATGCATCACGAAATATTTCCGGGGAATGTAATTTTTTGCCTCTACCAGTTCGTGCATATCGCGAAGACTCTCCTTGAGGAGAAAATAGACCTGTGCATTCCTCATCGCCGGGATGTTTTTTGCAATGAACGTGTGAGAAAGGATAGACCAGGGGATATCCGAGAGTGTATCATGGAAGAGTTTGTACAGGTAGAAAGGAATTTTCCTCTTGTGTGCAAGTGGCAGTGACCGGGTCTGTTCGTCCTTGAGGAGATCAAGGTAAATCTGTTTCATTCCCCGGATGACCCCCTCCGGTTCATAGGAGAGCACCTGGTAGCGGTCAGCGCATGATGCCTCCCCCCGGATGAGCAGTCGAACGACATTGTGTGCAATCACAAAGTCCTTCAGGAGACCAAGAAGGGCAGCAGGATAGACGATGACATTCCTGTCCGTCAGATACGTGTACGAATCCAGCAGTATTCCTCCGGGGGGGCAGTCTGCCTGCCGGTGGAGGATGACCTCAATTCCCAGGCGCTGTTCGGTAAATCCTATGAGACTGCGGAGCTGGGGGGAGAAAGCGGAATGGCTGGTCATAATCCTTCCGGGATTTTCCTATCCGTAAAACCTGTATCCCGGTTATCCCTCAGAAGGAAGGGGGTGCCTTGATGCCTGGGCCAAATGAGCCGGGAATCATCCCCCTGCAGGGGGCAGTGGGGAATAGTTCGCGGGGATGCTTCTTCTGAACGGCCGGACTCCATGTTCTGGAATTCCTTGATGTCCCAAGATCCGGCCGAGGCCATTCCGGTATTCATACCTGTTCGGAACGTTGGGCAGCGTGGTATAAAAGTTCTCCTTGATCTCTTCCTATTCATCCCGGGCAGCGTTCAGGGGGTGAGCGATCACTATATATGTATCACCCCCCCATGCAGATGAGATTGCATGGATGTCATGAATCTCAGGCTCTGGGTAATCTTTTACCTGATCTGTTTTGTTGCTGTCCTATGGGCAACATTTCTTCTTGTCCAGGGATTCATGCTTGTGGTGAGCATGTCACTGGTTGCCATCGTGATAGGATTCAACTTTTTCCTCCTTTTTGCAGAAATCCGATCCCATATCCGGAAAAAAAAGGAGATGCAGGAATTTATATCAGCATCCCTTCTCAATTCTTCGGATACCACGGTTCACAAGAGGCAGTAACCATGCAGGATAACCTGAGCCTCCCGGACTCAACCTATGAACGAGAATTCTGGAAACGGTACTCATCTGTCAGACAAATGATCAGGGAGATCAGGCGAGAAAACCAGCTCCTGCACCAGATCAGGGATGAGACGGTAATACCCGATCAGGCACGGGATATGGCCGTGACGGCGATGCTCCGCGAACTGTCCGATAAACACCAGATATTTCTTGATTTTTTCCATAATTTCATCTCCTTCAGTGCCCAGGGCCTGCACAGGACCGATCTCCAGGTCACCTTCACGGTCCTGCCAGGTGGAATTGCCGAGATCGAGAAGTCTCTCCTCTATGTCGATGGGAGGCCAGAAGAGGTACCTGTCGAGATCGGCCAGCAACTCGTTGATTTTGTCCCCTATGAGAAAGGCTGGGAAGCGATCCTCGCATTCTACCGAAAGGAAGAGACCCGGTTTGACAGGCTTTTTGGCGCAAACCTCGAACGGTGTGCTCTCGTAATAAAAAAAGAGCTCTTCCCCACTCCATCATATTCTGTGACGATGAGGCTCCCCGCTCAGATCCTGGTTGAACAACCTCTCTCCCCGGGTAGTGAGTGATTGGTTGATTCAGGGAGACGGGTTACACCCTGCGGAGACGGGATGCTCCGGTATCTCGCGTTTTAAAAAACCCTGCAGGCGATACTGAAGAGATACTGAAATCAATCATTCTCGTGCCATATTCCCGGGAAAAGATGAGTATACACCAATTAAAAAAACTACATGATTCCCTTTCGGGACGCATGCTTACAAAATGAAAATGGCAGAGCCATTTTCATAGTAAAAAGATTACAGTCAACTCAGTGGTGTATACCCGCACGCGGGCAGGCTGCAGTTTTCGTGGGAGATGATCCAGGTACGAAAAACGGTGAGAATGTCCCTGTGTTCCGTCTTTGGACCCTGTACTGAAGAACAGGTCGCCCTGCAAAAAATCCGGATCCGGCGGCCGCGATATTTTCCGGAGATGCTGCAGACGTGCTTCTGGTGCACCGAACAGGAAAATGTTCCTGGACCAGGGTACGGCAGTTTCATCCCTTTGACAGACCGCAATGAAGTCAATATTGATAAGGTCTCGTGGTCATTATGAATGAGTAACGGGGCGATGGCTGTGACGGAACAAAAAAAGAATGTCTGGGGCAGGAGGGAAGAACTCCTGAACAAGTCCGATGAACTTACCCTGAAGGCCGATCTGCTCGCGTTCGAGAGCAGGTACGAAGAAGCAATCAGCTATTACGATCAGGCGCTCGAAATTAACCCGAAAAATCCCCATCTCTGGGCCTTCAAAGGCATTACACTCAAAGGCGGACTCAACCGGGATGAAGAGGCGCGTGCGTGCTGGGACAGGGCAATGGCACTCGACCCCGAACTTGAAAAGGCGGTCAGTTATACCAAGCCTGAGGAGCAGTCTGAGGATACCGGAGCGGGTCCGGTTATCTGTTCGATGTCTGAGACGACCCGTCAGAAGATACTGAAACTGATGCGTGAACAGGCTGAAAAAGAACCCCGCTGAAGAAACCCCCAGTAAAAAAACTACATGATTCCCTTTCGGGACGCATGCATACAAAATGAAAATGGCGGAGCCATTTTGGCATGAAAACAGTCACGATGCCGCAAGGCCACAAGCATACAGAATGAAAATGGCGAAAGCCATTTTCATATTAAACCGCATCCGCGGTTTTCATAAGGAGGGCATGTACCATCCTGGGCTCATCTGCGTTTCATCTTAAAAGGAACCCCGCTGAAGAAAACCACCGTGAAAGAAAATCACATGGTTCTCATCGAGACACAAGCATGGGCAAAATGAAAATGGCGGAGCCATTTTCATCTTAAAAGCGGTCATCCCCCGGGTTTTCCTCAAGCAGCGGCATTCATAGCCACGTCACCGAAATCAACTGTTCCGCCTCGTGCACCTGAAAATGTACCATGCCCCGATCTCGATCTCGTTCGCAATCGTTACGCAGGTGAGTATAACGATTCAATCGAATTCTTACCGGGACCGACCGCAGCCTTCCCCACCGACAGAAAGAATACACCTGCCAAATGGTATCGTGCCCCGCTGTTCAGGGGCAAAAGAAAAATTCTTTGAGGACAGGGTTTCGTTTCACTCCCCCTGAAACCACGAGACAATCTTTTTTTTTTGTTTTGAAATGTCCCTGCTCCCAACCTGTCCGCTGCCGTTCACAAGGATAAGGAGGGTGCAGTTTTAAAAAGAAGAGATAGTACCTCATCTCTCCCATGCGAAGCATCTGACAGGAGGACCAGAGAACGCGATTCCTGGGAATCGCCCATGGCTGCGGGGTGTTCGGGTGCAAAGAACGAGTCCGTGCAACGGGAATCTCAACAAAAAAAGTTCGGATACCCTGCTATTTC
>LNQE01000326.1_pt1 | contig 18630 bp, 13 predicted proteins | sample 603111 | NCBI WGS metagenome assembly LNQE01 (sample SAMN04260313, study PRJNA301899) | hydrocarbon metagenome | isolation source: hydrocarbon-contaminated ditch | place: Germany: Bremen | collected 1998
CCCGCCTCTCCCTCCCCTGCCGCCACGTCTGCCGCGTTGACAGATAGTAGCCGATGTGATCATAGAATAGAAACAATGTAGTCATGTCCCGCCCGGGTTGATTCAGCCCGCTCCGGCCATGGAACGACTCCATCGCATCATCACCGGCCGTATGTCCCACGGCGTGCTGCAACCGGGACGACGATGCAGGATTCGCCGGGATTCAGAGTCACCGCCGTTCGTTCTTTTTGGTTTTCCACGTACTTCAAGAGTATTGGGAGGAAGACATGACCTTCGCAGCAAAGCTCCTTGGACGCGTCCTGGCGGTCCTTTTTGTGGCTGCCCTTTTCCCGGCGGCGGCGTTTGCGCAACAATGCCAGACCTTCACGACGGATAACAGCGCCCAGTGGGGTTCCAACAAAAACCAGACGTTCAGCTACACGCGCCGCGTCCAGGTCTTCAACAACTGCGCGGATGCCGCCCAGGTTCTCATGACGACCCCGGACGACCCCCTGTCGCGGGCCCTTCTGAGCAAGTCCTACACCACCTCCGGGGGAGGCGACACCAAACAGTTCGTCCAGGGGCTGACGGATCAAAACATCTATGTCCTGGCCCGCGTGGTCAGCGGCGCGACCCAGACCTATACCGTGGCCCCGGGGGCCACGGAACACTTCTGCCTGCCCGATGCCGGGGCGGCCAGCGGCAACCTCAAATTCGTCTTCGGCTGCACCCAGTTCGACAGCGGCAACACCGGCCTGCCCATGAACTGCCTTATCGGTTCGGACCCGGGCAGGACCAGCAACGGTATGGACACGCTCTTCGAATTCACCTCCGGCTGCAAATACTGGGGGACCGCCCAGCAGAACCAGTGCACCTACAATCCCTCCAAACCCTCGGAGAAGTTGCAGACGCCCGACTATTTCGACACCAGCGCGGTCACCGCCTACAGCATCCCCATGAACATCTCGATCTTCGATCCCGCCCATCCCAGCAGTCCCACCGGCTGGCAGACCTACGGCTGCTCCTACCCGGGGCGCGATCTCATCGCCGACCTGGGCAGTTGTCCCAAGGAAGACACCACCACCATCTCATCCGAATATACAAACGTCTGCACACCGCCAAGCAGCAACAATTTCAACCTGCTGCTCTCCAACACGAACCCCGGCATGACACAGTATAAAACGGCCTGCATCGCCTTCAACAACTGGCGGGCCCTTTTTGGTCCGCAGCCAGGGTACACTGGCTGCAACGTGGCCATGTCCGCCACCCCGGCGAACACGCCAAAACCCACCCCCAACGTGGCGGACTACTACGGCTGCTCGCTTTTGCCCTATGCGGGCTGGGACGCCTATGCCAAGAAATGCCTCACCCCGGGCTGCGGCGGGCCGCAGTGCGCCGTGGGCCCGGACGGCACCCAGGGCGTGTACTCCATGTCCAAGGTGGCCCAGGGCAAGGGCGTGCCGTATATGAACTACGTCAAGACGCTCAAGGCCACAGGCAACGAGGTCTATACGTGGATGTTCGACGACGGCGTGGGAACCCTGCAGTGCAACAAGTGGGGCTCCTCCGTGAAGGTCACCCTCTGCCCCGGACAGGCCGGACAGAAGCCCTATGACACGGCCAATCAGAAGTGGTCGTACAATGCCGCGACCAACCGGTGCGTGGTCAACACCGCCGGGACGTATACCACCCAGATCGCCTGCATGGCGGCCAAGGCCAAATACGGTTGCGCCTCGGAGACGGTTTCGAAGCTCGATTCGGACAACCCGGGCTACATCGCCAAGGCCCAGCTCAACTACTGCAAACCCCTCGATCCCAGCGCCGTGACCCCGAGCCAGCTCGCCGCCGGGGTAAGCCTGGCCCAATGCCAGAAATCCCCGTGCCAGCAGACGGGAAAGCTCTCCACCCCACACACCCCGGCCGCCAATCTGCTCCTGAACGACCAATAGCCTCCGCGACCAAAAACGAACGCCGCCCTCCGAAAGGAAGGCGGCGTTTTTTTGCGTCCACATGTCAGACTGCCCCGCTTCCGCTCCACATACCGGGGGTACTCCGGCTTTGCCGGACGCATGTCCGGGAACGGTGGGTCCGGGGGGACATGGTCCCCCCGGGCGGGGTGTAAGGCGGCAGCCCCGATGCCACCCCCGCCTACTTCGGCTCCATCCCCAGGGCCCGGAGGGCAGCCATGCCACCCATGACATTTCGCACGTTGTCGCGGCCGTCGTGGGCCAGGGTCACGAAGGCCTCGTAGGACCGGGCCCCGGTGTTGCAGACCAGCACCACAGGCTGGTCCGAGGGGACCTCGGCCAAGTGCCTGGCCAACTGCCCCTGGGGGATGTTGTGCCACCTGCCGGGGAAACGTTCCAGGAAGGGCGCGGCGTCGGGGGCTTCCCGGCAGTCGAGGAAGTGGCACTCCCCCTCCTCCCACAGGGCGGCAAAGGCCTCGGGGGAGAGGCCGATGTTGCGGCCGGCAAGGAGGTTGTCCGCAGCGTTGCCCACGGTGTTGAGGACGTCCATGGCCGAGGCGAAGGGCGGCGAATAGGGAAATTCCAGATTGGACACGTCGTCCACGGTGGGGGAAAAAGGCAGCATGGCGGCCACGGCCCCGATGCGTCCCACCAGGGCGTCCCCGGCGGCGCAGATGCCCTGGATGCCGAGCACCCGGCGGGTGCCGCGCTCGACCACCAGTTCCAAGGTCATGAGTTCCTTGTCGGGATAGAAATGGGCCCGGTCGAGCTGTACGACCAGGGCGCTTACGGCGTCCAGGCCGGCCCGGCGGGCGTCCTCCAGGGTCAGCCCGGCCCCGGAGACGGCCTTTTCGAAGAGCTTGACGGCATAGGAGCCGACGGCGCCGGCAAAGACCGCCTGGCCGCCGGCCAGATTGGTGCCGATGACCCGGCCCTGGCGGTTGGCCATGGACCCCATGGGCAGAAAAAAGGGCTGTCCGGTGACCAGGTTTTTGATCTCCACGCAGTCTCCCCCGGCGAAGATGTCCGGGTCCGAGGTGCGCAGGCTCTCGTCCACCACGATGCCGCCGCGCTGGGACACGGCCAGCCCGGCCCGGGCGGCCAGGTCGGAGTTGGGCACGACGCCTGCGGCCATGACCACCAGATCCGTTTCGATGACCCGTTTGCCGGTGACGATGCGCTGCACCCGGCCCTCACCCTCGATGGCCTGCACGGTCTCGGCCAGATGCACGGTGACCCCCTTCTCCCGGAGATGGGCCAGGGCCATGTCCGAAAGGGCTGGGCCGAGGTTGCGGGGCAGGATGCGCGGGGCGGCCTCGATGACCGTGGTGTCCACATCCCACATGTCGGCCAGGGCCTCGGCCATTTCCAGGCCGATGAACCCCGCGCCGATAACCACGGCCCGTTCCACGCCCCCGGCGGTGACGGCGGCCCGGATGGATTCGGCGTGGTCCAGGTTGGCCACCAGATGGACGCCTTGCAGGTCGCTTCCGGGCACGGGCAGGCGGCGCGGCCAGGCCCCGGTGGCGATGACCAGCTTGTCGTAGGGCAGATCCTCCTCGCGGCCCGTGGCCAATTCCCGGACATGCACGGTCTTGGCGGCCCGGTCGATGGCCAGGGCCTCGACCCCGGTCCTGGCCTCGACGCCCTTGACGTCGCGGAAAAACGCCGTGTCCCGGGTCATGTGATAACTGGTGGCCGTCAGTTCCGAGGAGTCGGACACGTCGCCAGAGACATAATAGGGGATGCCGCATCCGCCGTAGGAGATGCGGGTGTCCTTGTCGATCATGGTCACGGTGGAGCCGGGTTCGAGGCGTTTGAAGCGGCAGGCGGCCTTGGGCCCCAGGGCCACTGCGCCGATGATCAGCACATGCTGGGACATGATGCGCTCCTTGGATGTCCGGGAGGCCCGGACCTGATTTCAAAAACCGTAGGTCAAGGGAGGGTTATAGAAACGACAGGGATTTGGCAACCGCCCAGGCGGGTGCCTGTCCGAAGGCCGGACGCGGGAGGGGCTTATTCGAGCTCTTCGCTGAGAAAAAAGAACACCCCATCCAGGGAAAAGCACATGCGGCCGTCGTCGAGGAGGATCAGGGACGACAGGCCCGGGATGTCGCAGCCCGTCTCGATGACGAAGACCTTGGGGGCCTTGTGCCCGAGGGACTGGGGGGTGATGCGGAACGTGTCGGCGAAATAGGTTGCGGCGTCGTGGTCGGCCAGGGTGGGGACGATGGCGCAGGAGGCGGATTCGAAGGCGATGGTTTCATTGTCGAGAAACAGGCGTTTGCCCGTGAAGGTCTCGGCCTGGGCCGCATCCATGGCGGCAACCGGGCCGGACTGGTGGCCGGTGATGATCCAGTAACCGGAAGCGGCCCAGGCGGGCTGGGCAGCGGCCAACCACAGCAGGGCCAGGGCGGCCGCGAGACACCTCGACGGACCGGGGCGGCCGGAACGGAAGGCCCGGACAGCCGGAACGGCCCGTGCGACCAGGGCGAATGAACGCATGTGCGGGGAGACATGGGGACGGGAGAACGTATCGCCTGCCATGGGAAGCGCCTATACCCCCGCAGCAGCCGGGAGACAAGGGAAAATGCTGTGCCTCATTCGACACGGAGACGTCACCGCCCCGCCACCGGACAGGGACACACTGTGGAAAAAATGGAGGTATGCACCCATGCGCAGCATTCTTCTTTCCGGCCTGGTGGCCTTGACGCTCACGGCCCAGATGGCCCTGGCGGCGGAACAGCCGATGGTGGAGAAATACGAGATCCGCATCCCGCAACAAGACAACATCCCGGCGCCGGAGGCGGCCAAGGCCCAGTTTCCCGACGGCTTTCCCATGGGCGTGGGCTCGGGCATGGCCTTTGCCGAGCGCCTGCCAGGCGGGGCGCTCATCTTCTGGGCCGTGGGGGATCGCGGCCCCAATGCCGACGCCCCGAAATTCGCGGCCACGGACGGGGACAAACCCAAGGACGCCAAGCTGTTCCCGGCCCCGGACTACGTGCCCAAGTTCGCCCGGATCAAGGTGGCGGACGGCAAGGCCGAGATCATCGAGGTCAGGGAGATCCGCGACGCCTCGGGCAAGCCCATCTCCGGCCGCCCCCTGGACAAGGGCGCGGTGGGTTCCACGGGCGAGGCGCCCCTGGACATGGACCTGAAGGTGTTGCCCTTCGACGCCGAGGGCCTCGATCCCGAGGGCATCGACGTGGACAAAAAGGACGGGTCGCTGTGGCTGTGCGACGAATACGGCCCGTTCCTCATCAATATCGACCCGGCCACGGGGAACATCCGGAAGAAATTCGCCCCGGGCCAGGGCCTTCCGGCGGAACTGGCGGCCCGCCAGCCCAACCGGGGCTTCGAGGGTCTGACCGTGACCCCCGGCAACAAGGTGGTGGCCGCCGTGCAGTCCATCTTGGACAACGAGGGCGACCTCAAGGCCTCCACGGCTCCTTTCATCCGGCTGGTGGAACTCGACCCGGCCACGGGCGCGGTACGCACCCTGGCCTATCCCCACGACGTGGATGCCTACAAGTCGAGCGCCGCCGCCAAGATCGGCGGGCTGGACGCCCTTTCCGACACCACCTTCATCCTGGTGGAGCAGGCCAAGGGCAAGGACGGCAAAATGCGGAACGTCCTTTTCCTGGTGGACATCGCCGGGGCCACGGACATCTCCGGCAAGACCGCCCCGGACGGCAAGCCCCTGGAATCGGCGGCCGACCTGGCCGCGCTTGCCGCCATGGGCGTGACCCCGGCCAAAAAGACCCGCCTGCTCGACCTGGTGGACCTGGGCTGGACGGCGGAGAAGGCCGAGGGCATCGCCCTGGTGGATGACAAGACCCTGGCCGTGGCCTCGGACAACGACTTCGGGCTGGCCCTGGCCGTCACCGATCCGGCCACGGACGAGGACGGCAAGACGGTCACGGAGCCGGGCAAGTATGTGCTCACGGGCGAGGGCCGCATGCTCTTCAAGGGCAAGGAGACGCCCACGAGATTCGGGATCAAGCCCTCGGGCGAGCCGGGTTACCTGTGGATTTTGCGGTTTGACACGCCGCTGTCGGCCATGTAGCCCGGCCCGCGTTGCGGCAGCGGTGAAGGCCCTTCCCGGCGGGAGGGGCCTTTTTTCATGCCGCGCGCGGGGAAGCGAGGCCGGGGTGACGATTGCCTTGCCCGCGCCGACCGGCTATCCTGGCCCATCCCGACGCCGGGCCTGGGGCCGCGCCCCGCCGGCCAACGCCATCCCCGAGGTTTTCATGCTCGACTCCGTGCTCGCCTTCCTGGACACCCAACGCGACGAAATCATCGCCCTGCAACGCCGCATGACCGCCATCCCGGCCCTTGGGCCCCTAAACGGCGGCGACGGCGAACGCCAAAAGGCCGACGACCTGGTCCTGTACCTGAAAGGCCTGGGCCTGCCCGAGGCCATCTGGGCAAACGCCCCCGACGACCGCGTGTCCTGCGGCCACCGCCCCAACCTGGCCGTGGTCATCCCCGGCGCGGACACCTCCCGCACCTTCTGGACCATCTCCCACCTCGACGTGGTGCCGCCCGGGGATCTGTCCCTGTGGGACAGCGACCCCTACGAACTGGTGGTGGACGGCGACATGATCCGGGGCCGGGGCGTGGAGGACAACCAGCAGGCCATGGCCGCTTCGCTGATCCTGGCCAAGGCCCTGGTGGAAAAGGGCATCACCCCGCCGATCAACTACGGCATGCTGTTCGTTTCCGACGAGGAGACCGGCAGCAAGCACGGCCTGGACTACGTTGCGGCCAACCACCCGGAGCTTTTCACCCCAAACGACCTCTTCCTGATTCCGGATTTCGGCCGCCCCGACGGGGAGATGGTGGAGGTGGCCGAAAAAAGCATGCTGTGGCTGAAGATTTCCCTGTTCGGCCGGCAATGCCACGCCTCCACCCCGGACGAGGGCATCAACACCTTCGTGGCCGCGTCCGATCTGGCGCTTCGGCTGCTTGCCCTGCACGAGACCTTCCCGGCCGAGGACGCGCTTTTCTCGCCGCCGCGCTCCACGTTTTCGCCCACCAAAAAAGAGGCCAACGTGGAAAACATCAACACCATCCCCGGCCGCGACGTGTTCTACGTGGACTGCCGGGTGCTGCCCGTCTACGACCTGGACGACGTGCTGGCCGCCGTGCGCGGCATCTGCGCCGCCGTGGCCGAGGCCCGGGGCGTGGAGGTGGCCATCGACATCGTGCAAAAGGAGCAGGCCGCCCCGGCAACGCCCGTGGACAGCGAGATCGTGACCCGGGTCATGGCCGCCATCAGGGCCGTTTTGCACAACGATCCCAAACCCATGGGCATCGGCGGCGGCACCGTGGCCGCCTTCCTGCGCCGCCGGGGGTATCAGGCCGTGGTCTGGTCCTGCCTCATGCACAACGCGCATCAGCCCAACGAACGCTCGAGCATCGCCATGACCATGGCCGACGCCAAGGTCATGGCCCGGGTGCTCCTCGGCGCATGACCGGCAAACCTCCGTTCCCCGAGCGCTTCGACCTGGTGGTGGTGGGCGCGGGCCACGCCGGGTGCGAGGCGGCCATGGCCGCCTCCCGCCTGGGCCTGGCCACGCTGCTTGTGACCATCAACGTGGACCGCATCGGGCACCTGTCCTGCAACCCGGCCATCGGCGGCCTGGCCAAGGGCCACATGGTGCGCGAGATCGACGCCCTGGGCGGCATGATGGGGCTGTGGGCCGACGCGGCGGGCATCCAGTTCCGCACGCTCAACACCCGCAAAGGACCGGCCGTGCGGGCCACCCGGGCCCAGATCGACCGCGACGCCTACCTGCGCGTGGCAAGACGCGACATCTTCGCCCAAAAAAACCTGTGGGTCGTCCAGGACACGGCACAGGACATCCTGACCGAAAACGGCCGGGTCTGCGGCCTGCGCACGCTTTTGGGCCAGACCTTCGCGGCCCGGGCCGTGTGCCTGACCACGGGCACGTTTTTGCGCGGCCTCATCCACGTGGGCCTGGACCACTTCCCCGGCGGCCGCCTGGGCGATCCGCCCGCCACCGGCCTTTCGGCCAGCCTTGCGGCCCTCGGCCTGTCCCTGGGGCGGCTGAAAACCGGCACCACGCCACGGCTTTTGGCCGCCAGCGTGGATTACGAAAAGACCACGCCCCAGCCCGGCGACGATTCCCCCCCCGGATTCAGCTTCCACGGTCCCGGCCCGGTCCTGCCCCAGGTGCCCTGCCACCTGACCTACACCAACGCCGCAGCCCATGCCGCCATCCGCGAGGGTTTCGACCGCTCGCCCCTTTTTACCGGGGTCATCCAGGGCACCGGCGCCCGCTATTGCCCGTCCATCGAGGACAAGGTGGCCCGGTTCCCGGACAAGGAGCGCCACCAGGTCTTCATCGAACCCGAGGGGCTGGAGAGCCCCGAGGTCTATCCCAACGGCATCCCCACCAGCCTGCCCCTGGACGTACAGAAAAAGATGCTGGCGGCCATCCCCGGCCTGGAGAAGGCCCAGATCGTGCGCCCGGGCTACGCCATCGAATACGACTTCGCCTTTCCCACCCAGCTTGCGCCCACGCTTGAGGCCAAGGCCGTGCCCGGCCTGTATCTGGCCGGGCAGATCAACGGCACCTCGGGCTATGAGGAGGCTGCGGCCCAGGGCCTGTGGGCGGCCATAAACGTCTTTTGCGCCCACACCGGCCGGCCGCCGTTTGTGCCCGGCCGGGGGACGGCCTACATGGCGGTCCTGGTGGACGACCTGGTGACCAAGGGTACCACCGAACCCTACCGCATGTTCACCTCCCGGGCCGAACACCGGCTGCTCTTGCGCGAGGGCAACGCCGACGCCAGGCTCACCCCCCTGGGCCGGGAGCTTGGGCTGGTGGGCGACGCCCAGTACCGGGTTTTTACGGACAAGATGCGGGCCATCGACGAACTGACCCGGGCCCTCTCGGCCACCCGGGTGCGGCTGGATGAACTGCCCGGGGCCGCGCGGGAAAAACTCGGCGGCACGGACCAGAAATCGGCCCTTCTGGCCGAGCTGGTGCGCCGCCCGGAGATGACAGTTTCGGACGTGCTGCCCCTGGTCCCGGACATGGCCGGGTGCGCCCCGGATGTGTGCGCCGAGGTGGAGACGCGCATCAAGTACGAGGGATATCTCAAGCGCCAGGAGGAACTGGTGTCCCGGGCCGGCCGCCGGGAGGGCACACCGCTTCCGGCCGGCCTGGACTATGCGGCCATCCCCGGACTCTCCCGGGAGGCCGTGGAAAAGCTCGCCCGGGTGGCCCCCCGGACGCTTGGCCAGGCCGGACGCATCTCGGGCATCACCCCGGCGGCCCTGTCCTGCATCGAGATTCGCCTGAAAAAGCTCGGGCTCGCGTAACGGCACAAGGCGCATCCCGCCAGGGAGCCATCACCGATGGCCCCGATGGTGTCCCGGCGTCAGCCATCCGGCATGAAGCCGCAGAGCGCCCTGGCCAGGGCCGCCAGCAGGTCCGTGTCCCGGCAGTTGTGCCGCATTTCCCACTCCTTGAGATACAAGGAGTAATGCCTTGGAGCCAGACCCCGCATGCGTTCCAGATGGCGTCTGGCCAGACCCCAGAACTCCGTGGCCTCGAGGGGCAGGCGCTTGTCCTCGTGCCGGATCAGGTTCGAGGGCCAAAGGGACGGGCCGCAACAGGTCAGGGCAAGGTAGTTCCGGTAGGGCGCGGTATATACCACCTGACCGATGGCGGCGGTACGCAACCGGAAATTGCACTTGAAAAGCAGCATGTCCTCAAGGCTGATCTCGGGAAGCACGTCGCACAACACCATGCCGTTGACGATAATGATGCCGAAGACCGGCGAATCGCGCCGTCCAGCCACACACCCCGCCCGCAGGAGGGCGTCCGCGTCCAGGGACTGGGCTGCGATGGCCCGGCGCACCACGTCCATGGTTTTGAGCACTGTGGGATAGGTCACGCGCATCTGGACGGCCATGTCCCTGGGCGGCACCGCGAGTTCGAAAAGCTTGAGAAACCACAGCCACTGGCGGCAGTCGAAGGCGCAGGCATTGAGGAAACGGCGGCTGAAATCCTGGAAGGTGTAGCCGCACCGGGAGCAACGCCTCCGCCCATCCGCCACCTTGTAAAGTTTGCGCTCCCGGCACCGGGGGCAGAACCGTTGATGGTTTTTCCAGCACAAATCCAGAAAGAACCGTCGGGCCTTTCTCTCGGATGAAACCAAGTCATTGAAGCAGATTACATCCATTGCTCAGCCGTCTTTCGGGCGTCCGCCTGTCCATTTCGCTATGCCAAAAACGACATAAAAAGGGGCAGATTCGTCTCTTCACCACTCGGTTCGGCAATGAACCCGACACCTCGCCGCCACGGCCCCAGCCGGAGAAGGAAGCGGCGGATGGCCCAGTCCCTTGCCGCTTCACGTCCTGTGCATTCGAACGATCCAGATGCTCATCCCCGACTGACCGATCCCGGGAAGTCCCAAAACCTTGTGTCAAACCTTCGGAGAGTCACCCCCGACACGATTGTCCGGCCAGGGTGGAAGCGGCTAAGGCCCACATAACACGGAAAACCCGGCAGCGGTGGCCCTCGGCCCCACACGTCATTGGGCCGGGATATCTATTCTTTTTCAAAATGACCATGATCGAACGTGCCTATAGGATCATGTCAGAAGGAGGTCAACACCATGTCTCTGAAAACCACCATCCGCCTGCACCTGTGGCTGGAGACCGGCGACACCATGGTCTTCGGCATGGGGCGGGTGCAACTGCTCGACCTGATCGAGCGCCACGGCTCCCTGCGCAAGGCGGCCTCGGAACTGGGCATGTCCTACCGGGCGGCCTGGTGCAAGCTGCGGGCGACGGAGCAGGCCCTAGGCGTCAAGCTTGTGGAGGCCAGAGCCCACAAGCGCGAGGGCTGCCAACTCACGCCGGACGGACAGACCATCCGCGAGATATTCCAGCGCTGGTTCGACGAGGTGGAGAACTGTGCCCTGGCCCGGGCTGAACGCCTGTTTCCCTGGCCCGTGGCCGGATTTTTCGAGGAGCGTGAACCGGGTACGCCCCTGGCTGCGGCCCCGCCCCGGGGCCTTTCCGTCACGGCCCGCTGAGCGGCATCGCATCGCTTCCCGGTCAGGGAAGCAGCCGTCCGGCCAAGGGTCTGCCCCGACATCGGCCCGGGAATTCTCCCGGGCCTTTTCTTTGGTACGGATTCCATGGCGCAATGCGCCATCTCCTCAGCTTCCCCTTGAGCCATTCTAGCTCCTTGACGCCTGCTCTTTCTCCACCGGCGTTCCTTGCGCCACTCCTGGTTTTCCATTCGCCCGGGCGATATGTATTAAACATAATACATATAACTATCGAAAATAATTGGTAATTTTCTTGACGCAACCATTTTGCGGCGCTACCAGAAACCAACAGGTCACGTTCCCCCTCCAGATCATGACGTCATGCCGGAGGGGGTGATCCACGAAAAAGACGGCATTACACAAGGAGGCTGCCATGGGACTGTCGCGTCGAGGGTTCCTGAAAATGACCGGAGCGGGCGTCGCGGGAATGGCGCTCGGCCGGCTGGGGATCGATCTGACCCCGGTTTCGGCTTACGCCGCGGGCCTTAAGATCGACGGCTGCAAGGAGTTCATCTCCATCTGTCCGTTCTGTTCCTGCGGGTGCAACACCCTGGTCTACAGCAGGGACGGCAAGATCATAAGCATCGAGGGCGACCCCGATTATCCCATAAGCGACGGCGGCCTGTGCGCTAAGGGGGCCTCGCTCAAGTCCCTGCACACCAGCCCCGAGCGCCTGACCAAGCCCCTGTACCGGGCGCCTGGCAGCGACAAATGGGAGGAAAAGCCCTGGGACTGGATGATGGAACGCATCGCGGCACGCATCAAGGAGACCCGGGACCGCGATTTCAAGGAAAAAAACGCCGCTGGGCAGGTGGTCAACCGGGTGGAGTCCATGTTCCACCTGGGTTCCTCCCAGGTCTCAAACGAGGAAGCCGCCGTGCTGCACCAGATGGTGCGGGCCTTAGGGATCGTGCATTTCGACCATCAGGCCCGCATCTGCCACAGCTCCACCGTCCCGGCCCTGGCCGAGTCCTTCGGGCGGGGAGCCATGACCAACCACTACACCGACATCGGCAACGCCGACGCCATTCTGATCATGGGCTCCAACTGCGCCGAGCACCATCCCATGACGTTTAAGTGGGTGATAAAGGCCAAGGAGAAGGGTGCGGTGGTCATGCATGTGGACCCCAAGTTCTCGCGCACCTCGGCCCGCAGCACCTTCCATGTGCCCATCCGCTCCGGCACGGACATCGCCTTTCTGGGCGGCATGGTGAAGTACATCCTGGAAAAGAAAAAGTACTTCGAACAGTACATGATGGAGTACACCAACGCCTCGTTCATCGTGGGCGAGAAGTTCTCCTTCACCGACGGCCTGTTCTCCGGCTTCGACCCCAAGAGGAAAAAATACGACAAGTCCGCCTGGGCCTTCGAAAAAGACGAGGCCGGACTTCCCAAGCGCGACACCACACTCAAGCATCCGCGCTGTGTCTACAACCTGCTCAAAAAGCACTACGACCGGTACGATACCAAGACCGTGTCCTCGGTGACCGGCGTGTCTGAAAAAGACATCCTGCGGGTCTACGAAGCATATACGGCCACCGGCCGCCCGGACAAGGCCGGAACCGTGATCTACGCCCTGGGTTGGACCCAGCACAGCGTGGGCGTGCAAAACATCCGGCTCTCGGCCATGGTGCAGCTCCTTCTGGGCAATATCGGCATCGCCGGCGGCGGCATCAACGCCCTTCGTGGCGAACCGAACGTCCAGGGCACCACGGACCACGCCCTGCTCTACGGCTACCTGCCCGGCTACCATAATGTGCCCACCGCCGACCGCCCCACCCTGGCGGAATACCTCAAGGCCGAAACCCCGGCGACCAAGGATCCCAAGAGCGTCAACTGGTGGGGCAACCGGCCCAAGTACGTGGTCAGCCTGCTCAAATCCTGGTACGGAGACAACGCCACCAAGGAGAACGACTTCTGCTATTCTCTGGTGCCCAAACTCGACCCGGGCATGGACTGCTCACACCTCTACATCTTCGACCGCATGTACAAGGACCAGATCAAGGGCGGGACGATCTTCGGCCACAACCCGGCCCAGAGCATCCCAAACACCCACAAGGTCAGAAAGGCCCTCAACTCCCTGGACTGGCTGGTCATGGGCGACGTGTTCCACAACGAGACCACGGACAATTGGCACGCCCCGGGGTTCGACCCCAAAAACGTCAAAACCGAGGTGTTTCTCCTGCCTTCGGCCTACCGGGCGGAGAAGGAAGGCACCATCTCCAACAGCGGCCGCTGGCACATGTGGCACTACAAGGCGGCCGACCCCCTGGGAGAAAGCCGCAACATGGGCGAGATGTTCGTGGAGATCATGAACCGGGTGCGGGCGCTTTACGCCAAGGGCGGCACGTTCCCCGACCCCATCCTGAAGCAGGACTTTCCCGAGACCTTCGACGCCGACGCCGTGGCCAAAAAGTGCAACGGCTGGTTCACGAAGGACGTCACCATCGGAGACAAGCAGTTCAAGAAGGGCCAGCAGGTACCGGGATTCGCCCAACTGGCCGACGACGGCTCCACCGTCAGCCTGTGCTGGGTCTACTGCGGCGGGTACACCGAGGCGGGCAACCTGGCCAAGCGCCGCGACCTGACCCAGACCCCCATGCAGGCCAAGATCGCCATGTTCCCAGGATTCGCCTGGGCCTGGCCCATGAACCGCCGGGTGCTCTACAACCGGGCCTCCGTCGATCCAAACGGCAAGCCCTACAATCCCGAGCGTGTGGTCATCGCCTGGGAGGACGGCAAATGGGTGGGCGACGTGCCCGACGGCGGCGCGCCTCCCATGGCCATGGAAAAGGGAACCTACCCCTTCATCATGACCACCGAAGGCCGCTCCCAGCTCTACGGCCCCGGACGCGCCGACGGTCCTTTCCCCGAGCACTACGAACCGGCCGAGACGCCGCTTTCGGTCAATCCCTTCTCCAAGCAGATGAACAACCCCTGCATGAAGGTCATTGAAAGCAACATGGACACATTGGCCAAAAACGCCGACCCCAGGTTCCCCATCGTACTCACCAGCTACAGCCTGACCGAGCACTGGTGCTCCGGCTCCGAGACCCGAAACGGCCCGGCCCTGCTTGAGGCCGAGCCCCAGCAGTACATCGAGATGAGCCACGAACTGGCCAAGGAAAAAGGTATCGCGAACGGAGACGTGGTGGACGTGGAGAGCCTGCGCGGCACATGCCAGGCCGTGGCCATGGTCACGGTGCGCATCCGGCCCTTTACGGTGGCAGGCAAGACCCTGCATCTGGTGGGCATGCCGTTTGCCTTCGGCTGGACCAAACCCAAGTGCGGAGACTCGATAAACCGGCTGACGGTTTCCATCGGCGACCCCAACACCACCATCCCGGAATACAAGGCCTGCCTGGTGAACCTGCGCAAGGCGGAGAAGGTGACCGAACTGTAAGGCGCGACGACGGCGCATGACGCAACCCGGGGCGGCGAAAAACCGCCCCGTCACGTAAGCCAAGGAGAAGCGAAATGCCCAAGGCGTTTCTTATCGATACCACACGGTGCACGGCCTGCCGGGGATGCCAGGTGGCCTGCAAGGAATGGAAGAATCTGCCGCCGGTGCCGACCAAACAGACCGGCACGCATCAGAACCCCCCCGATCTGACCCCTTTCAACTACAAACTGGTGCGCTTCAGCGAACATCTCGAGAACGGCGTGGTGTCCTGGTATTTCTTCCCGGACCAGTGCCGCCACTGTCTGGACGCCCCGTGCAAAATGGCCGCCTCGGACCCCGAGGCCATCCTCCAGGATGCCGACACCGGGGCCATCATCTACACGGACAAGACCAAAAACGAGGATTTCGACGTCATCCGGGGAGCCTGCCCCTACGACATTCCACGCCAGAATCCGGACACCAAGGCCCTGGTCAAATGCGACATGTGCATCGACCGGGTGAAGGCCAACATGCTGCCCATGTGCGTGAAAAGCTGCGCCATGGGGGCCATGAACTTCGGCAGCCGCGAGGAGATGCTCGCTCTCGCCGAGACCCGCCTGGCCGAGGTCAAAAAGACCGCGCCAAAGGCCGAACTGCTTAACCCCAAGGATGTGGCCGTGATCTATCTGGTGGCCGACGATCCCAAGAAATACTGGAAAAACGCCATGGCCCAGGCGCCTTCGCCGCTGACACGCCAGCAGTTCCTGGCCAAGGCCTTCTCACCAATCCGGAGTATCACCCACTCCATCTCCGGCTAAAAGCGGCCTCCTCCACACCCCGCGCGGACGCCCGTCACCCTCGGGAGCGTCCGCGCGGGACTTCCGCGAACAGGCGGGGGGGAAAGAAGCCTCAGGTGGCGGAAGGGCTTACGCCCTTTGGAATCCCCTGACGGGGAAGAATTCTTTATGTATGGTGTGGGGTTGTCAAAAACCGTGTTACCCCGTGCCATATCCCAGGAGAACGCCATGACGTCCGATTGTTCATCCGGCTGCGAAGCCTCGCGGACCATCCGCGCCGACGCCGCCCGACTGGGCCGCGAGATCCCGTCCCTGACGCCCCTTCTGGACGCCTTTATCCCGCTTTTGGCCGAACAGGCGGCAATTCAGGCGGACGATCCGGGTTGGAGCGGGGAGCCGCCCGCCTTCGAGCCGGACGTATTCTGCCAGGGCAGGCCGCTTTTAGCCGATGCCGGATTTCAGGACGTCACGTCCGGCATCCTCCCGGCGGCAAAACGGCTTTTACCTGTCATGGCCACGTGTTTTCCTGGTCTTGGTTCCGAGATCGAAATCCTGGGCAAGGCCCTGGCAGCCGACCCCGGGCACGCGGCGGATGAACTTGCCGACGCGGCCAGCGGCGGACGAAGCGAACCGGTCCTAGGCATGACGCCCGACGCGGCGCTGTTTTTGGCCCGGGAGTGTGCTCGACCGCTGGCGCGGCGTCAGGCCGAGACCCTGTATCCGCTGATAGCGGGCTTGCCCTGGCGCTTCGCGATGTGTCCGGTGTGCGGTGGGAAACCAAGTTTTTCGTGGTTTAAGAAGGCCCAGGACGATGCAGAGTACATCACCGGGCATGGCGGCCCGCGTTTCCTGCGTTGCGCCGACTGCGCCACATGGTGGCGCTACAAGCGGGTTTCCTGCCCTGGCTGCGGTAATGAGGAGCCCGAACGGCTGTCATTTTTGCGAAACCCGGAGCGGCCCTACGAGCGTGTGGACGTATGCGAGGAGTGTATGGCCTTCCTGCCCTGTCTGGACACCACGGAGATGATTCACGTTCCCCACCCGGACGTGGCGGCGCTGGCCATGCTGCCCCTTGAAATCGCGATCCGGGATCGCGGCTACCATCCATTGGGCGTCCATCCCTGGAGCGTGGTTTTACCGAAAGACGCCTCACGCGCCGCCTGACCGCCTCACGACGTTGGGCACGCCCGTACCAAACGCCAAAAGCGGATTCACGTCGCACCCGTAAACGTCAACTGACATCTTGAGACCGCCGGCCCATGGACAGATAGGTGGCGGCCGCAGGCGCGGGATGCAGGGCCTCGGCCCAGTGCAGGTACAGGGGGCGGAGCACCTGGGAGAACAGGGACGCGGCGGCGGCATGCCTGGCCGCGATCAGGGGGTCGAAGGGGCGATGCCCCAGGATGAATTCCATCAGGGCGGCGGCCCGGTGTTCGGGACGATGGCGGGTGCGCACCAGGGCCTCCCCGGCGGCGGCCACCCGCTCCCGCCGGGGCGCGTCGGCCAGGAGTTCCGCCGTCAGGCCGGCCACGGCCCGGACGTCCATGGGGGGATAGGTGAACAGGTGTTCCCCGGGGGTGAAAAGCTCCTCCTGGCCATGCCCCACCTGGGGGGTCACAAGGCAGGCCCCGCAGGCCAGGGCCTCGAAGACCCGGAAATTCAGGTCGCCGCCCTCGGCCACGTTGAGCACGATCCGCCCGGTGGGAAACAGGTCGCGGTAGGTTCCCCGGGTCACATGCAACCCGGGCACCAGGGATTTCAGCTCGGCCAGGAAGGCATGCCGCCCGGGGGTCAGGGCCGGGTCGACCTTGCCCACGAAGATCAGGTCATGGGCCTTTTCGGCCGGAAGCGGCCGGTCCTCCAGGCGCGGAAAGGGCGGCAGCCACATGACCCGGTTGTGCCCCAGGCGGGAGGCGAAACGGGGCACATGGTCCTTGAGGCTGACGGCGCACAGGTCGAAGGCCTGGGCATAGTCCGGGTACCAGGCGTGGATGTGGCTGTCCACGCAGTAAAACACCGTCAGGCAGGGGAAGTGTTCGAGGCCCGAAAACGGCGGCGGGCCGGACTTGTCCGAATAGACCACCACATCCGGCACACCCCCCGCCTGACGGGCCACATCGGCAAAGGACAGCACCTGGAGCGGCGAAAGGGGCACGACCGTCACCCCCGGGCACACGGCCCGCATGCCCGCATCCAGGGGATGCCGTCCGACCCAGACAATGCGTAGCGTGTCCATCACCCCCCCTCTCCCATGCCGGGCCGTTTGGCTCCATGCCGCCTCGGCCGCCACCCGCTGAGGATTCGTCATTTTCGCCTGAAAGACAAGATGCTCCGCCTCTCTGCCACAAGAATTCCCGGTCAGGGAGGCCGTCGCCCTTGCGCCGCCATACGGACAATCATGCGGTTCACTCTAAAACGCCGCGTCCAGAACCGCCCATGGCGCAAAAGCCTCCGTGCCCGGGGCCGGATGCAGGTGCTCCGGACGCCATGCGCCCCCCCATGGAGTCGCGCAAGAAGGCAATGGCCTCCCGCGGCATGCCGGGGCGACGGTCTTCCCGCCTCCCGGACGCCGTGTTGTTTCCGGGTACGTCCGGGTCGATAAAAAAATTCGCTTTCGGGGCCGTGCGGCAACACAAACCCCTTGCCCGCCCACAGTGTTTGCGCTACGAGTAAAGTGTTCGCCCAAGATTGTGCCGCCCCCCCGGTGGTCGCGGAACGGCGGCAGATCGTGAGCGCGATCCGATCCTTCAGACGTCCACGGCAGTGAGGCCGCCCGCCGCGAGTATCATCCGCCGCATGAACGGAATCCCGACGCCCGACAAGCCGCCTGGCCGCGGTATGCCCGTTTTGCCGCGAATCCGTGGCTGCGCCCGGCCGTGGATGCTGAGCCAATGCCTTGAGAAAAGGGAGTCTTTCACTCATGTCCAAGAACATCTATGTCGGTAATCTGCCCTTCCGGGCCTCTGAAGACAACGTCCGCGATCTTTTCGCCCAGTACGGCGCCGTGTCCATGGTCAAGCTCATCTCCGACCGGGAGACGGGCAAACCGCGCGGCTTCGGTTTTGTGGAAATGGATGACGACGCCGAAGCCGATGCGGCCATCGAGGCCCTAAACGGCAAGGATTACGAAGGTCGCAGCCTGAAGGTCAACGAGGCCAAGCCCCGCGAGTCCAAGCCCAGACGTCCCGCCTGGTAGACTTTTTTCCGTCACGACGCCGCATGCGGCCCGTCGTGACGCCACAATCCCCCGGGGCGGCCCGATTCGGGCGGCTGCGGGCCGCCAGGGGGGGAGGGGACGTGTGTGCCCCGTTTCCGTTTCTCCGCACGACCTCCTCATTTTCCCGGCATGATTCTTGAATATCCTGCGCAAACCCCTGTGCGGAGGATGCCGTGCGCGTCAAACATCTGA
>LNQE01000396.1_pt1 | contig 18585 bp, 16 predicted proteins | sample 603111 | NCBI WGS metagenome assembly LNQE01 (sample SAMN04260313, study PRJNA301899) | hydrocarbon metagenome | isolation source: hydrocarbon-contaminated ditch | place: Germany: Bremen | collected 1998
CTCCTATTTTTATGGATATGAGGTTTAGAAAGTAATAAATAATACCCAATATCCAAAATGCGCAAATCACATAGTGGTGCTGTCCCATACGGGTTATTATTCTTAACTCTTATTTGTGGATGTGGGAAAATCTACTCCCCAACACCTTCCATTATTGTATCGGGGACTTCAAGGTTTGTCATTTCATCTGTAACTTCAAATTCAAAATCCGGATATTCATAAATCGGCATGCGTGGTTCCGTTTCCCCGATTGAATAACCGAACAAGCCGGAATATTCTGTAACATCCTCACCGATTTCTTCTAGCTGTTTTAAATATTCGCTTATCGATTTACATTCTATCACAACTATCTCTTCCATCTTTTCTAAAATCGGGCTGTGTGTTCTTGTTGCATCATGATCGAATGAAAGAATTCTTCTTCCGTAACGCGTTATTCCGATAGTTCGATAAGTTAAACTCTTGCCTACACCGGGTAAGTTCAACACATTTCTATCGGTCGCGAGAAAAGGAATATTTGCATCACGTTTTAGTGCTCTAATATTTTCAACCATTTGTTCGGGATTTTCCGGCAGCAATTTTATCTCTTCAATATTATCCTGCGGTATTTCACCGATTACTTTTTCTTCGCAGCTTTCCTGTACGGCGCGTGAGTTAGGTGCAAAGTTGTAATAATTTTCCATGTAGCCTTTTACCGAAAAAGTATAATAAGGAAGCACACCAACTTCATTAAGAACTTGACGAAGTTTTAAATTATGTCCGCGCCGAGATGCAGCCGCAGTAAATACATGTTGATTAGTTACTATCCATCCCGATTCAATAAATTTTTGAATTGCTTCTTTTGCTTCGGGAGTTACTTCCATCGGAGCTTCAAAATGCGTTTGAATTACAAATTGCTTAACCCCAATTTCACTCGCTTTATCTTTGAATTCTTTTAATATTGCCGCGAGATTATCGGTAACACGCATCGGTAAATAAACAGGCAATCGTGTTCCTAATCTTACTCTTACAAGCTCGGCATACTTTTCATTATCAGGACGTTTTTCATTTGCTTCTTTTTTACGCTTAGCCATTTCATAAACCGCATCTAAAATTTGCTTTAATGATTTATCGCTGCTCATTAATGCATCACCACCCGTTATTAATATATCGCGAAGTTGAGAATCTTCTTCAAAATATTTCATTAATCTCTGGAGTTTTTCCGGCCAGGTTTCATCCGGTTTTAGTTTGTTGAGATTAAAATTGAGATAACCATTTTGGAAGTCATACATTCTTTGACATGATGCACAAAGTCCACCGCAAGCTCTTCCCATTGTATCGGGAATTAATATAGCAACCTCTGGATAACGGCGATGAACATTATGGTGTGATGGTAAAATCCATCCGGCAACATTCGGTTTACCCGGTTCAACTTTATCTTCCTTTTCCCAAGCATTTATATAACCGAATTCATCAACCAATTGTTTACTGTAAACAACATAATGACGAATTGCCAAATCAGCACCGATTGCAAAATAAGGTACGCGCACATGAAGCAGCGATAAATAGTATGGATTAACAAAGAAAGGAATTCCTTGTTTTTCCGCATCGTATAAAATTTTCATTGTATCGGGATCGAGTGAGAAGCCGAGCATCTCGTTTAGTAAGTCGGCGCTTCTTACCGCAAATCGTAAATGAAAAGTACTTTCTTTCCACCATTCCAAAACTGTGTTGAATTTCTCTTCGCGTGTTTGATTGTTCTCGAATTTATACTTCGAATCGTTTATCTCACCTTCGTCAATTTTATCGATGATGATATTGATTATTCTATCGCGGTTTTCTTTTCGCAGTTCAACAATGCGCGGATCGAGACCGGAAGGATATCTGTCCATATATTCAAAAAGTTCTTCTTTTGAAAGTTGTCTGCGTTCATCTTTACCGGTTAATTGTCTGAATAGATGAAGCATATCTTCAAAGAAATCGGGTTTGGCACCGCCGGTACCTTTATTTACTCCGAGCCAAATTAATTTAATCGGATTACTCACCGCAAGCTGTCCGCGTAAGTTTAAATCGATAAATTTTCTTCCCGCATTATCTATGTAATCCAAAATTCTGATTGCGGCAATGCTGCTCCATTTTAAGTCCTTAAATGAATAACCGCTTGATGGACCTTTTTCATAATACTCAAGTGCTTTGGGATGATCTCTTAAATAAGTTTTTACCCATTCCTTAATTCCGATTAATGCTTCGGTCTCGTTCTTTGCCGCAAACATTATCTCTTCAAGTTTGGGATTTTCTTTAAGAAGTTTTTTTAACAACCTGTGTGACTTAACAGAAATAGCAATTTTGTCGAGGTCTTCGTGGTAAGGCATGATTTCCTCTTATATTTATTTTATAAATGATTTTGGGCGTGTGCTTTTAAAGATACGGAATTTTTGGGGGAAGAGTATTCAATTTTACTATTTGTTGTTTGCAGCCCAATCACTCACTTTACGAAAATCAAACATTTCAAACTTTTCATTTGTAATTTCATTTAATCTATTAAAGGCTGCGGCAACGTGATGTAGATCATATTCTTCTTTTATTATTCGTATAATATCTTGAACACTTTTATCACTGAAATAACTTGCGTACCCTTCGAATTTCACAATTTTGTAATAACTGGTGATTTCATTTATTAATATACTTGCACGCTTTTTGAAATCTTCTTTTTTATGTGAATTGGAGAAAAGATTAAGTTTTTCATAACCAGACCTCGCCCCAATCCTCATTTCACTTGCCGCATAGACCAATTCAACTATATCATTAAGATCATTATTAAATTCTTTTAACGATTCTTCTATCTTTCTTTGAATATGATTTCCTAATACTCTCTGCACTTCTTGTTCGACATTTGCTTCAACTATCACCCCCAGATTTTGTGCCTTCAATATGGTTTTAACCCTCTCTTCAGCTTCAGTCAAAGCAAGTGCTTCCGTTTTTTGACGAATATTTTCTAGCTGTATATCAAATTTTTCCTCAGCTAGTAAAATGGTATTTTGGGCATCATTTTTAACAGTTTTAATTTCTGCTTGCATCGCTATTCTATCTCCATAAGTAACATATAGTACAGCTGCTGTAATTATTGCTAGAGCAATCCCAGTCAACCAAACAAGATTTTTGAAATATTTTAATAAATGTTCATAGTGATTTTGTGAATCTGACATAATAGATTCCTCATTTTATAAATTATGTACTTTCAATTAATTTTATAATACCGACAATAATGAAAAATATACCGCCAATAATAATTCGAGTTGTTGTAATGAATCTTGGGAAAGCAGAGCCGTCTCGTTCGGCTATTCTTTCGTAACTCTCTGTGATAAGTTTATTAAATAGTATTAAGACTAAACCAAAAATAATCGGTATGAATGAGGTAAGTATCAAATCTGACTGACTCATTAAAGTTTGATAAAAGTTGATTGCCGGTAGTCAAAATATTTCTAATTCCAATTAGAATCAAGATTAAAGGAAACAATTTCTGATATTTCTAGTTTATGGTTGAACACAGACGAGCGTTATATTGGCATAAAATATTAGGATTAATCACTTGTATCATTAATTATTTTTTACTTTTTTGTGTGTGCAATTTCAAAATAAATAACAGCTTTCCTCTTTACGAAAATCATCGCTTCGAAAAGTTAATCGTATCGACTTCGTAATTTTGGCTGCCGGAGAGTATGAGTATATCATTAAAAGAAGTAACCACCGATAAAGATTTAAAGCGCTTTGTAGATTTTCAATACAAGTTGTATAAAAACGACAAGTACTGGGTGCCGCCTCTAAAAAAGGAAGAGCTTTTCTCTTTACGGCGAGATAAGAATCCAGCCTTTGATTTCTGCGAAACAAAATATTGGCTCGCTTACAAAAACGAAGAACTTGTAGGAAGAATTGCAGGAATAATTAATCACAAGTTCAATGAAAAGTTCAATAAAAAAATTATGCGTTTCGGGTGGATTGATTTTATTGATGATGATGAAGTTTGTACTTCTCTTTTAACTACAGTTGAAAATTGGGCTAAAGAAAAAGGTATGCATGAAGTCCACGGTCCGCTTGGGTTTACCGATATGGACGGAGAAGGAACACTCATTGAAGGATTCGAAGAAGTAAGTACACTCGGTGCGATTTATAATTACCCATACTATCCCAAACTAATTGAAAGACACGGTTACTCAAAGGATATTGATTGGATTGAATACCAGGTTAAAATGACTTCCGATCCCGTACCGGAAAAAATAAGCCGAATCAGCGACATTGCATTACAAAGAAATAAACTCCGTGTGCTTCGTGTGGACAAACCAAAGGAACTTCTACCTTATGCAAAAGAGATGTTTTATTTGATCAATTCTTCTTACAAAGATCTTTACGGTTTTGTTGAACTTTCCGATAAACAAATTGACATGTATGTAAAACAGTATTTCGGATTTATTAAACCGGAATACTTGCCTGTTGTGTTGAATGAAAAAAATGAAATGGTTGCTTTCGGAATTACGATGCCTTCACTTTCAAAAGCATTCCAGAAAGCAAAAGGGAAACTTTTTCCGTTTGGTTTTATTCATATTCTTAAAGCGATGAAAAATAATCCCGGTTTGGATTTGTATTTAACCGCCGTTCGTCCCGACATGCAGGATAAGGGCGTAAATGCAATTTTAATGAATGAGATAAACAAGCTGATCATTAAAAATAATATTAGAGTAGTAGAAACAAACAGAGAACTTGAAGACAATTCCAAAGTTCAGGCACAATGGAGATTTTTTGAACATCGCCAGCATAAAAGAAGACGATGTTATAAAAAGGAAATTGATTAGATCAACCCTCTATTATTGAGGGCTGATCCAAACAGATATTTTTAAAATATCATTCAACCTTTTCAAAGTACAAATCATTAAAATGAAAATCGGGATTGGGTAAATCTATTTTGAAACCCGTTACTTCTCCTTTGGAGTTAAAATCAAATGTGACATATCCGCTTGGAAGAAAATCATCGAGTTCAACTTTAAATGTATCGTAATGCCAGTGTTCCATTTCGGTTTCAAATCCTTTGGTGGGAAACTTAATAACCAAAACATCATCTACTAACTTAACTTCGGCTTCGCCGTATGAATTATCATTATACTTACCGGTATAACCTGCTAACTCAAGCGAATGGGTTGTGCCGGTTATGCGGTTTTCAGCTTTTTCATTTTCTCTTACCGCATCCCGTTCTTTATATGTATTTACTCTTTCCAAGTAATCCGCCACCCAATCAACATCATCATTGCCCAAGAACATATCAACAATTTGAAGACTTATTGCCTGCGGTAATGGATTTAGTTCATTAGTTAAAATTACAAGTCCGAGATTCTCTTTAGGTAACAACATAACTCTTGCAATATAGCCGGGCATTCCTCCGTCGTGGTAGATAATCTTTTGACCGTGATAGTCATACATAAACCAACCCAAACCATAAGTGTGAAAATTTGCTCCGGCTTTTCTCATCGAGTTACCAAGCCAAAGTATTGTACGCGGAGTAAACATATCGTTAATAACACTTTCGCTTAGAACTTGATTACCGTTGTAGCTGCCGTTATTCAGAAGCATTGTTACCCACTTGCTCATTTCATCCACATTTGAAAAGATCGATCCCGCCGCATGCGGTTTTTCACTTGTAAGCGGATATCTTTTACTTTCTATATGAGGATAGGCAACATCATCTTTTTCGTTAAGATGAGAGCTACTAGCTTTTGATGAGCTCATATCAAGTTTATCAAATATCTCTTTATCCAAATATTCATACCACTGTATACCGGATGATTTAGAAACAATTTCTCCGGCAATCATATACATATTGTTTTGATAACCATATTCGCTTCTGAATTCTCTTTCTATCGGAAGGTACTGCATTCGTTTAATAATTTCTTCGTTGCTGTAACCGGTTTGGAACCAAAGTAAATCACCGGCGAATGTTTTTAATCCGCTGCGGTGACTTAAAATATCCACCATGTTCAATTGATTCGTAATCCATATATCGCTCAACTTAAAATTCGGAATATGGTCAACAACCTTATCACTCCATTTTAAGTTTCCTTCATCAACTTGTTTGGCAACAATAGCAGATATGAATGCTTTTGTGCAAGAGGCGATATTAAACAAACTTTTTGTTGTTAGTGGAGTTTGTTTTTCAATATCCGCATAACCATAAGCTTTCGAGAATACAACTTGCGAATCTTTTACGATTGCAACCGCAAGACCGGCTGCTTCAAAATCTTTTACGGCTTCAGCGATATATTGATCAAGTTTTTCATAATCTACTTGAGAAAATAAATTTATGCTTAACAAGAATAGAGTAATCAATTTGTAGAGTAGTTTCATCTTTTTCTCCATTGTGTTTTATTGAGCTATTGTTAAGACGATAATTTATCGAAAATGTTACTTTTTTGTAATAGTTAAGCGACATTTTATGATTGAAGTAATCTTGTTCTAAACCAAGAGCCAAGATATTGTCCGGAGAAAAATGCGGTAATCATCAACGGATAAGTACACCATTCATACCCGATGTTAAAATAATATCTAAGTAAAATAATTATCGGAATAGGAATATGAATAGCGAGAAACCATTTAATTGAAAATCGTTTTTGAGTTACGCGATAATACCCAAAAGGTAGATTTATTAGAAATGTTATTAAAAGTAATAAAGTAAACGTCATTTGTTTTTGATCTTTACCGGTTTACAAAGATGTGTTTCATTGTTTGCGGCTCTTGCACATTTTTTACAAATAAATTTGGGATTATTTATTAAGGGAATTATTTCATCAAGATGTTTTGCAATGTAATCTTTGCTCAAGTCACAAAATGTTTTGTCTTTTTTCATTAAGCAATAATTCTTTATAAGAAATCAAAATATTACTAATTAATCTCCAACTACCGAAAATTTATTTGCAAACATAATCAAATATTCATTGAAAAATGTTCGCATAAATGCTAACTTTATTTATGCGTGAGGTTAATTTTTATAAATCAGAATCAGGCAAATTTCCTGTAGCTGATTATTTGGATTCGCTGGCAAACATGTTCAAAAGATTGCCTGGGTTTTGGAATTGATTGAAGATTTACCCAAAGTTCCAAAGCAATATTTTAAGAAATTGACTAATACCGAAGATATTTGGGAAATAAGAATAGTTTTCTCTAACAATATTTTTAGACTACTGGGTTTTTTCGAAAGTAGTCAAAACTTTATTGTGACAAATGGTTTTACTTAAAAATCACAAAAAACCCCTTTAAGTGAAATTAAGTTGGCTGAAGAAAGAAAAAGAAATTTTTATCAAAGGAAAAAACAAAATGAGTGATCTGAAAAAGTATATTGTAAAGAGAAAAGAAAACGACAAAGATTTTGCGAAAAATTATGACATTGGGTATCAGAATTTTAAAATTGGTGTTTTGTTAAAACAATTGAGAGAAGAAAGCGGAATGACCCAGGAAGAATTAGCCGCAAAGTTGAATACAAAGAAGTCTGTCATTTCTAGAATAGAAAACCATTCGGAAGACATAAGGCTTTCAACTCTTCGTCGATATGCAAAAACTCTTGGAAGAAAAATTCACATTGAAGTTGTTTGATTATAATTGCTCAATACAGCTCAAACTTAACAAGCCTGCCGTCAAGTCCACCGTTTTGAAGCGGGCGTTTCATCGATGTACGCAATCCGATTCTTTTTAAATATTCTCTATCGCCGAAATAAACGTAAGCCGTTGATCCCTTACATTTCTGTTTCAAAAAGTCACCAAACTGTTTATAAAAATCAGATAAATCTTGGTTACGTTTTAGTCTAATACCAAATGGCGGATTACAAATTATTGTTTTGTTATTTAGTTCTTTTATATCAAAAAGATTTGTTTGTCGTATGCTAATTGATTTCTTCTTATCAATTTCGTTACAATTAATTTGTGCTGCTATTATTGCTTCTTTTGAAACATCGCTTCCGCTTATTAAACCGGGTTTAATTTCTTTAATATTTCTATTCGCTTCTTCTTTTACTACTTTCCACAATTTTGAATTAAAGTCAGGAAGTTTTTCAAACCCGAATTTCTTTTTGTTAATTGACGGAGGTGTATTTGTTGCGTGTAGATAAGCTTCACACAAAATTGTCCCGGAACCGCAAAACGGATCATACAATTCTGTTGTACCGTTCCAGCCCGATATTTTTATTATAGATGCCGCAAGTGTTTCTATCATCGGCGCTTCAACAGATTCTTTCCTATAACCTCTTCGATGAAGCGAACCCCCGGATGTATCCAAACTTATTACAGCATGATTATTTTCGATAAATAGATTAAACCAAACATCAGGATTTCTTGTATCAACATTCGGTCTTTTGCCTCCGGTATTTCTGAAACGGTCAACAATTGCATCTTTCAATTTCAGTGCGGCAAATTTGGAATGATTAATATTGCTGTTTATTGTTGAAGCAAAAACGGCAAATGTTTCTTCATACGAAAAAAGTTTTTCCCATTCGATATCGTATGCAGTTTTGTAAAGATAATTTTCTGAGTGGCAATCGAAAGAATATAACGGCGCAAGCACTCGATTAATCAAAGCTGAATGAAGATTAATTTTATATAAAACTTTTTGCGAAGCGTTAAAATAAACCCCTTTGTATGCTTCTCTTATTCCGGTTGCACCAAAACCTTCTAACTCAACCGAAGTAATATCTTTTATATCATCTGCAACTTGAGCAAAGTATCTATTGGATTTTTGATAATTGTACATAAACAATTTCTTTAGTGGAATGAAAGATAACGAAAAGATTTGGTTGGTAAATTATATGCAGAAAAAAGTTGATGCTGTTTCAAATTAGTTAAATGAAACAGCATCAAAAAAAATTACATTGCTGCTTCCGGAATTACTTTAGAATCTTCTAAAATCATATCATACTTATATCCGGATCCGAAATCTTTATCGAGAGTAACAAAGCCTTCCACAACAACGACTTCACCGACTCGTGCGTTATCGTTAGATGTAACAGTTAAATCATAATTGTTTTCATTCCCGGTTCCATCTTGTATATGAATCCAGTTGCGTCCCATGATTCCCAAATTTACCTTAACAACTTTTGCTCTAATCTTAACTGATTTTCCATCATAAGATTTTTTGTTTTCAAATAATTGTGCTATGGTAATTCCATCTTCAACAGGCTTTACAGAAATATCTGCATCGGGTTGTGGTTTTATATTTGAATGAGGCATTCCCATACTTGGATTAACTGCTAATGGTTGATCACCTATTGTTTGAACAAAAAGAACAGATTCAAATGTTCTATCCAAGTCAGTACTGTAAAAGTTTGTCATCTCCATTGCGCCGGCATAATAAAGGGTCATACCCTCTTCAATATTATCTCTTTTTGTTACTGCTAGCCACACTTCATCACCAAGCTCATCAACAAGGATATAAGTGTATGCATTTGCTTGAAGAACTTCTTTTACTGTTACTTTATGTGTTTGCGATGACATACCGGATTGAGTGGTTTGTTTCGCTGCGTCTTCTTTTTTATCATCAGAGCAGCCGAAAAAAATTAATCCGGTTATTACAACCAATAAAATTATTTTGTACTTCATAACATTTCCTTCAATTAAAATAATAATTCATTATTTGAGTTGACTAATATAATAAAAGAGTGGTTAAGGTTTTAGGAAGAATTAAACACAAAAAACCGCTTATACTAAAAGCGGTTTTTTTTGATAAAAACTATTTGCTTAATTCAAGAAAGACTAACTTCTTTCCTTTTTTGTTTTTTATGTTTGTCGGTTTGTAAGCTAATTCGAAAATTGTTGATTTCTTAATGAAGGATTTGTATTTCAATTCAGCGGTTTTATATTCTTCTTCGAGATTTCCGCCTTTTACCGCGATGAGATATGCTTTCTCTTTAATTAATGGAATTGAATAACGAAAGAGTATAATTAAAGGGACGGTACCGCGGCTTACAACAAGATCAAATTTATTTGCATATTTTTCTTTGAACTCGGGTGATTCAACACGATTATTTTCGGCAACGATATTACTGAGTTTAAGTTTATCAATAAACTCTTCTACTGCTTCGATCTTTTTTGCTGTTGAATCGGCAAGAACGCCGCGAAGCATAGGGCGAGTAATTGCCAAAGGAATTCCCGGAAATCCGCCGCCGGTTCCTATATCCAAAAAGTAATTTAACTTCTGCGGAATAAACTCTGAAATAAACGCAGAAATGAATATATGGTTTTCAATTATATTTTTTTCATCACGTCTGGATATAAGGTTTACTTTTTGATTTTTTTTCAGAACAAGGTCAGCAAAATGAGCCATTCTTTCTAATTGATATTCATCCGGAGTGATGCCGTTTTCCCAAAAAAATTGTCTTAATTCAAGTAGATATTGTCCTTGTTGATCCAATTCAAAACTCCCAAAAATTAATTCTTCAAATATACTAATAAAATAGAAATATCGGAGGGAGAGACTCCCGAAATTCGAGATGCTTGACCTATTGAGCGTGGACGAACTTTATGCAGCTTTTCCTTTGATTCATTAGATATAGTTTTTAATTTCAAAAAGTCAAAACTTTCTGGAATTTTAACTTCTTCCAATTTCTCCATTTTCTTTATCAAATCTTGTTGACGCTGTATATATCCTTCATACTTCAATTCAATTTCAACCTGTTCAAGAGCTTTTTCATTATTTAACAGGGATCTAACGAGAGGATATTTTTTGTGATCAAGTTCTTGTAAAAGGTCTTTTAAATTTAACTCCGGTCTTTTTGTTAACTTGCTAACAGGCTCGGCGTTATCGATAAGATTTGTTGCTTTTGATTCAAGCAAATTATTTATCTCGTCAGGTTTAAATTTTATTTCTTCGAATAAGTCTTTACTTTTTGTAATTAATACTTCCCTCTCTTTCATATCCTTAAATTCATTGTCCGATATTAAACCAAAGCGATGTCCAAACTCATACAACCTCCTATCTGCGTTATCTTGCCTGAGTAACAATCTATGTTCCGCTCTTGATGTAAACATTCTATAAGGTTCATCTGTAGATTTTCCCACAAGATCATCAATCAATACACCGATATAAGCATCGCTTCTTTTGAGTACAAACTCTTCTTTTCTACCTAATATTTTTAAAGCGGCATTTATTCCGGCAATCAACCCTTGTCCGGCAGCTTCTTCATAACCGGAAGTCCCGTTTATTTGTCCGGCAAAGTAAAGTCCCTTTATTAATTTTGTTTCCAAAGTAAGATCAATTTGGTATGGCGGGAAATAGTCATATTCAACGGCGTAACCGGGGCGAACCATTTCTGCATTTTCCAATCCCGGAATTTTTGCAATTGCCTCTCTTTGAATTTCTTCAGGTAAGGAAGTTGAAAATCCATTAACGTAAATCAAGTCCGAATCCAATCCTTCCGGCTCAAGAAATATTTGATGATTTGGTTTATCAGAGAATCTCACAATTTTGTCTTCAATTGAAGGACAATACCGAGGACCAACGCCGTTAATTAATCCACGGAACATTGGCGAACGGTCAAAACCTTTTTCTAAAATTTGATGAACTGCACTGTCTGTTTTAGTTAACCAGCAGCTAACTTGCGGAAGAAAAGGAAATTTAGATTTATCTGTTCTTCGTGAAAACGGTTGCGGATTTTCATCACCGGGTTGTTCTTCTAAAATATTATAATTGATTGACTCAAGTTTGAGTCTTGGCGGGGTTCCGGTTTTTAATCTTCCGGATTCAAATCCCATTTTTATAAGAGATTCTGTTAACCCAATTGCCGGTTGTTCACCAAACCGACCTCCTTTTGTAGCATTCAAACCTGTATGCATTAATCCGTTTAAGAAAGTCCCCGAACAAACAATTAATGCTTTACAGCCGATTTCATTACCTTTTAGAGTTCGAACTCCGACAATTTTCTTATCTTCTTCAATTGCATCGATGACGGAATCTTCAACAATTGCTATATTTTCTGTCGAGGAAATAATTTTTGTAGCTTCAACCGAATAAAGTTTTCTATCGGATTGACATCTTCCTGCCCAAACTGCGGGACCTTTTGATTTATTTAGGACTCGAAATTGAATCCCACTTCTATCGGCAATTTGTCCCATTACCCCGCCAAGCGCATCAATTTCATGAACGAGGTGACCTTTGGCACTTCCACCGATTGCCGGGTTGCAGGACATCCTTCCGAAGGCGGTTTTGTCCATAGTTACAACACCAACCGAAACACCCATTTTTGCCGCCGCATGAGCGGCTTCAATTCCGGCATGTCCGCCGCCGACTACTATTAAATCAAAATACATTTATGAGATTTTCCTTTCTTTTCTAACCTTTTATAAAGTTTCACGTGAAACAATCACTAAAGTAACCTTCGAGGTTGCAAAGCATGTAACCTCGAAGGTTGCTCTGATATCTTTCTGTTTCACGTGAAACTCATCAAAAAATTGGGTTTTACTTCCCAATACAAAATTTTGCAAAGATATTATTAAGAATATCATCTGTTGTTACTTTGCCAATAATTTCTCCCAGTGAACTTTCTGCATTTCTAAGGTCTACCGCAATAAATTCTCCGCTCATTCCATTTTGAACCGATTCTTTTGCTTGTTCAAGATGCTGCTTTGCCTTTTTTAATGCGTTAAAATGTCTCAGATTTGAAACTATTGCTCCTTTTTCACTATAATTTTCTGAACCGATTGCCTTTTGTTTCATTTCACGAAAAAGCAATTCAATCCCCTCTCCGGTCTTAGCCGAAATCTGAACATCATTTTTAATTTTGTGATTATGCTGTAAGTCAATTTTATTTACGATTCTTAGAATCTTTTCCTCACTAGTAAGCTGTTTCAATTCCGAATAAAGGTCTTCAGCAAATCCGTCAATCACATCATTAAGGAACAAAACCACATCTGCATTCTCTACTGCATCACGACTTCTGAATACTCCTTCTTTTTCAATTGCGTCTTCGGTTAAACGAATTCCGGCGGTATCATAAAGTCTGAATAAAATTCCGTCTAAAGAAAATTCTTCGCGAATTACATCACGAGTTGTTCCGGGAATTTCGCTCACAATCGCACGCGATTCTTTAAGCATATAATTTAACAATGACGATTTACCGACATTGGGTTTTCCTACAAGAGCTACATTTACACCGTCTCTAATTACCTTTCCAAATGCGTATGTTTTTAGTAATTCATCAATTTCAATAACGATTTCATTTATTCTTTCAATGACTTTTTCTTTCGGCAGAAATTCCAAATCTTCTTCTGCAAAATCCAACTCCAATTCCAGCATAGATGATGAGTTAATTAACAATTCCCGCAAAGAGTCAACTTTAGCCGATAAAATTCCGTCAAGCTGATTTCTGGCGCCTCTTAATGACGCTTCTGTTCTGGAATTAATGACATCAACTACAGCCTCGGCTTGAGCAAGATCCATTCTTCCGTTTAGAAAAGCCCGCTTTGTAAATTCGCCTGGTTCGGCTAACCGTACGTCTTTATCTAAAAATGCTTCAATTATTTTTTGAACGATGAGTTGACTGCCGTGAGTGCTTATCTCTACCGAATCTTCACCCGTGTATGAATGAGGTGCACGGAACACGGACACAAGCACATCATCAATCACTTCATTAAAATATTTGATTCTGCCGTAATGAATTGTATGAGACTTTACGCCAACCAATTCTACTGCCCCGGTGAAAACAGAATCTGCGGACTCAATACTATTTGGACCGCTTACACGAATTACGGAAATTGCACCAACACCAGTTGGAGTAGCCAAAGCAATTATTGTGTCTTCACTATTTTGTAAAAATTCAGTCAATATATCTTATTACAGTGTTGAAAAAATAAGCATGAAATATACGTATAAATTCCATGAATTACAAAAACAATTTCTCGTAAGTTGTTTTAATATAAGGAGTTACGGTTGTTTGCGGAAAAATATTAAATCAAATAGTTAACCTTCGGCAACGACTATAAACAAGGTGAGTAATGACAGATATTACAATCCGCTAAGTTTATTCGCATTACCGTTTTGAAAATGAACTTTTTCTTTTAGTTCATCAATTCGTTTTTGAGCATAATTCAAAATTGATGGCTCAAGTGAATCACTCTGTTTAACAAATAGCTGGTAGTACAATAGCGGAACCGATTTATCGGAATAGTATTGATCATATGTTGATGCTAAATAATAGAAGTAATTCTGATTGGCGCTGTCGAATTTCATAGCTGATTTGAAATTTCTAATTGCATCGGAATGTTTACCGATTTTATTATTAACAATTGCCATATTCGTATAAATTGCCGAAGTATATTTTGGATAAATCAAGTCCAATGATTTGTTGAAATGAATGAGCGCATCTTCGTTTCTTTCCAGTTCTTTATATGTCATACCCAAATAAAGTTCTGTCAAACTTTGAGTCGAATCCATTAATACAGATTTATTTAATGCTACAATTGCAGATTCAAGTTTTTGTACTTGTGCTTCCCCAACAAAATTCTCAACTGAAATTTGATAATAACAAATTCCCAATCGTTGGTATAGCTGTGCCGACTCGTCTCCGTTTGCAATAAGTCTTACAATTGCATTGACCGCACCGGAATAATTTCTTAAAGAAAAGTAAATATCACTTTTTAGTTTAAGCAGTTGTGTATTATTATGGAAAACCTCCAAGCCCTTGTCAATCAAGACAATGGCTGTATCCGGCAGTTCTTTTTGATAATAAATTTTTGCTAGATTACTTACGGTAAAAATGTCTGCGTTGTTTAATTCAAATGATTTTTTGTAATGATATAATGCCGTATCAATTTTATTTTCTTTTTGAAATGTATATGCCAACTGTCGATGATAGAAGCTATTAAGTGAGTCGTCAAAGAGTAAAGTTGTGTAAAGCTTTTTAGCATCATATATTCTATTAGCATCTAAATACAATTTGGCAAGATTTATCATTGCGAAATTATTCAGTGAATCTAAACTTATTATTTGTTCATAGGTACTTGTTGATTTATCCATAAATCCAATAATCGAGTAAAGTTGAGCTAAGTTGATTAAAATTTCTATATTATTAGAATCGAGTTCGTCAGCTTTTTGAAACGAAATAAGAGCTTCATTATTCTTCATTAAATTTTTGTAACAGATTCCTAATTTTAGATATGCTTCTGAATCTTGATTTACATCAACGTACTCATTCAGGATTATAGCCGCTTCGGCAAATTTATTTTTTAAAATTAACTTATTCGCTACTTCTAATTTTGTCTGAGCAATTATTACAGAAATAAATACAAATAGAATTACTATGTTTTTCATTTATCACCATTTTTTTCTAAGCTAAAGAGAAGATGCTCAAAGGTAGGAAAAGTTGCTTGTGCATTTTAGATTTTATTTACAATTATTCAATTATAAATAAATTTGATCCGACATTAATTTTGCGATTTGTGGTTTGAAAATTATGAATGATTTGTAAGTTAAAAGTGTGCGTAGAAGTTATATTAAAAGAGAGGTGATCATTAACCGTCTCAACAATTAATGATAATTTGCCGTCAAGATAATTAAGATTTTTTATGCCGTGTTTATCTGTTCTATTTATTCGCCAAGTAACTTGATTTTGCGGAACATCCATTTCAATTCCGATAATATTTTCAATCAACAATGCAATTGGACCGAGACCCGACCAGCCTACAAAATCCTGCCGAGAATAAAAAGTACCATCCCATCGTGTCGCTGGTTCAGTGTATTCGGGAGAGTAACACTCCCAAATTGTGTGGTAACCATCTGAGTATCTTTCTTCGAACGCAATTATTTCTTCATTCGGTTGAAAATCGAAATAGATTTCCGCCATCTTATAAAGATGATTTTCCACTATTTGATCGGCAAATTCATGCTGATTATAATTTTCTAAGCCTTTAATAACCATATAATTAGTCGGTGCCCAAACACCACCAAGCCAATAATGCCCGCTTGGCACATACATAGGTTGATTTGCGGCAAGAGCTGGAATCATATGCGGTCGCCAAAACTCATCCGGATTACCGAGATGCTTGAACAATGCTTCGGCTCTTTCGCGAGTAGCAGTTTCGGAAAGCAACGTCCAGAATCCCCCGATATGCATTACATCGCTGAGTCTCCCATTTTCTCTTAAATCATAATAAAATTGAGAATCTTCATCCCAGCATAGTTGATTTAATAAATTTGTTATGCGAGAATATTCATCCGTAAATTTTAATACGGTTTTATTATCTCCAACTTCAGCGGATATATTAATTATCATTTTTGCGGCGAGTGCCATTTGTGCCGTTAAATCAATCCAACCGGCTTTGCCAATATTCGGTCTTGGAATATTATCCATTCCGCTTCCGAGTTGAGTTGTGTAGTATAAACCTTGCCCGACAGAATCCCGCAGATTATTATTTATCCAATCATAATACTTTATAATGTTAGGAAGTACTTTTTTAAGTCGAGATTTATCACCGGTAACTTTATAATAACGCCATTCCATCCATGCAAACAGCGGCGCATTGATCATTGGTTCGTCAACGGTGGGTTCGCTTGCCGGTTGTCCGTTTGATTCCCAATAAACTCTTTGTATATATCCATCGTTTCTTTGCTTGCTGTAAAAATTATCCAATGATTGAATCGCGGGAAACAAATTTGAAGCATAGATACCGAAAGCCGCCATAAAGATCGTATCCCATTGATAAATCAACTCGTTGAATCCTTCGTCCATATAGAATTGAACAAAGCCGTTTTGAGAAGTACCCCGTTTAATTTTATTCCATGCCATTTCCCATGCGGCATAATAAAGCTCGATAAGAAGAGAATCATTTTCTAAAATGGGATCGGGAACAAGTTGTTTGGGGAAAGGAATTTCAGACTTTTCTCTTTTAGGTCTTGGCGGATCACCGACCTTAACTATTGAATTAAAGCTATTACCGCCGTCATTGATTTTCCATTCATTTTCGGTATCGGGAATCCAATTATCATTCAATACAAACTTGTAATAGTAATAACCCGGATTAAGATATAATGTAGCTGACCACGTAGAATCATTTTTTTTAGTCAACGGGTTAAAAGAACCCGACCAATTGTTAAAACTTCCGGCAATAAAAACAGAATCCGCTTGTTTCGAATGAAGCGAAAAGGTAACCGGCAGTTTTTCTTGAGCACTCAAAGTTGTTAATAAGAGTGATAATATAAAAAACTTACCTGCTTTCATATTCGTAAATGTAATAAGAAAACACGTAAGTTTTTGTGTGTTATTTCAAAAGCAGCATTTTGCGGGTTTGAATATTCTTACCCGAAATAAGCCTGTAGCAATAAACACCACTTGGAATGTTACTTCCACTAAAATTTATTTCATATTCTCCGGGCTGCATGAGCTTATTCAGTAGAGTTTTTATTTCTCTTCCAAGTGCATCATAAACGATTAATTGTGTTGGTAGGGGACGAAAATTTTCGTCCCCTACATTGGGTAAGGTAAATTTTATTTTTGTTGTCGGGTTAAACGGGTTTGGAAAATTTTGTTCAAGAATAAATTGAGGTGGGATTTTCGGTTCATCAACATTTGCAATATTTAACGGAATTTTCCAAAGACCGTGTACCGTATTCATAGCCGCGTATAAATTTTCATTATGAATAAATAATTTGTTTATGTAATCTTCTTCAAGCGGCAGGTTCCCGGTAATTATATTCCATGAAGCACCGTTGTCTTTACTAATCATAACTCCAATTTGATCAACCGCAATAAAGATATTTCCATTCTGAATAAGAATATCGTCGACATAATAATGGTTTAGTTCTTCACTTAGTTTTAACCAATCGACACCATTATTATTAGTATAATAAATTCCATCAGATGTTGCCGCATAAAGTTTGCTATCATTGTAATAAAAACTATTAACATCGCCCACGTTTGGAATTACTCTTTTTTCCCAAGTCTTTGCCGAATCAATGCTAACATTTATGTTCCCTTTCAATCCGGCAAGTGCGGAACCGACAAAGAAATTTCCTTCGGTAGTAATCTCTAATTCCAAAACACCATAGATTGATGGAGGGAAGTTTATTCCGGCAATTTTCCAATTATCTTCTTTAATCGAAGTCTTATAAACTCCGCTCGGCATAAATCCGATTTCGTATGTAATTGCGGTATATAAAGTATCACCAAATAAAACAACATCTACAACAAATGGCTGCGTTTCAAATCCATTGCTGAATGAATGCCAAGTTAAACCGAGGTCATAACTAACAATTACTCCGCCGCCGTAAGATGCAACCCAAATAGTGTCATTTCGCGATTGAAACCCGACAATGTCAAAAGTTGCTTCAAAAAGGTTGGTTTGAATAGGCGTCCAATTTTCACCATCGTTACTGCTTTTTAATATTCCGTTATCTTCTGTGCCTATGTAGAGAATTCCATTAATTTCAATACTTGATAATACACGTGAGCCGGGATTTTTTACATTACTCCACTGGGCTAAAACATTGTTATTAAGCAATAAAATTATGGCTATAAAAATGAATTGAGGGCTGATTTTCGAAAAGAATTCGTTTTTCATACATGTTGTCCTAATTAAAGGAAACAAATATTC
>LNQE01001570.1_pt1 | contig 18520 bp, 18 predicted proteins | sample 603111 | NCBI WGS metagenome assembly LNQE01 (sample SAMN04260313, study PRJNA301899) | hydrocarbon metagenome | isolation source: hydrocarbon-contaminated ditch | place: Germany: Bremen | collected 1998
TGATAGCGGTTGACCGGCCGTTCTGTGTCGGGGACCGGATCCAGATAGAGGAATACTATGGGGATGTCATCAGCGTGGGTCCGCGGAGCACCCGCCTGAGAACGCTCGACAACCAGATCGTCACGGTTCCCAATACCAAGGTCATCAACAGTTTCGTGATCAACTATGCACTGCCGGACGTGATGATGAAGGTCCGGGTAAACGTCGGGGTTTCCTACGGGAGCGATGTCCCGAAAGTGAAAGAGGTGCTGCTCGGACTCGCACGGGAGGTGGCAGAACTCTACCCGTTTGTCCTCACAGCCCCCGAACCGATCGTCTACTTCCTCGAGTTTGCCGATTCGAGCCTGAACTTCCAGCTGATCGTCTGGTGCAATGACTATACGAAAATCTGGGACACGAAAGATGCGATCAATACACGGATCCACCAGCGGTTTGCCGAGGAAGGAATTGTCATCCCGTTCCCGCAGCGGGATCTCCACCTCAAACAATCCTGATTCCTTTTTTAACCACTCATCTTGTGCCCGGATAATCAGGCTCTGGCTCCTCCACCATCCTTGTTTCAGGGAGAGAACACGGGATCGGGCTTTTTCCAGCACTCCTTTCATCCCGAACTCAAGCACCCGGTCTTCACCAACACCTGAGAATCAGGGTGCAGGGGGGGACACTTCGCTCAGAGCAGGCAGGTTTTCCTGTTCCCTCCGAATGGGAGGTGCAGGTTTTCTCGCATCCCTGGCGTATGCAGGAATCCACGTTTTCCGACCGGGAGAGAACGCGAACCTTTTATCACGATTCCCGGAGAGTTCTCCTCTATGTTCGGGGTCTCATCGTTCTGCCTTCACAACGAACCGCTCGCCCGTGCCCTCGACCAGCTCGCACCGGTGACCGACCATGTCGAGATCATGGATGACGGCCCCCACTTCATTGACTCCACTGAGCTCCTCGCGTCGTACTCGTTTCGCTATTCGTTCCATGCACCCTCACGGAGCATCAATATTGCAGGCATCCACGAACCGATCCGGCGGGCGAGCGTTGAGGTGATCGGGACCTGCTTCTCTCTTGCCGGTGAAGTTGGTGCACCGGTGGTCATCCACCCCGGTTACTTCGCCTGGGAGCAGGAGCGGGAGCATGCCCTCCGCCAGTTCCATGTATCGCTCACCGAGCTCCGGGGAATCGCCGAGGACTGCGGAGTCGGATTCTTCATCGAGAACATGGGGAACTGGAACTACTTCTTCCTCAAAGATCCCGGTGAGATCCCAGCCCTCGGCGAGTTCGACCTCGCGCTCGATGTAGGTCACGCTCACCTGAACGACTGTCTTGACCAGTTCCTCTCCCAGCCCTTCCGGCATGTTCACCTCCATGACAATAACGGGAAAGAGGATACCCATGACCCGGTCGGGAGCGGCAGTATCGATTTCAGCCGGGTCATGGCAGCAGTCCGCCGGATTGGGGCGACCCCGGTCATCGAGGTCGCCACGTTCGAGGGGGTTATCGAGAGCCTGAACCACCTTGGCCTCCATGTACCAGGATGATGCGATCCGATACAGGCATATTCCGAATGCTGCCCAAATCACGAGAAATTCTTCCCTTCTCCCGGCCTTTTCCGCAATCTTTTAGAGGGTTCAGTTCCAAGGTTAGTGGTGCTTTGTGCCTCAGTGGCTCAGCCGGCAGAGCGCGTCCTTGGTAAGGACGAGGTCGCGAGTTCAAATCTCGCCTGAGGCTTGCTATAATGGTCAGATCCCGTGAAAGTGGGATGGGAAGGAACATTTTCGCTTTTTAGACAAGACCTTGATCCGTCTCGGTGATTGCATCGAGGGCAGATATATGGATCCATTTGTCACGTCAGATTACGGTTCCAATCCCGTTTTTCTTACGTACGCTGTGGTAAATTCCATCTTTATTGCGGGGCATGTACTATCCAAAAGTTGTCAGGAGTATTCCGGAATCACCAAAAATAAATCTTACCCCTTCGTTCCCCGCTCGATAATCGCTACGTAATCGGTAAACAAATATTTTTTAAATCTCTTCTTGCCGGTAATCTCTACCAGTATGCCCACTTCCTCAAACCGGGTCACCAGTTTTAGTGCTGTAGGATTACTAACTCCGAGAGAATCTGCGACTTCAGGTATCGAAATAATTGGCTTGTTGAAAATCGTATTCGCAAGCCTTACCGCATTTGCACCAGCAACATCGTGTTGCACTAACTTCCCCAGGACATTTTCTTTCAGCTCAATAATCTCCTTTGCAGCCGTCCCGGCCTCCTTTGATACCTCGATTACCCCTTGCAGGAAAAATTTGACCCATGCTTCCAGGTCACCTTCTGTCCGGGTTTTGTTCAACAAATCCATATATTCTTCCTTGTGACGGTTTATGTAGAGACTGAGATAGAGAAGGGGGCTAGACAGGATTCCTTTTCCACAGAGATAGAATGTTATCAGTAATCTTCCCATTCTGCCATTGCCATCAAGAAACGGGTGGATCGTCTCAAACTGGGAATGAATCAATGCAATTTTAACGAGTGGCGGTAGTTCGTCTTCGGAATTGATGAATTTCTCAAGGTTTGTCATTAAATCAGGTATGTACCCGGGAGGTGGCGGAATAAAATCTGCCTGGAGAATCGTGCCCCCTTTCCTGCCGATATAGTTTTGTACGGTTCTGAATTCCCCGGGATTGAAACGGGAGCCCCTTGTTCCTTCAATCAGGATACGATGAATCTCCTTCACCAACTCAAGTGAAACAGGTCCATTTTTCAGGTTTTCAAGACCGTGATCCATTGCTTTGAGATAGTTCAGGACCTCCCGGATATCATTGATGTTCTCACTGGAGGGCACATTCGCTTCGAATTCCAGGACCCCCTTCAGCGATGCCTGGGTCCCTTCAATCTGCGAACTGATGAGGGCTTCCTTCTTCATAAACATGGCAACAAAAAGCTCCAGGTTTGGAAGAATCATTGTCATCCCATCGAGACGTGCAAGAGCACGGTCCGCGTCGGATAATAATACCTGGAGCTTTGTATCGAAAACAAGTGGTGGATCTGGTGGGAGTTCCTTTGGAACAAATGCCTGATACCCCTCCCTCTGGCGAACAAAATGGCCTCCCCTGCTTTCTATCACATTGCCACCTCATATGGATTGAATGAATGTCCCATAAGATAACTATCCTTACCTTACAGAGATGATTTCACTTGTAAGATAAGTATCCTTTCCTTACAACGCAGTTTCATCGTGTAAGCCAAGAGGTCTTATCTTACGAAGATGATCCGGCCCTTGACGTTGCTATCTTTTCATCAACCAGCCGATCGATGTACGCCTTAAAGTCTGTCTCGTTTGAAATGACCATATTCTGGACTGCTGACATTTCAGTACCTGCTTTATCAGTGAACCTATTGCCACACCCTGAATAAAAATCCGATCGGGATGCATTGATGTGGTTGCAGGCCGGGCATTGAACCGGTTCCATCTTCCGGAGTTTCTTTGCTTCTTTTTTATCAGCAGATATTCCCTCGTACGTGAAGACTGCATCGTCTACATCCTGGCCTATCAGGTGTGCATAGGTCTGAAATTGGGCCACTGTCCGAAAAAAAGGAGACGATGGAAACCCTCTACGTCGATCAACCCTGTGGTCGTGCCTGGTACGGCTCGAGGATCGTATCAAGGATCTTGTACCGTGTGCCGGACATCTGGGTGACGTATACCTCGATCCGGTCATCTCCTCCTGTTCCCTGCAGCGTGATCTGGCTGTTGATCAGGGGCGTAAGCGGTACCATGAACCGGCCTCCATCCGAGGTAGTCAGGATCACCTCACAGGATCGTATCACGCGATGTCCCGGACCCCCGGCAAAGAGTGCCGTGATCAGGTTATGCGGCGGGACTTTCTGGACCTGCACATAGACTTCGGTTCCCCGCGGGACGGCATCCGTCGGGGAAACAGTGAACGCGACGGTCGGAGTCGGTGCTATGGCATCATGGCCCCCGTTATTCCCAAGGCCGGCGATCATGAGGAGGGATGCGACCGGGTGGAACCCGGAGAGCAGGATGGCAATGGCGATGACCACGATGATGATCCCGACAAGGGCGAGGAGTGCCACCCGCGATCGGGATAGCCCGGAGAGTCTCCCGGATGACACCGATGACAGGACACCGGCGCGTGGCGTCAGGGACGGCTCGCGATCATTCCCTGCTGCCGGGTCCGGCGGGACGAGGTCACGGAATTGCGCGAGGCCTGACACGTACTTCCCTCCATCCTGGTAGAACGGGAGATAGGCAAGGGTGACCCCATCGACGAGAAATTCGTAGTCGATTGACTGGAGCGTGCCCGATGCATCCAGCTCATGCCGGAGGAAGAGAAACTCGGCCTCGTTTCGTGCATCGGCCAGGGGAACGCTTGCCGGGAGCCGGGGTACATTCCCTATTGCTCCCCCGCCGGAGCTGACCGGGGGTTTTGCACCGTTCAGGGTCGCGTTCCACCAGGCAGCAACCCCGGGGGGTAAATCCGCAGCGCAGATAAAAAACCGCTGCTTCCCTTCCATCCTGTCCCGTCCGCGGACAAACCGCGAGACCCGTGCTCCCCGGACCTGTTCTTCTGTTATCCTGATCTCTGCATCGACAACCCAGAACGGGATAAAGAACCGGGGCAGGCCCTCCTGGCGCGTGAAGTCGGCGACCGAAACGGTGATCGGGGCAAGCTCCCCTCCCTCAATATGCAGGTGCGTGTGGCAGGACCCGCACTCCACCACCCGGTCGCGCTCTTTCATGGTGATTGGCGCCTGGCAGCGGATACAGCGGAGCGGTTTTGCATTCATCGTCATCATCACCACCCGAGCCCTCCCTGGACCAGGTCGATGACCTTGTCCTTCGCAATATCCGGCAGTCGCCGCACGATACCCTTGAAACGCCCAATCACGGTCTTTCGCCGGTTTCGGGAGAGGTCATCCACGACAACCTCGGACCCGTACCGGAAGACGTCATAGGTCCAGGCAATCACGACCAGCCCGATGATCAGGGGGAATGCCGCGAGGAGGAGTCCCTCTATGTCGAACCCGACCGTGGGCAGGGTGACTGCAGACACCGCGATGAGCCCACCCCCGACAACCGACCCTGCAGCCCCGGCCAGTCCCTGGTACAGGACGTCTCCCGGAGCTCTCCCGGACACGACCGTCCCCCTGACACCATCGAGTACAGCCAGGTACCCCCTCCCCCTGTACCGGTACCTGACGACCCAGAAGGGATAGGCGAGCTGCTGGAAGGAGCGGGGGCTCACCAGGGTCTTTTGGAAGGTGACCTTCTTCATCCTCGCCTCCTCCCGGGCTTCCCCGAACGCCTGGTCTGCGATCCCGTTTCGTGCAGCAGTGTAGGCCTCGGTTGCCGGGTCGAGCGGGGGGAGCGCCGGGATGTCCCCCGGGTCGTAGGGCTCCGTCTCCCTGACCGTGGTCTGGAGAAACTCTATCCCGAGATCTCCCGGGTCGCAGCCGATATGGGTCCAAGTATAGTCGCAATCAACACTTGCCGATGAGTAATCCTTCTTGAAGAGGAGGGGGATGTCCGGGTCCCATGCCGAACCGTTCCAGCGGAGCCAGTCACCGTCGAGGTCACTCATCCTCCAGAGGATCCCCTCCTTGTCTTTCACCGTCATCTTTTCAAGAGAATCCGAGAACTCCTTCGCTCCCAGTTCCCCGGCATCCTTCTTCGCTTTCAGATCGGCATAGATCCGCTCTGCTTCCTGGAATTTCATGAGACCGCCCCCGGGCTACCCTGCAGCCGGGCAGGAGGAAGGGCAGGCACCAGGAGTAGTCTCAGCCCATCCCGCCACCCTTCCTCCTCGTCCTCCTGGCAGGACCGGGTATCGTTGAATGGCCCGGCATGCTCACGCATCCCCCCCTGTTCCAGGGTCCGCCCCTCATGCCGTTGTGTGCTCGTGCCCGGGATCATGGTGCTCCCACCCCCGTTGGTACGGCAGGGGACAGGGGGGGTGGCGGCGCTCCTATCCGCGTCCCGGAGAAGGGGACAAACGGCGGATTTTTCACCGATACGCGGGTGCTGTCCGGAGCAGATGGTACGACTGTCACCGTCTTGACAATAAACTCGTCCGCAGGATCATAGTCCCGGAGGGTCCAGTACCCCCCGTCACGGACCCAACGCCCGTGGGCCTCGGCTCCATCCGGTGAACCGGGTTCAGACTCGGACCAGACACTGAACGTGCCATCCGGCCGGATCTGCAGGGTGACCTGACCGTACCCGGGAACAGATCCCCAGTCCCATTCTCCCGTGAGGTCGCAGTCCGGGTAAACCGGGGTCAGGATCCCCGATGCCATCACTGCGCCTCCAAGGACGACCGCACCGATAACAAGGTACACGATCATGGCAGTGGAAAGACCACCAGTGACCGTCCCGGCAGCCGCAGCAACACCAACCGGGGCGGTTGCCGATCCTCCAGCCGATGCAGATGCCGGCACCCCGGTGGCATGGGTACTCCCGGACACCTTGTCAGCAACCTTTGGTGCGAGATCGACTGCACGATCGATATCACGAAGCCCCTTCCTGAACCCGCAGGCAATGGCCTGGGCCCGGGCCGTCATCCGCCAGAAGGGGAGGTAGACCGGATATAACTCGGTTATCTCGGCATTCGCTGCGAGGTCGCGGGCTTTCCAGCCGTGCGCCAGCCACGCAGCGAATGCCTCCCGTGCGGCGGCCTCGTCAACCGAGAGCCGGACCATGACCCGTCGTGCGCCTTCCCCTCCGGTCACTATGCTTGCCGCACCGCATTGCGGGCAGAGGGTGAGATCCTCACCCTCCTCGACCGGGAGGATCCTGCCACAGTTCGGGCACGGTATCCCTGACTGGAATGTATCCATAGGAGAACACCTCACCTGACCTTTTCGAGCATAAAGCCACCGATGAAAGCACCTGCAAACCCGGCAGCAAGGAGGAGATAGAGGAGCGGCGAGACCAGGAGGCCCCCGGCTACCCCCGCGAAGCCCACGATGATCCCTGCACCCATCACCACGCCATACGGCCGGGACGATCGTACCGGGAACACTCCGGGGTAGACCTGCCCGGCAGACCCATCAATGACAACCAGGTAGGCATTACCCCCATACTCGTACGCAATCGTGGAGAGCGGGACATAGATAAGTGCCTGATCTTTCAGCTCACCCGGCAGATCCGGGATGTACGTGGAGGGCGGGATGGTACTGTCAAGGACCTCTGCATCACCAGGATCAAAGCCCCGTTCCCAGGCCCTGAGGTCACCAGCAGGGAGACGTGGGCTGGAGAGCCCGGGGAGGGTGGATACCCGTGCAGGCCTGATCACCACGACATTTTTTCCCGCATCAAATGTCCTGAAGCGGAAGAGGGGGAAAAACTGGCGTGAAATGTCCTGTACGATCACGTTCTTCTCGAGATCTGCTGCCATCTCCGGCCCTGCAGCCCATCGCATGAAAACCTCCCGGGCATCGCTTGCAGAGAGCGTAAAGAGGAGGACAAATACAGGGAGTGGCCCGCTGGTATCTGGAAACAGAAAACTTCCACAGTGCCCACAGCGTACAGGGAGATTATCCGTATCAGAGGCGATCGGGGCCCCACAGTGGGGACACTGCAGATCGTTCATACACTGCATTGAGGAGGAGATGGTATTTATGCATTCCCAGATTCATCGCGAACGGTATGCACCCTGCATGCTCGTGACCGTGTTCTGACCGATCCAACCGGGTTTGCGCGAAGAAGGTTCGGTCACAGGGCGTTTCGCGGCCTGCACCCATTCCGGTGATGGATGATCGGGGTCACCGGGAGGAACATTCAGGTCATGTAAGGAGGTGAGCCAAAGAAAGGAGCAGAGATGACCATTCACTGCATTTTTCTGGATCGGAGCCCCTTATCAGTGCCAAAAGCGATGTCTCCTAACTCCTGGTGCAGCACGAGGAGCGACTCCACCATCTCCCGATCTGCCCGGGACAGGGTGACCCGTGCGACTCCCGGCAGTTCCCCCCGGGTTTCCATCGATGGTGAGACCAGAACATCCCTGTCGCCATTCAACAAATACTCCCGGGAGCAGGCGAGTTGATCGAGGGCATTTTCCAGGTCAGTGGTCTCGTTCCGCCCGGGAAGGCGGGCGCTGATCCACTCTTTCACTCCCGCAAGCCACCGCTGCAGTACGCTGAGCACCCCCATCATCCGCCTCCCGGGGAAGCTTGCCCCGCAGAAGGGTAACAGCAAGTGCCCCCTTGCCGGGTGCCCCACTCCTTCTCCCCATCCAGGATGGCATCGTTCTCCCCCTCCTCCCCGTCAGGCTCCCGGATATCAGTAATGTCCGGGAACGTATGTCGTGGTATGTCAGGAGTTTGTCGGATTGGTAAACAATAATTTGTATGAAGAATGTTCATCACCCTGGTGAACCTGCCGGCCGGAACATATCTGTCATACAGGGTACCCGGCGATTATTCCCGCTCGATGCTGCCTCCGGCATCGCGTATCGTCCGCTCGATAGTGTCCCTGAGCTCCGGGTTATAGAGAGCATTATCGAGCATGGGGAACCTGGCCACGAGCGGTATGGGTTTGAAGACCGCCCGGGGAGAATTGCCTCCCCTGAGCGGTGTCTCGCCAGGCTCGATCACCTGCGTACTGCCATCGTCCCATACCGCAAGATTCCCGTATCCCTGTGCATCCCAGATCTTCCTTATAATGTCCTCAGTGGTGAGCATGAGATCCTCCCTGCGTAATAGTACCCGTTATGATATATGTTTGTGACGGGAAAATTGGATCGCGGTAAGGGCGAGGCCACGGTGAAGCGTATCCAAAACCAAACATCCCTCGCAACGGAGTACCCACTCTCATGACACCGAATGGGTGGCCATACGGACCGCCGTCTCCATCCTGTCCAGGTTCGCGGGACGGGGCAAACCCGGAGGTGTTGAAGTCTCTCCACGACCCCCGTGCAGTTCCTTACTGCCCCTCGTATCGGTATCCGGGATGATAATTCCCGGCGGCATTCTTACCCCTTGCAGGGCCGGCACCGGCTTTTCCGCATATTCCAACCTGATCTTTATCAGGTCTGGGAGCAGCCATTTCACTGCAGGAATGAAGACCGGAAAAGCGGAAGATGATGCTCCATGAACAGGATAGGGCGGGTCGTGGTCAGCAACCTGGACAAGGTTCTGTTCCCTCCCATCGGGCTTACCAAGCGGGATATCATCGAGTACTACATCAGGATCGCCCCGGACATGCTGCCCTATCTGAGCGGGAGGCCGGTGGTCCTGAACAGGTTCCCGGATGGTATCGACAACCCTGGTTTTTATGAGAAGAATGCCCCGGGAGAGACCCCGGAGTGGGTAACCCTCTTCGCCCACCATTCCCGGACGACCGGGAACGTTGTGCAATACATTGTCTGTGAAAACCTGGATACCCTGATCTGGCTGGCCAACCTGGCCGCAATCGAGCTCAACATCACCCTCTCACGGGCAAGCGATCCAAAAACCCCTGACTTTGCCCTCTTTGACATTGATCCCGAACCTCCCGCAGGAATGGAAGAAGCGGTCCGGGTCACCCTGGCACTGAATGATGTTTTGCAGGATCTTGGGATCCGGGGCTATGTGAAGACCTCGGGGAAAAAAGGACTCCATGTGGTAATCCCGCTCAAACCCGGCTATACTTTTCCCCAGGTCCGGAACTTCGTTCACGCAACAGGGATTCTTCTCTCCCGGCAGATTGAGGGGGTTGTCTCCGAATTCCCCCGCTCGCAGGATCCCGGAACGGTATTTGTGGACTACCTCCAGAATTCCTGGGGAAAGACCATGGCCTGTCCCTACTCGCTTCGTCCGGTTCCTGCAGCCGCCATCTCCTGCCCTCTCTCATGGGAGGAACTGACCCCCTCGCTCAGACCCGAAGATTTTACTCCTGCCACGGTTATCTCCAGAATAGATAACCCCTGGAAAGAGATCTTTGCCGATCCCCAGGATATTCCGGTGAAATGATATGCCCTACGACAAATCCACTCCCACCGTGACCCGCCGGCCGATATGGACCGGGTCCATCAGCATCGGTCTTGTGAACGTCCCGGTCAGACTCCTGACCATGACCCGGGATCACTCGGTCCCGTTTCGGCTCCTCCACCGGGCAGATGGCCAGCCCATCAGGTACCAGCGGGTGTGTGTCAGGGATAACCAGGTCGTACCCTGGGAGGATATCGTGCGAGGGTACGAGGTTGACAAGGGTGAGTTCGTGGTCTTCGAGAACGAAGAACTCGATGCAGTGAAACCCGAGTCCGACAGGAAGATCCGCCTCGAGAAATTCGTCCCTACGCTTGCGATTGACCCGGTTTTCTTCAATACAAGCTACCTGCTCGTACCCGACCGGAGCGACGAGGCGTATTCGCTCCTGCTTGCAGCGTTCCGGAAGATGGGGAGAGCAGGTGTGGGAATGGTAACCCTTCGCACCAAGGAGTATCCGGCTCTTGTCCGGGACTACCACGAGGCACTCATCCTGACCACACTCCACTATGCCGATGAGATCGTCAACCCCCCGGACTTCGAGGAGATCCAGAGATTGTCCCAACCCCCGGAAAAGGAACTTCGCATTGCAGAGAAGATCATCGGCGATCTCACGGGCGATCTCGATGTCACCGAGTTTCGGGATTCCTACCGTGAACGGGTACACGAGCTGATCGAGAAAAAGCGGGAGGGGAAGACGATCATAATCGAGAAGCCAGCCGCTGAGGAGGCACGAGAACTGATGGATGCACTCCAGGAGACGCTGGCTCGGCTCCGGAAGCCATGAACGAGCGCTATACTCCCATGCTGGCCCGGGATGCACCAGGACCTTTCGATTCCCCGGACTGGCTCTTTGAAATAAAGTGGGACGGGATCCGGGCACTCTGCACCATCGACGGGTCCGGTGCAGTCAGCCTCCGCAGCAGGAACGGGCAGGATCTCTCGCCAGTCTTTCCCGAGATCCAGGAGATCGCAGCCCTTGCCCCGGGATCCAGTGTCCTGGATGGCGAACTGGTCACTATGCGTGAGGGTAGACCTGATTTCGAAGCCCTCATGCAGCGTGCCCAGGCGACACGTCCCGACGCCATAACCCGGATGGGCGCTACGATCCCGGTCACCTATGTCGTCTTCGACTTTCTGGAATGCCGCGGCATACCCCTGATCACACTGCCCCTGACCAGGAGAAAGGAACTGCTGGTCCGCGAGGTCCGGGAAGGAAGGCACGTGGTGCTGTCCCGCCCGGTGGAAGAGAGGGGGAGGGAGTATTTCGAGGTGGTCAGCAGTGAGGGGATCGAAGGTATTATCGCCAAGAAGAAGACCGGCATCTACGAACCGGGGGTCAGGAGCGGTACCTGGCTGAAGATCAAGAGAATACTGACCTGCGACTGCGTGGTATTCGGCTCCACACGGGGACGGGGAGAACGCCGGTCGACATTTGGTGCCCTTGTCCTCGGGCTCTACGATGGATCAACACCGGTGTATGTGGGGAAGGTTGGGACCGGGTTCTCCGCCGCGGTTCGCGAAGAGATCCTCAACCAGCTTGCCAGGCTCCCGGAGAGTACACCCCTGCCGGGAGCCGAAGCGGGGATACGGTGGGTAGTTCCCGGGCTGGTCTGCGAGGTGGCTTATATAGCCGTCACCCGGGCAGGATTGCTTCGGGCGCCACGGTTTCTGCGGCAGCGACCGGATAAAAGACCGGAGGAATGCAACATCAATCAGCTGCAGAGGAAGAACAGAAGCATGGACCTGGATGCATATCATACAAAGAGGAATTTTCACAAATCTCCTGAGCCTGAAGGGCAGATCGGGGAAGGATCAGGTCACCCGCGTTTCGTGGTGCAGGAACACCGCGCCTCTACCCATCACTACGACCTGCGGCTCGAACGTGACGGGGTGCTTGTATCCTGGGCGGTTCCCAAGGGCATTCCCGAGAACCCCGGGATCCGGAACCTTGCCATCCGGACCGAGGACCATCCCATCGGGTATGCGGATTTTGAGGGGACCATCCCCGAAGGCGAGTATGGTGCGGGGACGGTGCGGATATGGGACCGCGGCCTCTACGAACCGCTCACCTGGAGTGAGAACAAGATCGAGGTGATTATGAAGGGAGAACGGATCAGCGGCAGGTACATACTCATCAAATTTACCAGGGCGGGTGAGAAGGACTGGCTGGTGATTAAGAGCAGAGACTGAAGCGTCCTGCCCTCTGCCGGCTCAACAATCCCGGTCTGAAATGAGTGATCCCTGTCCGCAACAGCGAGGCACCCGATACTGCTGACAACATTCGGGAAAAGGAGCGAGATTTATGAGCTGGGGAAACTTATCTCCCCAGTGCGAGGTCAATGCCCCGGTTGATACAGCTGAATGCCTCGTCCTCGCGGCCAATCCGCTTCAGGATGAGCCCCTTGTTGAACCAGGTCTCTGCATTGTACGGGTCGTGCCGGAGTGCCTCATCGTAGCTCGTGACTGCCTCCTCGCACCTGCCCAGTTCATCGAGGCAGTTCCCCTTCTCATGCCAGGCACCGGCAAAGTGCGGATCGGTTGCGAGTGCCCGGTCAAAGTACTCCAGGGCATGCAGGTAGTCTCCCTTGTGTGCAGATTCACTCGCCCTGCGGAAATAGTAATCAGCGTTCTGGGTGATGCTGATCACCGAGCGCCTGTCTGGTTGTTTCGTGTGCATACTTTTTCCATCCCACCCCAGGAGGGAGCTGGCTGGACTGTTCACCCCCTCCGGGCACAGGATACTAATTATTATTTTTAAATATATTTATGCAATATAAATATGACAGTATAAATTGACAAGCATCATCTCTTCCAACATTGCCCGGCATAGCTGACACTCTCTCCTGCACCACACCTGCTGGCAGCAGATCCTGCATCCACCTCCGTGCAAATCTATTAATGGAGCTCCCCCAATTGTAATGCAATGGAGACTCCTGCTGACAAGCGTATCGCAATGATTCGTTCCCTCCTCCAGTCTGAGCACCGGGGGATGAGCATCTCTGATATCGCGAACCGGCTCGGAGTAAAGAGAAACATCGTCTCAGGCGATCTCAACTATCTCCTCCGGCTTGGCCAGGTCGAGATGCAGGCCATCGGGACCAGTAAAGTATTCTTTGCGACTGCGAAGATCCCGATCTCCGGTATCCTCAATTATTCTTCAGACAGGATCCTTATCATCGACAAGGATCGCCAGGTTATCGAGGCAAATACCGCCCTCCTGGAAATGACCGGATTGATAAGGGAGGAGATCATCGGCAGCCCACTCAATGCCTGTCCCGGACCACTCTTCTCCACCCTGGACGGCCTGTCTCCCGGGACAACGGAGGCACAGGATATCGCCGTCTGGCTCCCCATGCTCGACGACCCCCGGGCAATACGGCATTTCCGGGTAAAACTGGTGCCGATCATCTTTGAGGACACGCCCGGGGGCACGATGATAACGATTGAGGATATAACCGAAGCTGTACGGAACCGCGATGCCCTCAGGATGAGTGAAGAACGCTACAAGGCAATCGTGGAGGACATGCCTGATCTGATCTTCAGGTTCTTCCCCAACGGGATCCTCACCTATGCAAACCAGGCATTCTCAAGCGTATTCGGGGAGCACGAGACCAGCCATAGCGGGGAGAATGTCTACGCTCTATTTTCCGGTGGCGATCGGGTGTCATTCCTCGAGCTGGTCCGATCTGCCAGGGGCGATACTCACCTGGTCACGGGCATGTATACACTCACGACCCCGGCAGGGGTGCGGCAGTACTCGTTTTCAATCCGGGCAATTACCAGTGAAGCAGGAACAATCGTTGAATACCAGGGAATCGGGAGGGATATATCAGCCGAACTGGATGCACGGAACCAGCTCCTGCGCAACGCTTCCGAGAAAGAATTCCTGTGGCGTGTCTCACAGCAGTTCCTTGATACCAGCTCAGCGACCGAGATCTACGATCACCTCGCTGAGGGTATCGCAGATCGCATCCCCGGTGCGGTCATCATGATATTCTCGTATGATGAAAAGGCCGGGACCATGCGTGCGGAACTGATCCGGGATGACCAGGGAACCGACCTTCTGGCCAGCATATTTGATGGAGAAGGCCTCGCCTTTTCCCTGCCTCATTCTGTCATGACAAAACTACCCGGATACGAGGGTATTCTCAAGGGAGATCTGACCCCCGTAGAGAGCGGGTTTCTTCTCCCCCTTATCGGCGATTCTGCGGTGCAGCGTATCCGGGGAGCGATCGGCCAGCGGAGTGTCGCTGCCACCATGATGGTCTCCGACAGCACAGTTGTCGGTGCGGTTGCCGTCTGCCTCCCCCTGGGTACTCCTCTTGAAAACAGGTCCGTTGCCGAGACGGTTATCCACATTGCCGCGCTTGCCCTCCAGCGACAGTACACCCGGGAATCGCTCCGGAAAAGCGACAGCCGTTTCAGGACCGTGACCGCAGTTACCCCGCTCCCTGTCAGCATCATCAGCCCTGATGGCCGGTACCTCTCCGTAAACAGCAGTTTTACGGCGTTGTTTGGTTATACGCTTGACGACATACCTGATGGCAGGAGATGGTTCCTGCAGGCATTTCCCGACACCTCCCTGATGCAGAGGACGCGGGACCTCTGGCTCCAGGATCTCAAACAGTCAAAACCAGGGGAGATCCGGTCCCGGAGGTTCCCGGTCCGGTGCAAGGATGGATCGATTTGCAGTATCCTGTTCCATCCGTGTACACTCCCTGACGGATGCCAGCTGGTCATCTACGAGGACGTCACGGGAAGTGAAGAAGCGGAGCGGGTACGAAACCTCCTTGCAGGGATCGTCCGGTCATCCCACGATGCCATCATCGGTATGACCACGAACGGGCGAATCCAGACCTGGAACCCGGGTGCCGAACGGGTGTACGGGTATACTGCCGGCGAGATGATTGGAAAAGACATCGCCCTCCTCTTCCCTCCGCACCTGCCGGGAGAGAAGGATCGCATTCTTGCCATGGTGCAATCCGGGAAGTTTATCCCTGAACTCGAGACAGAGCGCGTGCGAAAAGATGGAGCAGTCATCGATGTCTCGGTCACTATCTCTCCGGTCTTCGACCGTGACGGGACCATCATCGGGGTCTCAACCATCGTGAAAGATATCACGGCGAAGAAAGCAGCAGAGCGGTTCCGGGAACTCGAATCCCGATACAGGAGCAGGGTGGACGCGATCAATGTCGGGGTATACCGGAGTACTGGAGATCCCGGGGGGAGATTCGTCTGGGGAAATTCATCGCTCGTCCGTATCCTTGGCTATTCATCGTTTGAAGATGTTGCCGATATCCCGGTCAGTGACCACTTCCTCCATATCGGGGGGAGAAGAGAGCTCCTTGACGACCTCAGGCATTCAGGGTTCGTGAAAAATCGTGAACTGCTCCTCCGGAAAAAGGACGGGTCAACCCTCCATGTGCTTGTGACAGCCCTTGCCACGTTTGCTCCCGACGGGGAGATCGTCTTCATCAATGGCATTGTCGAAGACGTGACAGAGAATCGTATCCTTGCACGGAAACTTGCATCCCTCGGGGAGCTGCCCGATGAAAGCGGGCCATCGATACCATAAGGGGTACAGATCATCCACACGTATCCCCGGGAAATGCCCTGCATACTCCACGGACCGTTGTTGTTCTTCTCCCGTCATACCTGTGGTGATTCCGCGATGCCGGAAACGATGATCTCGGTATAGTACGGCGGGTAGAAGAGTACCCGGTCCTTTCGGAGCGGATCACGCAGGATGATATTTTCCTCCTCCCGTCCAGCGGTGACGATGTACGAGTAATACCGGTGACGCTGCACCTCGGGCAGCTGCTGCAGTGCGGTGATCTCTTCCAGGGTAACCCCGGAGAATTTTTGGTACGTTCCGACATGCGTAAGCCCCTTTCGGAGGTCATAGCGTCCAAGGGTATACGAGTACTCGTCTTCAGAGATGACAAGCCACCGGAGGGGATGGATTGTCGGGATGAGTGCCCCGATGGTCCGAGCCCGTACCGTGCACCGGATCGCGGCAGAGGCAATAATTACGATGGAGAAGAGTGCCAGGTATGCCGGGGCGAGCGTGGGGCGGTCCACCCGGCCGGCCAGTATACCGAACGCAAGGATGCTCACCGTAAAGAGAATTACTGACGGGCCGGGGAATATGCCGAGGGTGAATTTTCGCGGCGTAATGGGATACAGGATCGGAATTCCCGGGTACGCGAGACTGTCAAAGAGGAGATGGGTCAGTGTCCCGGCAAAGATTGCAATGAAGAGTCCGGGGGGGAGGCCACTCACGGCAAACGGAGTGGCGGCACCCGTCGCGGCAGCAAGGATTACCCCGAAGAGCGAGAGCCCGGATATGGTGGCTGCCCCCCCGATGCTGTGGGTGAAACCGCCATGGGTCAGGATAAAGAGCCGGGGATACCGGTCAGAGAGTGGTTTAAAGAAGATATCGATATCAGGAATGACGGCCCCAAGGACAAGGCCAAAGAGGAACCAGGGAGGGAGCCCGTCAGGGAGCGGCAGGGAGACCACCAATGCATGGGTCAGGGAGTCCACACCCAGCGTGAGACGTCCTGTCAGATGAAGTGTGTGATGCGGGTACTCTTCCGGGGAGATGGCCATCCCTGACGACTGCCGGCCGGATCAGGATGGATCGATCCAGCATGGCGCGGGTTTTCCGGATCATCCCTGCAGAGAGAGATCTCCCCGGCTACCCTTCCCTGCTAAAAGAGATGCCAAACTACGCTGAAGCGCCCGGCACTGATGTCCCCCGGGGAGCCGGTCATGCCAGACCCCGCGATACCAATCCCCTCATCGGGGATGGTACTCCCTGACCGGGGCCAGGGGTGTGTGCCCGGCAAGGATGCGGCTGAGATCCCGGTACCCGACCACGTACAGGTGCTGCCGGATCAGTGCGGTGAGATCCTCTATCTTTGCCCCGTGGAGGGGCGAGAGCCATGCAGTTCCTTCCCGCTCCCCGGAAGGATCCACCACCTCGACCGATCGGTGGAACTGGAGTGCCGGGATATCTTCAGGGAGAATGAAATACCGGGCCCCGGCAATCTCGATGGAGAGTCCCCTGCCCGACCTGCGTGCCGTACCTGCACGGGTATAGCTGATACATGCGGCCTTTCCCATTTCCATTTCACCACACAAGGTATGGTTTTCAGGCTATGTAAAGCTGGCGTCAGACACTTAAATGAAGCTGGATTTGAATAATAAGCGATAATTAGGGAATTTAAGGTGATGAGAAAAACGTTGCGGTATTCGTGAAATCTCCCTGCCCGCAGCATGCGGAACGGATTGTTCAAATGCCCGGAATTATCTCTCAAACAATGAAATACTGGATATTTACCGGAACTTTTCAGAAATATTTATATACAGACCCGTTCAACACAGAAAGTGAAACCACCAACGTCCCGGGCCAGGTACAAGCCAAAAATGCTGATACTCACATTGATCGATGACTGATACTCTCACGCATCAATGATGTGCCTGGCCTGGACGATGATGGTCATCTCTTCACGGTTCCTTTCGTAACGCCTGATCGCATTTTTTTCGTGCATCCTGATCCTGCAACGAATTCTATTCTCATGGAGATACTGCTGCCTTGCCAGGATATGATTGCATCGCTCCTCCATGGCCTGTCCGGGACCGTTCTACCCTGGAATCTCGTATACAGGGGGAATGACGGCAGTATAGACCCGGATTTTGGCTTCCCGGGATGCGGGTTTTTTTCCACCTTGTCCTTCCTTTCCGCGTAGTACCCTGAATAGGGACGGTGTGGGGTTCCCCGGGATGGATATCCCTGGCATCACTCCCTGATAAGCACAGGGCGAGACTCCGGACCAGATACCCGGACCCGGGAGGACCATAGCCATCTCCCGGCATCTCATCATGGTACCCGGGAGCCTTACGGAAGCCGATGTCTATGCGGGTACCCCTCCGCAGTTACCGGTATGCCTATCCGGGACCGGACACCCGCATCCCCTAGAGGAGGATCATGTAGAGCATGAGGGAGAGGAGGAAGGCAAGGAGGAGAATGGCTATCGAGAGCGGCGGGAGGAAGAGGATCATGGCGTTGACCGTGCTTGCAATCTGGACAACGCGCTGAGATCCAAACACGTTGACCCGTTCACAGAGTGCAGTGCTCCCCGCAGCCTCTGCAGGGGAGAGGTCTGCGAGTGCTTCAGCTACCGCACGGTCTATCCAGGGGATGATCGCATCCGGGGGGACCACCAGGCCAACCGGGTTTTTACCGGAGACCATATTGACCACGTGGGAATCGGTCGTCATGATCTCGGCCTCATCGACCCGGGTGAGGACGTGGTCACGCAGCTGGTCGCGGACCCCCGCCTGGATATTATTCCCATCGATGAGTACGTACGCGGTGGTCTGTCCACCAGCCTTTACCGCGAGGACCCCGATACCCTGGTCCCCGAAACCCTCGCTCCGGGTGAACGGAGGAATGACCTGTGCGATGCCGACCTCAAGGGGGAACAGTTCGCGTCCCGACCCCTCGGTGACTGCCTGCAGTGCAACGACCTGGTA
>LNQE01000946.1_pt1 | contig 18449 bp, 16 predicted proteins | sample 603111 | NCBI WGS metagenome assembly LNQE01 (sample SAMN04260313, study PRJNA301899) | hydrocarbon metagenome | isolation source: hydrocarbon-contaminated ditch | place: Germany: Bremen | collected 1998
AACAAAATGAAAAAGTTAATTATTGGAGCATTGTTTTTGGTGTTGGTCATTGTATTGCCTGCGCCAGCAATGGCACAGGTGCGTGTAAATGTTGGTATTTCTCTGCCGCCCATCATGTTTCCGGGACCGCCCCATCTGGTTGTAATACCTCAGACGAATGTCTATGCCGTCCCTGACGTGGACGCGGACATTTTTTTCTACGGCGGCTGGTGGTGGCGTCCGTGGGCAGGAAAATGGTACCGCTCGCGGAGCTATGATGCTGGTTGGCGCCACTATCGGGGGCGTCCATCTTTTCACCGAAGCGTACCCTCCGGTTGGAGGAACGACTACAGGGAGAATCGCTGGAAAGGGCGTGCATGGAATCAACAAAGAGTTCCCCACCATCAGGTTCAAAAAAACTGGAGGACATGGGAAAGAAATAAGCACTGGAAGAAACAAGATAATTGGGGTGTCCGGGATTCGAAGTATGATCGAAAGCGATCACAACAACCGTCTCGCAATGTTCATCCGCCACAACAGAAACAGCGAAATCATGAAAGAGGAAGAAATTAGAAAAACATAATTTCTTAAGGAAATATTCGGGATGTGCAAACAAAAAATTAAACAGGAGGTTTTAAAATGAAAGTAATAACAGCAAAGAGAGTGCTCATGTTCATAATTGCTGTGTTCTCCATGAGTTTGATGTTTGGGTGTGCCCATATGTTGACTGATGATGGATGTGCGTGGAAAAGTTCTGTTGCAAAGAAAGAAAAGGTCGTCATCCTTGCCGCTGAACCCAGGGTAGAGGAAAAGGTTAGGGTTGCCGCGGCCGAGCCGAAGGTTATTGTTCTTGCGTTTGAGGACATACATTTTGATTTTGACAAATCAACCCTTAAACCGGAAGCGCGTACGATCCTGAAAAGGAACATTCAGGTTCTGAAAGATAATCCCAGATCTCATGTCCGCATTGCGGGATATACCTCTGCTTCAGGCACGGAGGCCTACAACCAGAAGTTGAGCGAAAGAAGGGCCAAAGCCGTTGAGGATTACCTCATTGAAGAAGGTCTCATTTCATCGAACAGACTTACCACGATCGGCTATGGCAAGTCAGATCCGGCAACTTACGAAGCGGCGCCTAAAGAGCTTTACTCGAAAGCGGCAAAGTCAAACATGAGAGTTCTGTTTGAAATCGTCGTGCAGTAGGAGCATCGGGTCATCAGGTTAAGGGTCCGGAAAGATGTTTTACATCGATCCGGGCCCTTGCGTTTTAAACAACACTGCACGGGAAAGATTATAGAGCAAAAGTAGGGTGCAGACTTACTAACTTACTTAGGAATATTAGCCCATGAAATATAGGATAGCGCTCGCTTTGGCAATGATCGGCCTCCTAATCGCCTGCGCGACGAAAGCACTGCCGCCGGTAGTTTTCCAGATTCCGACAAGACATATTGATTACCTCAGTGAGGTAAAACCGATTTTAGACAAACGCTGTGCGGTATGCCATTCGTGTTACAATTCTCCCTGCCAGCTTAAGCTCGACTCTTTTGAGGGCGCGGATCGCGGCGCGACGAAAAGGGCTGTGTACAATGGCTCACGGCTGAGATCCATGGATCCGACGCGTCTTTTCACGGACGCCCAATCAACCGGAGAGTGGCGCAATAAAGAATTTTTCAGCGTGACCGAAAGCAAGGCGTCTGGCGAGTTGAACGATTCCATCATGCTGGAGATTCTTTCACACAAGATGAATAATCCGAAAAGCGTCGGGGAGTACCGCTCTGAAGCCAACGATCTGACCTGTTCCGAAAACACTGACGAACTCGGAGGGTATCTGGAAAAACACCCGAACAACGGCATGCCTTTCGGATTTCCCGCGCTCAAGCCCGAAGAATTCGCTATCATTGCGGGTTGGCTGGTTCAGGGCGCGAAGGGGCCTGATGAAGTCCAGCAGAAGATACTGATCACACCAAAAGCAGACGATGCTTATGCCATGAAAAAGTGGGAAACATTTCTTAATCTGGACGACGCCAAGCACGCCATGACCGCGCGCTATCTCTATGAGCATCTGTTTCTGGCTCATATTAAATTCGGCACGCAGACGAATGAATATTATGAGTTGTTCCGTTCGAAGACTCCGCCCGGCGAGCCTGCTGATCTGGTTGCCACCGTGCGTCCTTATGATGATCCCGGCGTTCCGCGGATATACTATCGTTTCCGCAAGATCCACTCCACGATCGTCGAAAAAACCCATATGGTATTCGAGCTTGATGACGCCAAAATGCGTCGAATCGATGAGCTTTTTATCCAGCCGGAGTGGCTGCAGCGTCCGCATACCGTAGGGTACGACGCGAAAATGAGCGCCAATCCTTTTGTCGCGTTTGAACAGATTCCCCCGCGTTCGCGCTACCAGTTCCTGTTGGACAATGTAAATTATATCATCATGACCTTTATCCACGGTCCGGTCTGTAAAGGTCAGATTGCCCTCAATGTGCTCAATGATCATTTCTGGGTCATGTTCGTTGATCCGGATCACGATCTGAGCGTGGCGTACCCGGCCTTTCTGAAACTGCACAGCGATAACCTGCGCATGCCGATTGAAATCGGCAGCGATATGCGCGTCTTTAACGCGCTAACCGATGAATATAAAAAGGCGGCCGTTGAGTTTTATAAAGCCCGGCAGGATTATTACATGTCGCATAACTACTCAGGTCTTGGCTATGAATCCCTCTGGAGGGGAAACAAGCCCGCGGACGCGCCGCTTTTGACCGTCTATCGCCATTTTGACAGCGCGTCCGTGCACAAAGGGGTGCTGGGAAATCTGCCGAAAACAATGTGGGTGGTGGACTATCCACTGCTGGAACGCATTTATTACGCGCTGGTTGCCGGGTTTGATGTGTACGGCACGGCCGGCCACCAGCTGGCGCTGCGTCTCTATATGGATGTGCTCCGCGTTGAAGGTGAGAGCTACTTTCTGGATTTCATGCCCGTATCCAGGAGAGAAGAATTCATGCAGTCGTGGTATACGGGAATTGATCTCAAAAAAATTGATTACTATTCTTCGGCAACACCGGCGAAAATTTCTTTTATGACGGACGAGCCAAACCGTGAGTTCATCGAATATATGGTGAACCAACACATTTTGCCTGCAACCAATATCGCCTTTGATGCCGTGAACTATGAGCGGGGAGACGTTGCGTATCGAGGCTTGCCGGATCAATACGAAACAAATGATGAATACCTCAAGGCTTTTCGTGCCGTATCAAAACCCGGCTCGCCATTTTTCTTGTTGATGGATGATCACCAGATCAATGTCGCCTATATGAGGATTCGCCTGAAAAACGAAAAAGATATGGCCATCTCCATTGTGATAAACCAGTGGCACAGCAATGTTACCCATTTGTTCGGTGAAAAGGCCCAACTCGATGTATCCAAGAACAGCGCCGATTTTATTTATGGCCTCATCGGATCTTATCCCAACTATTTTTTTGATGTCCGTGAAGAGGACTTGCCCGACTTTTTAGATATTCTGGCCCATTTCGATAAAAGCCCGCAAGCTTTTGAGCGACTGGCCAAATACGGCGTTAACCGCGCCGAGGACCGGCTCTGGGATGCGTATGACTGGTTTCAAAACAGATTCTATGAGGATGAACCCGTAACCTCGGGACTGTTCGATTTGAACCGCTATTACTACCTGGCCAAGTAGCGTGGTCAAAAAGGTGAGGTGTAACGATGAAAAACAGCCAAAACAAATTAACGCAAAGGGAAAAATTGTCATGATCTAATTGCGGAAATTTTCAAATCCCAAGCAGTAAGGAGCATGTTTAGTAATTGCTAAAAAATAACTCCCTGTGGTCATTTTTTTCTTCTGTAAAGCTGACAATTATCCTTCTCGTGTTCATTGTCCTTGTCTTCACTGCTGCCACATTCTTGCCGCCGGATGATGTTATTCAAAAATTTGCCGGACAGCTTTCACCGGCAGCGGCTAAAGCTTTTCTTTTTTTTCAGCTATCCGATCTTTATCATTCACCGCTATTCTATTTCCTGACGATCCTTCTATCGCTTAACCTGATCATCTGTTCAATAAATCGTTTCCCTGTATTATGGAGACAATATAAAAATCAGCCTTTTACCGAACCCTCTGGCAGCTTTGATAATCTTCCTCAACGTCTGATTGCGACTGAAGCAAAAGAAATCAGCAAGATAAAACTGATCATAAAATCAATCCTAAAAAAACAATATCGATCCAGCAAAGAAGCTGCCACGGAAAGAGGATACCTTTTTTATGCTGTACGGGGGCGTTTCTCTGTCTTCGGGGTTTACATCGTTCACCTGAGCATTTTATTGATGATTGCGGGTGCGATTATCGGATCGATCTTTGGTTTTGCGGCCGATATCAATATTAAAGAAGGCGAAACCGTCAATTTGGCCAATCTTTCGAAAGACAATAAAATACAACACCTTAATTTTTCAGTCCGCTGCGATAAATTCATTGTCGAATTTTACGAAGACGGAACTCCGAAAACATATCGTTCGGATTTAAGCTTTGTAAAAAACGGAAAAGTTGAAAAACAAGGGTCACTGCTCGTCAATCATCCTCTGACTTTCAACAAGTTCCGTTTCTACCAGTCCAGCTACGGTGTTGTTCCGGAAATAAAAGCAATCGTCACGTACACGGCGGCAGGTAAGAAGGGCAGGACAATGGCGCTTGTGGCCGGAGATACCTTTGACTTAATGGACGGCAAAGCCCGGGGCTTTGTCATGCGTGTTGAAGAAGACATTATGCAGTTGGGACCCGCCGTAAAGTTGAGAATAATTTCACCTCCAAAAGATGTCCATTTCTGGGTTTTTCAGCAAATTGACCAGATCCTGGCTGTGAATCCCAACCTCTATAAGGAAGCGCCTTTGTTCAATCCAGGTCTTTTTACGCCTTTTGTCTTCTCCATCGATCGGGTCGAACAAATCTATTACACCGGTTTGCACATCGACCGCGATCCCGGCGTTCCTCTTGTCGCGCTGGGAGGATTACTCATGGTTGCCGGTTTGATCATCGTCTTCTTTGTGTCGCACCAACAGTTCCGGGTGCGGCTGGAACAGGAAGGCGCAAAAATCAGAATCAGCATTGCCGGCTGGAGCAACCGGAATGACCAGCTGCTGCAGAAGAAAATGGATTATTTGTGCAGGCAAATCAACGAGGAGTTAAAAGCATGAGCCACACGTTGATTTTAAGCGGGGTGACTTTTGTCTATTTTGTTTCATTTGTCTTATATCTGTTGCGGTGGATTACCGCAACAGAATCTTGTGGACGCGCTGCTTCGTGTTTTACATGGGTGGGGTTTACGGCGCAAACGATTGCCCTGCTTCTCAGATGGAAAACCTCTTATGATTTGGGTATTGGACATGTGCCCCTGGCCAATCTTTATGAATCCCTGATCTTTTTTTCCTGGGCCATTATTCTGATTTATCTGATTATTGAATGGCGGATGAAAAATAAGATGATCGGCGTTTTTGTTGTTTCGGTGGCCTTTCTGGCTATGGCCTATGCCTCCATCGCGCCCGGTATAAACAATCGCATCGAGCCGCTTATTCCCGCTCTGCAAAGCAACTGGCTGGCAACTCACGTCGTAACCTGCTTCATGGGCTATGCCGCTTTTACCGCGGCTTTCGGCTGCGGTTTAATCTATCTGCTGAAAAATATGGAAAAAGATGATGCGGGAAAGCCAAGGGGCTTTCTTGGAAAGCTTCCCGCGCTGACAATGCTGGATACATTAATTTATCAAAGCACCGCACTGGGGTTTGTTTTTTTAACCGTCGGAATCATGACTGGTTCCATCTGGGCGCATGACGCCTGGGGTTCTTACTGGAGCTGGGACCCCAAAGAGACGTGGTCACTAATCACCTGGCTTATCTATGCAATCATGCTGCATTCGCGGCATGTACTAGGTTGGCGGGGAAAGCGGGTGGCCATCCTTGCTCTTGTCGGGTTTGCCTGTGTTCTGTTCACTTATCTCGGCGTGAATTATCTTCCCGGCTTGCATAGTTATTTGCGGGCATAAATCTTAAGCTTTCGTTTCCACGTGTCCCTCAATATGCTGAGGCACCGCCAAATGCTGAGGCCAAATAAATCATTAATGCCTTTGGGGCCGCTCCCTTGTGTTAATCTAACCAACTGTTATTAAAAATGAATTAAAACTTCTCAGTCTCTTTGGGCTGTTGGCAGGCTACTTGCTATACATTTATACAATAAGTTTTATCATGCGAATGAAGGACTCATCCGGGAAGCGCAAGGAGTTAATAGGGATATTTAAAAGGGGCTTTGTCATGAAATGGACAGGTATGTATCTTATTGGTTATGTCATTTTGATTGGTGGTCTTCTCGCCGCGCTCTGGAAAATGGGTGTTCTGGCCAGCATCGGTGCGGCATGGACATTGATAGGAATTGTGATCGCCATCGGCGTTGGTATTATGCTCGCAGTTAACAGTAGCGATAGTAAGGAAAAGATTGAAATCGGTCGCAAGTGAGCGATGCCCCTGGGTCTGAACGCGGTCGGAGGGGCGTTACGCCTGAACTCCGGTTCTTCAAAGGATCCGGAAAATATCGGCTCTCGCAGAGCTGAGAAAGGAGAACAGAAGCCATGCAAATCGCTTTATCGGCACAGCCATTGGTTTCTCTACTTGCGGGAATATTGATTTTCATTTTTCCTAAACTATTAAATTATATCGTTGCGATCTATCTCATTGTCATCGGTATTCTCGGATTGATCCGATGATGGATTAGCGAAACTTCTATGAGGGCAACCTTATTGGCTGCCAAACAAGAGATTCAAATAAAAGTAAAGGAGGAAAAATATGGGCACAATACTGATTGTAATTTTGGTACTCATTCTTGTCGGCGCACTGCCAACCTGGCCTCACAGTAAGAGCTGGGGATACTATCCCAGCGGTGGAGTTGGATTGGTTCTTCTGATTCTGCTCATCCTGTTACTGATGGGGCGGATCTGAGGTGCGTTTAGTGTGCGGCGCTTCAAGGTATTCCGGGAGGGTGAGGAACCCTCTTAAGGAGTCCTGTGAAAGTTGGCCTTCTCGGAGTTTTCCGATGACTGGTTTGCGAATCTTCTAATGCAAGAAAATTATCATCAAAGTGGCAAGGGGAAATTGAGGGGAGATAGCTCGCAGCAGGTAATCGGACCTATCACCGCTGGAAGAAAATAAGAAAATCAACGTAAAAAAGGAGAATTTCATATGGAAGATCAGGAAAAAACAAAAGTTAATTTTTTCAAGGGATTATTTATTGGAGGCGCGCTGGGCGCATTGGCAGGCATTCTCTTCGCACCGAAATCAGGAAAAGAGCTGAGGTCTGATATCAAGGATAAAGGAAACAAGATTTTAAATGATGGGAAGGAAATTTATGCTGATGCCAGTACAAAAGCAAAAGAGATTTTTGCGGAAGTAAAACATCAGGCGAATGATTTAAAGGAAGACGCCGAAGATGCCGGCGAAAAGATAGCCGGCAAAGTTCAGGAAAAAATGGGCCAGATCAGGAAGGTCCTGAGTAATTGAGGAGAGAGATGCCGTCAGTTTAAATAAGTTGTTCACTAACACATTAGATAAAAGGAGAAAAGAAATGAAACAAGCAAGAATTAAAATGTTTTTAGTCGTGTGTGTATTTGCAGTAATAGGAATCTTTTCGATTTCCTCTTACGCGGCTACGGCCAATGAGATCGATGCCAGAGTAAATGCATCCCTGGACCGGTTTGTCAATGAAGTCAAGGGTGCTCAGGAGTTTCTTGACGCCGCCAAGGGAGTCCTTATCATGCCTAAGGTCATAGAGGGTGGACTGGTTGTCGGAGCTGAGTATGGCGAGGGCGCCTTAAGGATCGGCGGGAAAACGGTCGGTTATTACAATATCGTTTCCGGATCTTTTGGCTATCAGATCGGAGCCCAGGAGAAGGATATCATCCTTGTCTTCATGAGCGATAAAGTATTGAAGAAGTTCCGTAACAGTAATAAATGGAAAGCCGGTGTTGATGCCAAAGTAACCCTAGTTACGGTCGGTGCCGCTGAATCCTTAAGCACGATGAAATTCAAGCAACCGGTTGTCGGGTTTGTGTTCAGCCAGAAAGGGCTTATGGCCGGCGCTACAATAGAGGGTTCGAAATTTACCAGATTGAAAAAGTAATGCCAAGTTGCTTCCAAGAATTTAAACATAAATTCTTGGAAGCTTAATTGGTATTATGCCCGGCAGACCAACATTTTATGTATTGGAGGCAACTTGGTATAAACAGCACCGGGGTTTTACTTGCTGAATTTATGACCTGTAGCAGGCGGCTAGTTTCGATACATCGTTCCATCTATATTCATGCCGCGCCAAGCGCGGCATGAAATAGTGTAATCATGATACCCCCCGGTAACTAAGCCAGGGAACCGCAATGCACTCCTCCGCGTTGCGGTTTCCCTGGCAGCCTCACAAATCTTTTGTGGCAGCGGTGATTGGATTTCCTGGAAATTGTTATCCTAGTTAAACTTTACTTGGCGGTATTCTTTTCGGCGATGTTCTTTGCCGAGTAAAGCAATGCTGACAGCGGATGCGTGGAAAAGGGAAGGCATGAAAAAAAAATTATTTCCCTTGTTTATTATTGGGCAACAAAGGATAATCTATTTCAGAAATCAAAATGATAGGAGGGGATTTATGAAAGCATTTTATGAATATAAAAAGTTCTGTTTAGTCTTTTTAACGGGCTTGCTGATTTTTTCTTTATCAGGATGCACAGGCGGCGGCAACGATAGTCAAGTCCAGGAATACCCGATTGATTCCGATGTTCAGAAAACGGATCAGAGAATGCTTTCATTCCTATTTACTCCAGATTTCAAAGCTGATACGACAAGACTTTCTCAGGTTTCGCAATATGACGGAGGGGGCTATGGCATCTGGGAATTCGGAGCGGCTCTCCCGGTAATGCCGCGGACCACTTCAGCAACATTCGGCATCATGCCGGATGGTTATGTCGTTTCAGCCCTTCCTCCAAAAGCAAAACTTTTGCATTTCTTTACTATCACCGATATCCACATCACCGACAAGGAAGCGCCAAACCAGATGATTTACCTCCAACAATTGGACCCAACATATTCAGGGCCAAACACTTCCATTTACTCGCCGGTCATGATGTATACAACCCATGTTCTCGACGCCGCCATTCAGACGGTAAACGCCCTGCACAACAAAGATAACAAAGCAAATCCGTTTGATTTCGGCATCTCCCTGGGCGACACCTGCAACAATACTTCGTACAATGAACTGAGGTGGTATATCGACGTCATTGACGGCAAGGTCATTACCCCCAGTTCCGGCGATCATCTCGGAGCAAACACCATCGACTACCAGAAGCCCTACAAGGCCGCGGGACTGGATAAAACGATCCCCTGGTATCAGGCTCTTGGCAACCACGATCACTTCTACATCGGTTCTTTCCCTGTTGATGCCAACGCGACTCTTGGTATCCGGGATTCATACATCAGCGGTAATGTCTGGGCTGTAGCTGATTTTCTTGACCCCACTCTCGAGGGCACCTTTCCCGTCATGTTCAATATGGATAAAATGAAGACGGGAACATTGTATTATCAAGGCGTAATCGATGGCTCAACTCCTTTAGGTAACATTATCCAAACGGGGCTTGCCCCGCAAATTCCTCCCCCGACGGTTGCCGCCGATGCGAATCGCCGCTCGCTTTTGAGAACGGAATGGATCAGCGAATTTTTTAATACATCTTCAAATCCCGTCGGTCATGGTTTTAATCTGGTCAATCCCACCCAAGAAAGCGGTTTTGCGTGTTACAGTTTCCTGCCGAAATCGAATATACCGATCAAAATTATCGTACTCGACGATACTCAGTCGGAAACCGACGGTTCTAAAGATATCCACGGCCATGGGTTTCTTGATGCCAACCGGTGGGCGTGGCTTCGGGCAGAACTGGCGGCTGGTCAGGCTGCCAATCAACTCATGATCATCGCGGCGCATATCCCGATCGCCGTTGTTAAAATTGGCGACGAAACCGAATGGTGGCTTGGTGACAGAACGGCCAAGCCCACGGACAGTTGGTGGACTGATACTATAGATACAACTGATAATGCTGTAACTTTAGCAGAACTGATTGAGACTTTACAAAACACGCCGAATCTGCTCATGTGGATCGCCGGACATCGTCATCTCAATACCGTAAAAGCATTTATTTCCCCTGATCCAACACATCCTGAATACGGCTTCTGGCAGGTGGAAACTTCATCGTTACGTGATTTCCCGCAGCAGTTCCGCACATTTGAAATCTACCTCAACAGCGACTATACGATATCAATCAAGACAATCAATGTTGATCCGGCGGTTAAAGCAGGAACGCCCGCGGCAACATCGCGCAAATATGCGATTGCGGCTCAGCAAATAGTCCAGAATAATTTAAGATTAAATAATCCGAATGCTGCCACGATTGGTACTTCCCCTGTTGATATATTCCTCCCCAGCATGGATCCGACCCGGGATCAAGGAGGTACCCTCCTCGTTCCCAACTATACCTACACAGACCCGACGATCATCTACGGAACTGTACCGGGAGTCCCGTACAATGCGTCATACAATGCAACGCTTTACAAGCAATTGAGTCCGACCATGAAGGAGTATCTACGGGCGCTGTTCCCCTAAGCCGTCTGCGAAGTTAAGGACGAGGTCAACCGGGCGTTCTGAGCGAAAAAGGTTTAACCTGAAAGAAAGGTTCCCTATGAAACCCTTAAAAGCCGTTAAGAACGATTTTTTTGAACTTCTTCCGCCGATGATTTATTTCTTTGTTGCCTTCGTTCTCATCCTGACGACCAAACGGATGATTCTCAGCGAAGCAAGTATTAATTCAAGTCTGTGAAAGGAGATTGTATAATGGTCAACGCTACGAACAGAAGTGGATTGGGAAGAATTTTGCCTATCATGGTGATCATTGCTATGATTGCAGGTTGTGCAGGCGTCGATCGCCAGAACAAACCTGCTTTGGTGCCTGAGTTCATGCCGGGCTTACTCCAGGGCTATCTACCTCTTGAATCGCACCCGAACAGCCTTGCTTTGCTTCCACCTCCCCCTGCCATAGGTTCAACCGCCAGGGCTCAAGATGAAGATATCAGTAAGAGAAGTTTTGCTCTGCGCGATACACAACGCTGGTTACTCGCTTCGTCAGACGCTGATCTGACATTTCCCCATGCGGCCGGCACATTTTCCTGCGCATTGAATGCCCCAATCACCGAAGAAGATACACCGCATTTGTATATGCTGCTGCGTCGAACCCTGACCGATGTGGGTCTTTCTACCTACGCCGCAAAAAACCATTATAATCGGACGCGCCCATTTCTGTGGAATAATGAACCCATCTGCACGCCGAATGACAGAGCCTTTCTGGAAAAGGACGGTTCTTATCCGTCCGGACATACGGCAATCGGCTGGGGATGGGCGCTGATCCTTTCCGAAATTTCACCGGAGCAGACTGATGCAATCCTGGCGCGGGGCCTGGCTTTTGGAGAAAGCCGCAATGTCTGTAACGCCCATTGGCACAGCGATGTTGTTCAGGGCCGAGTCATAGCTGCCGGTGCTGTAGCCCGGTTGCACGCCGATCCCGCGTTTCTGGTTGATCTGGAATCTGCCAGGGCCGAGCTTGCTTCTGTCCGTACAAGGGGCATTAAACCCACACGCGATTGCAGCGCAGAAGCCGCGGCGCTGGCTATAAAACCGTCACTAGCCCAATGAGCAGTGAAATGAAGGGAACATTCTAGGTTTATCCACATGTTCTTCGGTGGTCGAAACAGTACTTTTAAGGAGAAATCGAGAAATGAATGTTAAAAGAATTTCATTATTAATCATTGCCGTTTGGGTAATTTTTACTATTGCAGGCTGCGGAAAAGATAGTTCAGATTCTGCACCGCAAGCAACAGATTACTCACAAGCCGCGCATTGGTTGTCTTTACCTGCAGTGACCGAGAAAGTAGATATATTTTACCTTTATCCGACTGCCTGGCAAAAGGTTAATAACTCCGATCCAAATATTTGCGAAATTGACAATCCCTCTATGTTAATAGGTGCACCCGCAGCATTTGCACGACAAGCTACTGCCTTTGAAACCTTCGCCAATATTTATGCGCCATACTACAGACAAGCGGACGCGGCATATGCCTTAACGCTGCCTTTACCAGAACACGACGCCCTGATTGCAGGCATCCCCACCATGGATGCCGTTGCAGCCTTCGACTACTATATTCAGCACTTCAATAACGGCCGTCCTTTTATTTTAGCCGGTCACTCGCAAGGGTCAAATGTATTGATTAACCTTCTGACCGGGTATCTGAAGGACCATCCTGATGTATATGCTAGAATGATTGCTGCATATGTTATCGGCTATCCGGTTACCGCTCAGGTCATTGCTGATAATCCGCATCTTAAATTTGCCACAGGTCCTGATGACACGGGAGTGATAATTTCCTATAACACTCAAGCGCCGGATGTTGTGCCGGGCGTCAATCCGGTTTTATCAGGGCTCGTGGGTCTTGTGATCAATCCAATCACCTGGACGAGAACCGACACCGTAGCAACCACGGCCGAGGGTCTGGATTCAATCATGCCCGATCCGGTGACATTTATATTTTCGCCGGTGTCAAGGTATGCTGACGCGCAAGTCGACATTATCAACGGTGTGTTGATCTGCACGACGGCTGATGAAGACGGATTGTATGCATTAACGCAGCATGCATTTCCCAGAGGTGTTTACCACAGCTTTGACTATCCTTTTTACTATTTCAATCTTCGTGCAAATGCTCAAAACAGAGTCAATAAATATTTAGGCATATAAAAAAGGAGGAGTTTTATGAAACCATCGTATGAGTTTAAAAAGTTTTATTTAGTGTTTTTAGCAGGCCTGCTGATTTTATCTTTATCAGCATGTTCAAAAGGAATTGTTAAAAATCAAAGTCAGGCCGCAGGATACCCGATTTCTTCCGATGTTCAAACGACAGCCCAAAGAACGATTGTACCGGGGGCTACCCCTTCGACTGCGATTAATCTTTGGGAAATTTCCAAATATGATCAATACGGATATGGAAACTGGACGTACGGTCCGGGACTTGCCTACGACCGGCGGATTGATCTCATGCCTGCGAATTATGGCGGTTCAGCCGTTGCGAAAAAAACAAAACTTTTGAATTTCTTTACTATCTCCGATATCCATATCACCGACAAAGAGGCTCCCAATCAGTTAATCTATATTCAACGCCTGCATCCCAATTTGCCGGTCGGTGGCTCTATCTATTCGGGGATCATGCTCTACACCACGCATGTACTCGATGCCGCCATTCAGACGGCAAACGCGCTGCATAAACAAAATCCGATGGATTTCGGTCTGTCTCTGGGCGATACCTGCAATACCACGCAGTACAACGAAACACGCTGGTACATCGACGTCATCGACGGCAAGGTCATAACGCCCAGTTCCGGCGCTCATCTGGGGGCCAAAACCATCGAATACCAGAAACCCTATAAGGCGGCAGGGCTGGATAAGGCGATCCCGTGGTATCAGACGCTCGGCAATCACGATCATTTCTGGATGGGTTCAGTCCCGGTGGACTACAGTTTACGCAAGGATCTCCGGCAATCCTATGTTTCCGATGAAGTCTTTGCCACGGGTGATGTTCTCAGTGACCCCAGAAAAATTGACAGCAGGGATTACTACGTGGGCGTGCTCGACGGTTCGACACCCTATGGTGACATTATCCATGCCGGGCCCGTCGGGGATTTCAAGAATCCGCCCAAGGTTGCGGCTGATCCGGACCGCCGCTCACTTTTAAGAACAGAGTGGATGCAGGAATTTTTCAAAACATCATCCGCACCCCCCGGTCATGGTTTCAACTTGACAGACGCCAGCAATGGCTTTGCCTGTTATAGTTTTGTTCCCAAGTCGAATATCCCGCTCAAGATAATCGTGCTCGACAATACGCAGAAAGAAGACAGTGGCTCTATCGATATTCACGGGCATGGCTTTCTGGATGAGACGCGCTGGGCCTGGCTTAAAAAGGAACTGGCCGATGGCACCGCAGCCGGTCAGCTGATGATCATCGCCGCGCATGTGCCGATCGGCGTTGAAATCACGGCGCCCAATTCCGAAATGGGCTGGTGGGTCAATCCGCAAAATGCCGTTACCCTGCCGGATTTGATTGCGGAACTACAAAGCCATCCGAATTTGCTCATGTGGCTTGCGGGTCATCGTCATTTAAGTACCGTGAAAGCCTTTGTGTCGCTTGATCCTGCGGGCGCGCCGGAAAAAGGCTTCTGGCATGTGGAAACGCCTTCGCTTAGGGATTTCCCTCAGCAGTTTAGAACTTTCGAGATATACCTCAACAGCGACTATACCATTTCCATCATGACGACCAATGTTGATCCGGCAGTCCGTGAGGGATCGCCTGCCGCGACCTCGCGTCAATACGCCATTGCGACAGCACAGATTGTCAGAACCTGGGATGCGTTGACAAAGTGGAATCCCACGAATGATCCCACCATCAAGCCCATGCCGACCGGGTCATATAACGCGGAACTTGTAATACCCCTGAGTCCGGCCATGAAGGTGAAGATGGCGGAGCTGTATCCGTAAGCGGTTATTTATTTTCAGCAAGACGATGCCTGTAAGAAAAAAACTTGAAAAGGAGACAGTATGATTTTAAAAATTCTTGTGCCAACAGATGGGTCAAAATCAGCGAAGAAAGCAGGCGCTTACGCGGTTGATCTCGCCAAACAGTTGAATGCCTCTATTAATGTTCTGAGCGTTATTGATGATCGTTCATTAATTGCTCAAACCGTTCCCGCATCGAAGACGGCAATGCACGCCATACAGCCCATTGAAGATTATCTGAAAGAAGCGGCCGAACGGTTTGCCGCAGAAATATTGAAGATGTGCGATAAAAACGGTGTCGTATCGGAAATGTCTATAAAAAAGGGGCATGCTGTGGAGGAGATTGTGAAAGAAGCTAAAAAGTCAAAAACTGATTTGATTGTTATGGGTTCCCGTGGAAGAAGCGCCTTATCAGCCACCGTCCTGGGAAGTGTTTCTTATGGCGTCATCCACAATGATAAAAGTATTCATGTACTCATTGTGAGAGGTTGATGGCAATGGGGTGAAAACCGAAATAAGTGGACGAAAATAATAAAAAAAGAAATCAAGAAAAAAGAAGTAAAGGCGAACATGAAAAAAGCACTGATAGCGGCGTTTGTAATTCTGGCGCTATTTTCCGGGGCTCTCGGCGCTCAGGATAATATAGAAAAAAAGAAAATAGATTTTTTAATATCCTCGGTAGAGCATTTGAAAGGTGCTGTATTTATCAGAAACGGCTCAGAGTATGATGGAAAAAAAGCCGCGGAGCATTTAAGGCTCAAACTTAAAAACGCCGGTGGCAGGGTCCAGAACGCTGATGACTTTATAAGGCTATGCGCGTCCCGATCTTATATTACGGGTAAACCGTATATGATCCGATTCTCCGATGGGAAGACAATAAAATCAGAAAAATATTTTCGGGAAAAATTAAAAGAATGTTCTTCGACCGTAAAGAAATGTGACTGACGAAGGATTGCGGTGGGTATTGATGTTGCAGAAAAATTGTTTCGATAAACATATGAAAATCGCCAGGCGTTTCTTTTTGTTCTTTCTATTTGCATCCATCTTGACCCTCGGCAATGGATGCGCGACCCTGCCGCGTGTCTCTGAAAAGATTGCCGAGGCGCCGACGGCACAGGAACCGCGTCAAATCGTTTCATCCAAAGGATTGTTATCTCCCCAAAAAAGTAACGCTATCATGGAAAGGTTGAAGCAATCGGTCAATCCGACGGACATCCTGGAGCGTTACACAGCCGTGATAGAGTCGGTCACCGAGAGCCCTTTGACCAGGGGAAACAAAGTCGGTCTGCTTATTAACGGTCCGGCTACCTATGCCGCGATGTTCGCCGCCATCCGGAGCGCCAAAGACCACATCAACCTGGAAACATTCATCCTCGAAGATGATGAAATTGGAAAAAAATTTACAGATCTGCTGTTGCAAAAACAGAAGGAAGGTATTCAGGTCAATATCATTTACGACAGTATGGGAAGTATTACAACGTCCGAATCATTTTTTCAGCGCTTAAGGGATGAAGGAATTCAGGTGGTCGAGTTCAATCCGGTAAAGCCGCTGAAGGGCCACCTGAAATGGCTCATGGTAAACCCTGATCACCGCAAGATTTTGATCGTTGACGGTAAAGTCGCCATTAGCGGAGGCGTTAACATCAGCAATGTTTATTCGGGCAGGCCATCCGGGAGGAAAAAAGTAAAAGGAGAGCCTCTGCCGTGGCGGGATACGGACATTCAAATTGAAGGTCCCGCGGTGGCTGAATTCCAAAAGCTCTTTATGGATACATGGTCCAAGCAGGATGGACCGAAGCTTTCCGAACCCGACTATTACCCTGATTTAAAAGAAGCGGGCAATGCTCTGGTGCGAGTCGTCGGCAGTACTCCCGGCACCGACAACAGGATTACGTTTATTGTGTATGTGGCGGCTATTACGTTTGCGGAGCGTTCTATTTATCTGACGAATGCCTACTTTGTTCCCGACAAACAAATTCTAAAAGCTTTTACGGATGCGGCCGGGCGCGGTGTTGATGTGAAGATTATGCTTCCTTCCAACACAGATTCTCAAATAGTCTTAAACGCGGCGCGGCATAATTATTCCGAACTTTTGAAAGCAGGCGTGAAGATATATGAGCGCCGCAACGTCGTGCTTCATGCGAAAACCGCGGTCATTGACGGCGTCTGGTCGACGGTCGGTTCCACAAATCTGGACTCCTTGAGCCTTCTTAGTAATGATGAGGTGAACGCAGTTGTCCTGAGCCGTGAGTTTGCGGTGGAAATGGAGCGCATGTTTGCTAATGATCTTGTCCAATCCGACCAGATCGAATTGGATAAATGGGAACAGAGACCTTTGTCGCAAAAAATCAAGGAAGCGTTTGCGCACTTATTTTCCCGGTGGCTGTAAAACAAAATGAGAAGAATCAAACAGTTTAGTATTTTTATCCTATTTCTTGTGACACTTTTAATTGGCGGCTGTTCTACGACCGTCAGCACTGTTGTTGATCAGGGAGTGCCGCAAGTAAAACAGCAGCCGGCGCATCATACGAAAAATGGTTTTCGCAATATTTATGATAAGCCGGAACATGGATTGGCTAATTTTCTGCGTTGGAAGTTGGGGATTATACCTGATGAAGAGCCGGCCATTACTCATGTTTCGATGTTACCCTATGTGCCGGATATTGTATCACCGGCTTATCAGCGCATCTATCATCCCGATCCCGCTAAAATACAGATTACTTGGATAGGTCAGTCAACTTTTTTAATCCAGGTTGAGGGGGTCAATATCTTAACAGATCCCGTTTTTAGCAAAAGATTATCGCCTGTTGGCGGCATTGGTTTCAAACGGCGCAGTCCTCCGGGGATACCGTTTGATCGCCTGCCGCCGATCCATGCCGTTCTTGTAAGTCACAATCACTATGATCATCTCGATTTATACACGGTTAAAAAGTTAGGCAATAAGCCAAAATATTTTGTTCCGCTGAAGCTGGGACAGTGGTTCCGCGCCCGGAAGATTACGAACTATACGGAGATGGATTGGTGGGATACAGCGATGTTTAAAGGCATCCGCATTGTTTCTGTGCCTAGCCAGCATTTCTCCAGGCGGACCGCTTTTGACGGCAATAAGACGCTCTGGGCAGGATGGGTATTGGAAACGAAGCGAGGGAAGATACTTTTTGCCGGTGATACGGGATATTCATTTCATTTCAAGGAAATCAGAGAAAAGATGGGTCCGATGCGTTTGGCGCTCTTGCCCATCGGATCATATCGGCCTCGTTGGTTCATGAAGACCATACATATGGATCCCGCAGATGCCGTGGCTGCCCACAAGGATCTGCAGGTGGAGCAATCCATTGCCATGCATTGGGGGACTTTTTATATAGCAGATGAACATCTGGGTGAACCGCCTCTTTATTTGAAAATAGTCATGAAAGAGGCGTTCATGACGGATGATTCCTTCCTCGTGATGAAATTTGGTGAGACGCGGGTTTTTGAATAAAATCCTGTCCACCATTCAAAGAATCCCTCAATATGCTGAGGTTCCACCGCATATTGAGGCCAAGCGAATTATTTCATGATCTGGGGGCAGTTCTTACCTGTTAATCTAACAACCCGTTATTAAATCATTAATCCAACATTCTCGCTTTCTTTCGGCTGTTGGCAGACTAATTGCTACTATATTTATATGATCATGTTTATTATACGAATGAAGGAGGTGATACCTATGGCAAATAAAGATGGAAAGGGACCAAAAGGCCAAGGGCCGCGCGATGGACACGGCGGAGGCAAGGGCAAAGGGAAAGGTAAAGGGAAAGG